>Ga0247727_10002541_pt1 | contig 41548 bp, 46 predicted proteins | sample WisWelCaveWW1625_FD_202498 | JGI IMG/M metagenome (GOLD analysis project Ga0247727, IMG submission 202498) | Biofilm microbial communities from Wishing Well Cave, Virginia, United States - WW16-25 | ecosystem: Environmental > Aquatic > Deep subsurface > Groundwater > Cave microbial mat | place...
TTGCTTTCGTTATTTTATACCGCCATATTCTATTAGACTAATTGTTGCTCGCGTCTTCGGATGTCAAGATCAGTTTAATCCAATGAGTCAAATAAACTATGCCCCAAAAATCGCTGCCAAGGCGGGACTTTGTCTGTTCTTTTCATCGGTGACTCCTGTTGTTTGGTTAGAGATACGATTTGTATCCAAGATAGGAGCCACTTTGAAAATTTCAACTAAATTTGGGATTTACCCTGCGGCCACGAGATCAGGTTTCAGGCGGATTTGATGATGGCCCAGCAAGATAGCCTCTTCGTATTTCTCATCGTAGCGCCGCAACAGCGCATATTGGAAAATCGTATCGCGATACAAAGAATCTTGCACCAACACGCGCTCGAAATATTTTTTTGAGTTGTTCCAATCCAGGTCGCGCAAAACGAAGGCTTTGGATTTGCCGGTTTCGCGATAGCAGATGGCGCGGTGATACATGGCATCCAAATTCTTCGGCTCGCGATCGAGAATTTTCTCGTACCAGTCGTTGGCGTCGCCCCAGTTTTGTTTCGCCATCTCCACTTCGCCGAGGCCGGCCATGGCGGCGGTCAAACTCTTGTCTCTTTTCAATGCCGTGCGAAAAACTTCCTCGGCTTGTTTCAATTCATTTTGCGCCAGCCAGGATTTCCCTCGGCGACCAAACGCAAAGCGGTAGAATCGGCCAGCGATTGCGTTTGTGCTGATGACACGAACACGGCTGTATCAAGGGCGATGGCGATAATAAATTTGACGAAATTAACCGATGACCGCGCCATACCACAAAAATGAACGACGGCTGATGTAATAGTCAGCAGCGAGAGCACATAGCACCTCCTTATCAAAAAACTAAAGAATTAGATGCGGGGTGGACGAAAAGCTTGAATGGCGTCTAAGAAAAGCATGCTTGGTGTGAAGGCGCCACCGATAATGTAGATGGTATCGCTGCAAAGGGCAACCGCATTATATCGGGTCAGTTTAAAATTCGTCTTTAAGACCAACCACTTTTTAGCGGCAAAGTCATACTGGCAAACATCGTTCAGCTCGAGATAATCGCCGAATATATAAATTTTATCATTTAAAACCGTGCCATGATGCGCAGTGATTTTAAAAGGAAGGTTCGGAAGCCTTTCCCAGTGATCGGCGGCGATATCATAAACTTCAAAACGATTCAGCGGCATTTCTTTGAAGCCGCCGATTGCATAAATTTTGCCATCGTACAACGCGATCTCACATTCTCTTGGGGTGGGCATTGTTTTGCCATTATACCATTTATTAGCGGCTATGTCGTAAATTTCGACCGTTTCCAAATACAGAGGCTTCCTGTTTTGGGTTCCGACCAATGCGCTTCCTCCGATCACGTAAATTTTGTCATTATAAGCTACAGAGGCGGGCATTTTACGGGGCGTGGGTAAAGAGGCTAGAAGCTCCACTTCATTGGTTTCCGGATCATATCTTTCCACCTTGTCGATCTCGCCACCCCAATTCACGCCCCCGATAATATATATTTTCCCTTCATGGCTTGCAACGGTGTGATACCATCGTGGAAGCAGTTTGGCGGGCAAAGTAGAGGTGCTTTGGTCGCTGGGGTCAAACTTTGCGATTGTTCCCAGATATTTTGCCGGAGTCATGCCGCCGATAATATAAATTTCATCATCTATTGCTGTTGCGGCCAAGCCGTACCTGTTTGTGCTCAACGTGGCAACAGTTTGAAAGGAACGATTGAGCTCAGGATGACTTATCGTGCTGCCAAGGTGACAACCAAAGCCCAAGAAGGTCAGCACCAACAGGATGGCCAAACCTAAAAGAATGAGCGCCTTGTTTCTCGTTTCCATCGCACACCTCATTTTTATGTTTTAAGTTATGCGAAAGATTTGTTGCAAAAACTTTATAAAGCCTCTCGTGAAACTCAAAGGCTCAGTGGTCTGAAAGCTTGAATATAATCCAACCAGGAGTTGCTCGAGGCATTTGTTCCGCCGATAATATAGATAGCCTCCCCAGACGTTGCCACCGCATTGTGCCGGCTATGTTTATAATTTGTGTTTAAAATTGACCACTGTCCGGTTCCAAAATCGTATTGGCAGACACGATTTAAATCATAATAATCGCCGAATGCAAAAATTTTGCCGTTCAAGACGGCGCCGTGATGCGCGCTGATGGTGAAAGGAAGATCGGGAAGCTTTTCCCAGCGATCGGTTTCGATGTCATAAACTTCAAAAGCGTTTTGTGGCAGCCCGTTGTAGCCGCCGATAGCATAAATTTTGCCATTGTGAAGAACGGCGTCGCACACACTCCGCGTCGGCTTATCGCTGCCGCGTGTCCATTTATTCGCAGCGATGTCATAAATTTCAACTATTCCGGTATAATAAAATGTCAACCTTTCATCATAAAATACTTTCTCTATTTGGACAACATTTTTCATGATGCTTCCGCCAATCACATAAATTTTCCCATTATGAATCACGGAAGCCGGCATGCTTCGCGGCGTCGGCAGGGAAGCGAGCTTTTTTACTTCATTGTTAAGATAGTTTATTATGGCGTGGATTTCTCGGTTTCCCATTCAAGAAATTTGTCCAAGTCAGCTTTGATGGCATTGGCGACGAAAGCGATAATCGTCGCGTCATCGACATAACCGGCTACAGGAATGAAATCCGGAAATAAATCCGATGGCGTGACAAAATAAAGCAGCGCCATGCTTGACAAGACCAAAGACTGCCAGGGGATTTCCTTATATTCTTTGCGGACAAAAGCGTTTATAAGACGAGAAAGCGCTTTCAAGCACTCCCACACTTCGACGAGCGGACCTTTTTTGTCTTGACTTTTTTTCGCTTTCTCGACGACGGCGGCAAGTAATTTTTTGGTCTTGTTCGGATCGCGGAGATAGTCTTCTGCCTTGTGCTTGGCTTGTTGTACCTCCGGTGTCAAGACGATAATTTCGACTTGCGTTTCTGTGAGATTGCTTTTTTGAACTGACATCACTCATGCTCCTTCAGGATCACTCAACGTAAAATTTAAGCCGCCTTCAATTGCTGGTGTTGCGCCTCCGCCTCTTCCAGCAACGAGATAAAATACTCCGGCGTCGTCGCCGTCAAAAAGCTTTCACGCATGGCCGCGGCGCCGCGAATCTCGCTGATGTATTTGACCACGTGCTTGCGAAAGAGAATCAAACCGTAGTCGCCATAATAGTCGAGCATCAGAGAGAAATGGCGACGAATGAGTGCAGCTTTTTCCTCAAAAGAGACTTCGTGCCGGTCTTTGCGCGAGAAAACCCACGGGTTGCCGATGGCGGCGCGGCCGATCATCACGCCGTCGCAGCCGGTTTGCTCTTTAATGCGCTTGATGTCGGCCACGCATTTCACGTCGCCGTTGCCGATGACGGGAATCTTCACGGCTTTTTTGACTTCCGCAATCGCACTCCAGTCGGCGACACCGTTGTAGGCTTGCGCTTTGGTGCGCCCATGCACGGCGATGAGCGAGGCGCCGTTGTCTTCGAGCGTTTTGGCCACCGTCACATAGTTGAGGGTTTGATGATCCCAACCGAGGCGGATTTTGCCGGTGACGGGCACAGCAAGTTCCTTCGAGAGCCGCGCGAAGATTCGGCCGATTTTGGCCGGCTCGCAAAGTAGGGCGGCTCCAGCGCCACGCCCGGAAACTTTCGCCACCGAGCAGCCCATGTTGAGATCGATAGTTGTCGGGCCCCATGGCTCGATCATCTTGCAGGCTTCAACAATGATGTCTTCGCTGCTGCCGAATACTTGAAACGTAATCGGATATTCCGAGGGATGAAAATCCAACAACCGCTTGGTTTTCTCATTGCCGTGCAAGAGGCCGTCAACCGAGACGAATTCCGTGTAGCCCATCGCCGAGCCAAAATCGCGCGCGATCAGGCGATAGGGCAAATCCGAAAATCCCGCCATCGGCGACAAAATGAGATCGCCATAGATCGGCACATCGCGCACCATAAATGTGGGCTGGCGGGAGGATGTACTAGTGACAATGTGCATCTAAAATTCTCAACGAAATTATGATAAAAAATTGCAATGAAAAGAGAACCGCAACGAAAGAAAACACTATGAAATAATTGCAACGAAAAGGGAACTGCAACGAAAATGATTTTTAACCATTCCAGGCGGCGTTTTCGCCAGCAACAAAATCAAGACAAAATGATGAACGACAAAATCATTGCTTAAGTTTTTTTAATCATTTTGTCCCCAATTATTTTGTCATTATGAAAGGGCCTGAATGGCTGCAATGATTTTATACTTTTCAAATCTCAACGCCTTTGAAATGCTTCATCCCTCACCTCTGAGAAAAGCGGAATAGCTGTTTCTGCAAATTTGCTTGCTTCCTCATTATCTTCAAGATAGCCTTGCTCCAATTCCCGTTCATTTCGCAAGAGCCTAATGGCATCGGCAATAATTTCATCCTGCCGGCGATTAATCTGCTTGGCATAACGCTCAATGAAACTGAGCAAATCGGGTTGCAATTCGATTTTAATCGTGGTCGTCATGTTTCGACTCCAAAGAATATGGACTTTCTAAACTTTCGGCTTCGGCGGATCGAGTTTGTAAGCCGCCACTTCGGATTGAAAGCCAACGGTTTTATGCGAGCCATCGCAAAACGGCTTTTTGTTGCTATGGCCGCAGCGGCACAATGAGATGGCGGTGCGGCCGGCGAGATCGAATTTATTGCCGTTGGCATCATAAATTTCAAAGTCGCCTTCGACACGAATGTTGCCGTTGTTGTTGATGGTGATTTTGGTCGGCATGGCGATTGATTCTCCTAATTTTAAATAACCAGATGCCCCTTTTTCTCAGCCACGGAAATCGTCGCTTCGGTTCCGGAATTAAATTCGAGAAAGTCGGCTTCGATGCCATCGCTAAAGATTACGCCGTGCTCCGGCATTTGCGAAATCAGCTTGAGCGCATTTTTCTCGGTGATCTTGCCGAACACCAGCGAGGCCGAAGAGGTCTTGCTCGGAAACGGCTCACGAACGGTAAAATACAAATAATTTGCTTCCCAAGCAAATTCGCTTTTGGCGCGAATCGCCAGGTCGCGTTGCGATAAGCTGCCGGCAATCGTCGTCGCGCCGGCCAAAAGACTTTTGAGCCATCCAGTCGATCCCAATCCAGTCGATACAATCAAGCCGCTGGAAGAGTGTTGCTCTTGTTTGCCGCCGATGGCGATGAGGTATCTGGCCGAAGTGTGCGATTTCGAGCCGACAAAAATATCGTTGACGCCGTAGAGTACTTGCCCGTTGTTCAGCGCAGCCTTCGCCATCGTCACCTCCCGAATCCGGCGTTTTTGGGCAAAAACTTCGGGAATAATTCTGGGAAGATCGGCCACGGTAAACGGCAGCAAAACGCCATCCCAGCGCTGCGGATCCGGATTAACGCCAAGCAGCGGCTGAGTGACGAGATATTTCAGCGTGTTCGCGACCAGCCCGTCCTGGCCAATGGCAACCACCGTGTCGTGCGGGCCAAAAATAAAATTGGGCAGAAAAGAACGATCGATCGTTTGGACTCGGCCTGATTGCCGCAAAGCGTTCTCCGCTTCGTTTACCGCCTGCCGATAACGCTCGTGCTCGGCCAGATAATCAGAAAAATCGGCGCCGAGATGCTCGACGTAAAACTGCGCTTGCATCACCGTGTTGAATCTGGCGATCAGATCGTCCAACCTCGTGCGCCGTGTCACCAGCACGATTTTGTTTTCAGTCAGCCGGTCCATTTACTGCTTCGATCTTTGGTTCAACAATTCGCGCAGCAGCTCCGGCGAAACGTTGAGCTGCCCGATCTTTTCGGCTCTCTCCGCCAATTCCTGAAACGCCATGGCGATGAGCTGGCTGGGCTGCATTCCCATGCTCGCTAATGCTTGCAGCGCCTTCGCGTCAATGCCCGAAATCGCTTTCATCAAACCGGCGACGGCATAAGCTTTGGCATCGGCTTCACTCTTGGTATTTTCAACGGCCAGCGTGACCAAATCTTTGTTCTTCTCTTCAAGTGCGATTTTCGCCACCATCTCCGCCTTTTGGAGCAGATGTTGTTTCTCCTGGATGACCCGTTCCGCCTCCATCTGTGCCTCGCGCACCTGCCTTTTCTTGTTCTCCACGGCGATCTCAGCTTCCATCTGCGCTTCACGAATCTGCCGTTTCTTGTTTTCGACGGCGATCTCGGTGTTCAATTCGTTTTCCTTGATCGCGCGCTCTTGTTCGACGGCCGAATTGCGCCGGGCGTAGATGGCTTCGTCAGCTTCCTTCAAGATTTGCTCGCGCGCCTCGGCTTCCAAAGCGCGGGAGGTTTCCGGCGTAGGCTTGATCGCCAGAATGGAAAGGCCTAAAATCTCGATGCCGACTGAAGCCATTTCACTCGACTCAGCGAGGCCGGCTGAAACCGTTTTGACCAGCGCATCGGACGCTTTGAGCGCCTGGCGCAGCGGCAGATTTTGCAGCTCTTTTCGCGTGAGCACATTAATGGTGTTGATCACGCGCTGGGGCAGTTTCTTCGGGTCATCCGAAACATAACCTCCGCCCAAGGCGTCGAGAGTAAAATTCAGCAACTGCGAGATTTTCTTCGAGTCCGTGAGCCTGTAAGTCACCTGTCCCTGAATCGTGATTTCCTGAAAGTCGGCGGTCACTTCGTTGAAGATGAACGGGACATCGGTGCTGCCGACCGGAACCGCCACCAGCGAGGTCGTGGGCGAATAATAAAAGAAGGACAGCCCCGCGCCCTCGCGCTTGACTTTTCCGGCTTTGTATTGCAGCACGTAGGTCGTCGGCTGAATTTTTATAAAGCGGATGCCGAACATGGTTTTCCCTCCGTAATAAGCTCAAGTTTTATTTCTATTTTTTTGCTCGAAGGAAGCTATTTTCCGGCGTTTCATAATATAACGGCTGCGGTACAGTTATATTTATAAATTGGTCATGGCTTAGGACGCCGTATGCCACCTTTGCGCTTCAGGCCAAAGCCGTAAAGATAAATATCCGGGACGTGAATGCGCTTGTCCTCGGTTTCGCGTAAAATTCCCAAACTCAATAAATCATCTACAAGTTGCTCCGGCTGCGTATGGCGGGGGTGTGCTCCGGTTTCCCACTCTGTTTTTTTCAACAGTATGGCAAATTCTTTGCGCGCCATCGGAACTGTATTTCCGGCAAGCGATTTCTTTAAAACCCGAACCCAAGGGTATTCTTCTGCCAATTCATCTATTCTATCACTGGAAACATCTTCCAACGCTCCCTGAACTTGCGATGGCGACAACAAATAATCAGAAGGCAGCTTCTGTCCTTCCCGTCGTTGCCGCTCGGCGGCATTTTCATAAAGTTTGAGAAAGGAGCGCGGCGCGATCATGCCACGAGAATCTTGAAGATGGTTAAAAAACCAACGATAAGTTTCTCCACGCGTGGGGTCGGTACCCATATAAGTGCCGATCATTTTTCTGATAATCTGTCGATGGTGATCGTTACGGGTTAATGGAATAATTCCCCAGGGTTCGATTTGTTTCCAGGCATTTTTGCCTACACTTGTTTCAAGATACGTTTTCCAGAGTTTTTCCTCATTACCATTGATTAACCGTTTAATCAACAGCCAGTAAAGATTTTCATGACTCCAATTTAGCGTAAGCGATCTTTGTCCTAGTTTCGAGCTGTCAGCAAACGCCAGCGCTTCAGCGTCGAAAATATCCGTGCGCAAGAATATCTTGCACCGCAGGCGATTCCATCGCCGCGAGCGATCAAGCCAAAGGGCGAGAAGCTCGCGAACAAATGGATAAACGTGTGTGAGCTTTGCCGCAAGCACGTCGAGCTCGTCATAAGTTATGATGATGGAGGCATTGTCGCTGTCGAGTTTCCTTTCGACATTATCAAGCGCTCGGGTCACCTCTTCGATATGTTTTCTAATGAGTGAAAGCCATTGGTTTGGGTAGGGCAAAGATTCTTGCAAATGCCGCGATAAACTTTCCGGCAGTTGTTGCTTTACGATATCGACATGCCTTTTGGAGTTGAGTAAAACTCCGGCCAGCAAACCCAACCAGATCAGACGCGGGGTTTGCTCATGATCTTCCCCAAGCACTAAACCGAGGTTTTCTGCTGATGGGAAACCAGTGCCGCGCTTTTCGAAGCCAACGATATACTCAACACGTTCCGTCGCTTTGTCGGGGTCAACGGGGCTTCGACTTGCTACCGCCAATTTTGACGGATCAGGAAGCCGGCTCAGGGCTTGAAATAATTGGCTTTTGCCTACACCACGTCCTCCTAATATTAACAGAATATCGGAACGAAGAATGCGCTGATGCTCCGGTATCGGCATGTGGTTCCGAAAGAATTCTTCATTGGTCTGCGTGTGGGCAAAATCTGCTATGCCTCCATGTGCTACTTGTGTCAGATCATCTAAAAGGCGTTGACGCTGTTGGTCTGTCATCTTCAGGTTCAAGTTTTAGAGTTAAATGGTTTTCCGACTCGACGCGCCAAGTTCGCGGTAAATTCACGAAATCTCTCGGTGGTCAAAATTTCATCAACATCACGTAAGGAGCGATAGCCAGCTAGCGAAGCCTCGTAAGCGAGGTGAAAAGGGTAATGCGGCGTATCCTGATCATCAATATTGGGAGCAGGCTCGGAATCGGAATCTTCATAATAGTATTGCAGAAACGTATTGTAAGAATCAGTTAAAAAACGAGCCCGTGATTTTTCCCGGATTTCGCTATTGCTCGGAGGCGGCTCAAGCGCCTGAATCATCAAACAATCTGGAAGCCGTCCTTGACTCAACCCGATTTGTCGAATGACCAGACGCAAACCTTGCCAACTTTGTTCCGAGTCTAGCCCAAATACGATGTTCAAATGCGAAAGCTGTTGTAATGCAATACCTCCAAGATCATGTAGTCCAGCGCGGCAATCAAGCAATATTAGTGAAGGAGAAAAGGTTTTTCTTATATCCTTCAACAAGCCAATCATTGGATTCTTGTTCGTATCGGCAGTGACGAGAAGTTCATAATCCAATCTTGCCAGTTTTTCAATATACGACTCCGTGAGCTGGCCGGCGGTGACGCAGTAAATGGGTTCGCCGTTAGAACTGATTAATTCCGGATTGTCCTGAATAGATACGAAATCCTCAATGGAAGTTTGGTGTTCTAATAGTCTTTCCAACAAATAATCAGTGACACCGAGTGCGGGTACGGTTTCAGTCAGCAATGTTGCAATGCCAGGCGCTTCCAAATCCAAATCAATCACAACGACGCGCTGACCGGCGCGCGCCAAATTGATTGCCGCTGCACAAAGCGCTGTTGTTCGCCCAACACCGCCTTTATGCGAAAAGAAAGAAACGATAGCTGGTGTCTGTTCTTGCAACGGCCAGGGTGGATCTCCGGATTTGCCAAACCATGCCGATTTTGAAACATGACGCTCAATGATTGACCATTTTTCAAAACCAGGACCAAGAATAGCATGGTCTTCAGCACGAACCGAAGCGATCAAATTAGCCATTTCACTTTGTGTAACATCGGGCTCAATTAGTTTTCCCCAAAATCCACCCAATTCTTTTATGAGTTGTGGCTCCAACCGCTTGATAAGCTCAACGAGAGTTCGAGCATTGCCATCAGGTGGCTTGAGGAATAGCCGAATGCGACCACGCAAATCTCGCAAAACCGTCACATGCTGAATTTTCGCTGCATCAGCATCGGTTTCAATAATAGAACGTGCTTTGTTGAGGACATCGTCAAAATGTATCATCATAGCAATCTTTCCAACAAGCCATCGAGAAACATGGCGCCAATCGTCACGCGATAGATTTGATCGGCGCTTTCAACAAAATTCTTCGCTTCGTGCTCTTTAATGAAGCCACTGGAGCAGTAGCGAAGGTCAGGACTCCACGTTGATTGTAGCGATGAGAGAGATGAACTCAAATCGACCTGATAACTACGTGCGGCATAGCTGAGATCGGCGGCCAAATTCAACGCTTCACCACTGAGCTTGGCCAAATCATGTATCTTGGGTGGCCGACAGGCAATTTCTATAATTGCTTTTATTGCACACTCAGCAACATATCCGGCTATATAGGCGGAATCATCGTGATGCTTGTTTTCAAAAAGAAACTTTGCAGTTTTAAGATGCCGGCTCGCCGCGGAAACAAAATTTGGTGGTGCGTTGATTGTCATACGATTCGTTGGTTAAAGTCATCATCGACTCAACTAAACCATCGATTGATAATCACCCGTTTGTCCGTATAAAAATTCATGCTCTCCTGCCCGTGCGCTTTGGTGTCGCCGAAGAAGGAGCCGCGGGCGCCGCCGAAGCCGAAGTACGCCATCGGCGCAGGGACGCCGACGTTGATGCCGACCATGCTGACGGCCACGTTGTATTGAAAATCCCGCGCCGCCTTGCCGCTCGAAGTGAAGATCGAAGTGGTGTTGCCGAGCGGATGGCTTTCGATGATGCGCGTCGCTTCTTCGAGCGAGTCAACTTTGCTGATGCAGATGACCGGGCCAAAAATTTCTTCGCGGGCGATGACCATCGACGGCTCGACGTCTGCAAACACCGTCGGCCCGACAAAATAGCCATTTTCTTTTTTCCCGATTTCTCGTCCATCCAATAAAAGTTTCGCGCCTTCGTCGATGCCCTTTTGAATATAACTGAGGACGCGCTCTTTATGTTTCGCGGAAATCACCGGGCCCATGGTTACGTTCGGATCAAGTCCGTTGCCAACGCGAATTTGTTTCGCCACTTCCACCACGCGCTCGCGCAGCATGTCGTGCGCTTTGCCAACGGCCAGAATGACGCTACCCGCCAGGCAGCGCTCACCGGCGCAGCCAAAGCAGGATTCCACCGCCGCGGCGACAGACCTTTCCATATCGGCATCGGGCATGATGACGAGAAAATTTTTGGCGCCGCCGAGCGCCTGCACGCGCTTGCCATTCTGCGCGCCGGTTTCATAAATATATTTCGCCACCGGCGAGGAGCCGACGAATGAGACGCCTTTAATATCCGGATGCGTCAAAATCGCATCCACCGCTTCTTTTTGGCCATTCACCATGTTGATCACGCCGGGAGGAAACTCGCATTGTTCGAGCAATTCAAACACGCGCTGCATGCTCATCGGCACTTGCTCCGAAGGTTTGAGCACGAACGTATTGCCGGTCGCAACCGCAAAGGGCAAAAACCACAGCGGCACCATTACTGGAAAATTGAACGGCGTGATCGCGGCGAACACCCCGAGCGGCCGGCGCATCGCCATGACATCGATGCTCGGGCCGGCGTCTTCAAGCGCTTCGCCTTTCATCAACGTCGGAATGCCGATGGCAACTTCGACGCATTCGATGCCACGACGCAAGCTACCGCGCGATTCGTCGACGGTTTTGCCGTGTTCGGTGGTGATGCTCTTCGCCAGCTCTTCAAAATGCTCTTCGAGCAGAAATTTGAATTTGTACAAATGCTGCGCTCGTTTCACCGGCGGGGTGCGGCGCCAGCCATCGAAGGCGCGATTGGCCGCTTGCACGGCGGCAGCCACTTCCGCGGCGGTCGAGAGGGGAACGCGGCCAATTACCTCGCCGGTTGCCGGATTGTGAACGTCCAATTGTTTCGGCGATGAAGACGGTACAAATTTCCCGTCGATATAATTTTGTACATTACGCACGGCCATGGCTTTCCTCCTTTGCGAAGATTTGTAGCCCAGGCTGCGAGCCTGGTTCGTTTGTCCCGCCGTGGCGGGAGCAGTCTGCGTTACGTTGATGTTATGCAAATTAACGCTTATGAGGCAGAAAATCAAGATCAATTTTTTTAGAAAATGGCGGCGAGAAATGGTGAAATAAACAATTTGAAATCACGGTTTTTGTTTTAAATTAATGAATATATCCTACATGGTGCAATTCCTAAAAGTTGCTTTTTGACGGGATTACAGGATTTACAGGACTTCAAAAAATCGAGTCGATCCTGCTATCCTGTCAAAAACCAAAGCTCTCATGCGAGACCAACTTTTTGGGAATTGCTCCCGATCCTACATTGATGGCGCGACAATAACCGAATGGACCAGCTTATGGATAAAGTGACGATTTACACCGACGGCGCCTGTTCCGGCAATCCCGGGCCTGGCGGCTGGGCAGCGATTTTGATTTCCGGCGAGCAGGAAAAAGAGATTGGCGGCTATGATCCGCAAACCACCAACAATCGCATGGAGCTGACGGCGGCGATTGAAGCCTTGCGCGCGCTCAAACGTCCGTGCGAAGCGACGATTTATTCCGATAGTGCTTATATCGTGCAATGTTTCAACGAAGGGTGGATGGATAAATGGAAACGCAACGGCTGGCAGCGCGCCTCGAAAAAAGGCAATCGAGTGAAATACGAGCCGGTGATGAATCTCGAGCTTTGGCAGGAGCTTGACCGGCTCTTGCAAATTCATCAAGTGACCTGGGCAAAAGTCAAAGGCCACGCCGGGGATCATTATAATGAGCGGGTTGATGAATTAGCGGTCGAACAAACGCAGTTGGCGAAGAAAATGGCCAGGCAATAAAGAGCATGAAAAGCGCTGGCGAAAGGAGAGGTCAACGTCATGTTGGTTTGGCAACGGCGACAAAGCCTTCGATTCATTCTCTTGAAGAGAATGGGTAGCATTGTCTTGCTCGGTGTGAGCCTGCTGATGGGATTCCCGGCAAGTTTGCTCCATGGGCAAAGTTTCACGCTTTCCGGCAGCGTAAAAGATGGGTACACCGGTTCGCCGTTGGATGCAGCGCTGGTTGAGATTATTGCGACGCAGAATGGCCATCGCGACAGTGTTTATACGAACCAGAACGGTGAATGGAGCTTGGTGTTGACTTCCGTGCGTGAAGCGCCGGCCAATATTCCTTCGGCGTTTCACGTCTTCCCAAATTCTCCAAATCCGTTTCATCCGCCGACGCAATTACGTTTTTTCACTCCGCGGGCGGGCCGTGTCGATCTCACGGTGTACAATGTCCTGGGACAGCAACTTGATGCCGTCAGCGCGGTGTTGAACGCCGGTGAATATGCCGTGCAATGGGGAGGCAAGGGCGGTCGGGGAATCTTATTTTATTCGATTGTGATGAATGGCGCGCGATTTACCGGAAAAATGGTGCAACTCGCCGATGGCAAAGCGGGTTTGGGAAATATCGTTCGCGGCGAGCGAGCGCTGCAAGCTGAGAGCCTGGCAAAACCGGCTCAGCAAGAGTACCAGTTTTTTGTCTCCAAATTTGCGTATGAGCCGGATACGCTCGTGCAAAGCCTCAGCGGCGACACTCGGCTTGATTTCGTCTTGGACACTATTCATCGCCGCGCGCTGGTGATTGATTTGCACAACGACGTGCTCGAAAAGTGGTCGAGACCGGCTATCAGCTCGGCCCGCGCCACACGGCAAACCATTCCGATATTCCGCGCTTTCGCGACGGCGGTGTGGACGTGCAACTGCTTTCCATTTGGATCAGCCCGACTCGTTATCCCACTAATCCTTACCAACAGGCTCTCAAGTTCGTGGCGGCTTTGGATAGCCAGATCGTCCGCAATCCGAACGATCTCATGCAAGTTCGACACGCTGCTGAAATCGATCAAGCGCAGGCCATGAGAAAAATTGCCGGCATTTTAGCCGTCGAAGGCGGACATGCGATTGAAAATTCTCTGGTCAAATTGAAGGACCTGTATGCGCGAGGGGCGCGTTATTTGACCATCACCTGGAACAACGACACGAACTGGGCCGTCTCGGCGCGTGATACGGCGCGTTCGGCGAAAGTCGGTCTCAGCGATTTCGGCCGCCAAGTCATTCAAACGATGGATTCGCTCGGCATGATCATCGACGTTTCGCATACCGGCATCAAGACGATCGAGGACATTCTTGCCGTCACGCGCCATCCCATCATCGCGACGCATTCCGGCGCGCGGGCATTGGTGGAGCACACGCGCAATTTGCACGATGATCAAATTCGCAAGATTGCGGCCACCGGCGGCGTGATTGGCGTTCCATTTTATCCATTTTTTCTAACAGGCACCAGCCGGGCGACGATAAACGACATCGTGCGACACATCGATTATATCACGAAATTGGTGGGGGTGGATTACGTCGCCATCGGCTCCGACTTTGACGGCATCGAAGTGGCGCCGGTTGATTTGCGAGAGGTTGCGCGGCTGCCGCCTTTGACGGAAGCGCTGTTGCAAAAAGGTTATTCCCGCGCCGACGTGCGCAAAATTTTGGGTGAGAATTTCTTGCGGGTGTTTCGGCAGGTGTGCAAATAACGAAATATTACGCCAGTTTTTAAGGATACAATTTTTCTAATGCCCATTTGCCATTTTGGCGCAAATAAACCGTGCGGTCGTGCAACCGATTCTCGCGCGACTCCCAAAATTCAATCCGCTCCGGAATCAAGCGAAAGCCCGACCAAAACGGTGGACGCGGCATTTCGCGGCCGGCAAATTTTTCTTCGACCGCTTTGAAGTCCGCTGCAAGCTGCTCGCGGCTTGCCAGCGGCGTGCTTTGTTTGGAAGCCCACGCGCCGATTTGCGAGCCGCGCGGCCGGGTGGCGAAATAGGCATCCGCTTCGGCGTCGGAGACTTGCTCGATGCGGCCTTCGACGCGCACTTGCTGGTAGAGTGGCGGCCAGTAGAAACAAAGCGCCGCATGCGGATTCATCTTTAATTCCCTCCCTTTTCGACTCTCGAGATTGGTGTAAAAAACAAAACCTCGCTCATCAAATCCCTTCAATAATACCACGCGCGCCGAGGGTTTGCCGTCAGCGCTGGCGGTGGCGAGAATCACCGCAGCCGGTTCAGGGGAAACGACTTTTTTAACCTGCTCAAAAATTTTCGTAAATCGAGCAATCGGATCGGGTGGTTCAAGCATGCTAATTTTTTCCTTTTCTTAAAAAGCTGGTGGTATTCGGATTTGCCGAATTGTCCGGATGAATTAATCAAGGCCAAATAGCATGTCGAAGGTAAAGAGCCGAGCTTGATGAACGATGCGAACGACCAAGACTTCAGTGCCAAAAATACGAAAGATGATGCGGTAGGGATTTACCAGAATATGCCGGTAAATGAATTTGGTATGAAACTGCTCGCGAACTTTTGGAAAACGTTCCGGATTATGCCGGAGCGATTTTATTCTTTCCGCAAAACGACGCTCAAACCTGTCCGCCGCTGCTGGACGATCAGCCCTAATGTAGTTCAAGATTCCCTTAAGATCAGCCTTTGCGACGAGGGTGACGCGAACGTTGTACTTTGCGTTCACTGCAAATCTCCTCCAAAATTTCATCTAAATCTTGCACTCTACCGGCAGCAATGTCAGCCTCTCCAATGGCAATCTGGCGAGCGAGATTCTCGGCAGCAAGCTCTTCAAAGAAGGCCTTTATATCCAAAAGCAGGGCCGTAGGCTTGCCGTTTTGGGTAATCAAGAATGGTTGACCGGAGCGTTTTGTTTTTGTGATGATTTTGTCTGCTTGGGCTTGAAGCTCAGCAACCGTTACCGTGTTTTTTTGAAGAAACTCCAGCATGGGCAACTCTCTAAGGTTCTATATTGTCTGGGCATAAATTCATGTAGACAGCAATATAGATATTCAACGTATCTTAGTCAAGAAGTTTTTCTGTTCCCCAGTAGTCCCTCAGTTGTGGGTGGGTAGCACAAGCATCTTGCTTGCAGTCAGGATGACTGCGTTACGTTTTTCCATCAATGACTGAGGCATTACGTTTCCCACTTTCTGTTACTAACAACGGTCAAGTGGAACATTGGATTGTTGAATCAATGCCTCGACGTTTGAAGTAACCAAAAATCCAATACTCCAATACTACATCAATCCAAATTTTTGAACGCGTGTTCGAAATCGTCGATGATGTCCTCCGTGGCTTCGATGCCGACCGACATTCTGATCAAGCCATCCGTGATGCCTATTTTCCGCCGATCTTCGGGCGACATGCCGGAGTGGGAGGTGGTGGCCGGTCGCGTCAGCAGCGTTTCGATGCCGCCGAGACTCGGCGCGATGATTGGCAGCGTTGTGCTCTTCATGAAGCGTTGCGCCGCCTCGAGGCCGCCTTTCATTTCAAAGCTCAACGTGCCGCTGAAATCGTCGAATAACTCGCGCGCGCGTTGATGGCGTGGATGACTTTCGAGTCCGGGGTAGTTGACTTTGGCGACGACGGGATGTTGCTCTAAAAAGCGGGCAATATTGAGCGCGCTTTCGTTTTGATGTTTCATGCGCACCGCCAGCGTTTTCATGCCGCGATGCAGCAGAAAACAAGCGTGCGGATCGAGCGAGCCGCCGAGATGATTTAGTTTGTGAGTAATTTTTTGAATCAAATCCGCGCGGCCGATGACGGCGCCGGCGACGAGATCGGAATGGCCGTTGAGATATTTGGTGCAACTGTGCAGCGAGAGATCGAAGCCCCGTTCCGCCGGACGAAAGTTCATCGGACTCGCAAACGTATTGTCGATGAGTGAAACCAGGCCGTTGGCTTTGGCGAATTGCGCCGCGGCTTTGAGATCGGCCACTTGCAGCAGCGGGTTGGTCATCGTCTCAACGTAAATCGCTTTGGTATTGCGGCGCAATTTGTTTTTCCAGGAATCGGGATCGTCGGCGTTGATGAAATCATACGAAATCCCGAACGCCGCAAAATCTTTGGTGAGGAAATCGTGCGTGCCGCCATACAGCGTTTCTTGCGCGAGCAAATGATCGCCGGCCGAGAGCACGGTCAACAGCGCCGTGGAAATCGCCGCCATGCCGCTGGCCGCCACGAGCGCGGCTTCGGCATTTTCCAGCGCCGCCAACTTTTGGTGTAGCGCGACATGGTTCGGCGTGTTGTTCAAGCGAATGTACTTGAGATCATGATAGCTCGTCTCGCCGGCGTATTCGAACATAGCGGATTGAAAAATCGGCATAGCGACCGCGCCGTTGATGCGCGGCTCCGGTTCGCCGGCGTGAATGAGCTTGGTGGCGAGGTGCTTGTAGGTTTTGGGCATGTGAGGTGGTCTCCTTTATTTAAACTTCACGTTTACTCGTACACTTTCTCATACTCATACTTTTACTCTTACTCGCCTTTAAAAAGCGAGTGAGAGTATGAGAATGAGTAAGAGCATTATTTTAACAAGACAAATTTTTTCGTATCGATAAATTCTACTGCCTTCAATTTATAGACGTACACCCCGCTGGAAACGTTGGTTGGATTCCACTGATTTCATGTTCTCCCAATGGAAGTTTGACTGATTATAAAACTTGATATCGGCTTTCTCTCTAATAGCGGATTTAGATTTTAGGTTTGCTCATTGTGCTTTTCTTTTAAGCCTTGCTCTGACTCGCCGCATCATTTCTTTATGTGAAATGCCTTTGTCGCCGGCTTCGGAAAGTTTTTCTGCCTCGTCGAGTTTGGCATAAAGCCGCGTCATCGCCTGCATTTTCTCGAAATAGTTCTGGCTCATTAAAACAAGCCGGCCATGCCCATTTTTTGTAAGGAACACGGGTTCTTCCTCACGCAAGCAAATCTTTAAAATTTCGCCGGTGCGGTTTTGTAAGTCAGAAAGCGGACGAATCGTTGGCATGTTGAGCTCCTTTTCAATAATAGACCTGATATAAGTTACCACATTTTTCCCAAAAATCAAGTTGCGAGTTTAATACTGTATCAATCTCCTCGCCGCCTCCTCAATCTGCTTTTGCCCCACCAGAAAAAAATCCTCCAACGGCGGGCTGTACGGCACGGGCGTATCCAAAGCACCGAGAACTCGCACCGGTGCGTCGAGATATTCGAAGGCTTCTTCGGAGATGATTGAGGCGATGGATTGGCCAATGCTGCCGGTTTTGGAATCTTCTTGCACGATCAACACGCGGCCGGTTTGGCGCACGCAGTCGAGAATGGCAGTTTTATCCAGCGGCATGAGCGAACGCAGGTCGAGCACTTGGCAGAAGATGCCGTCTTGCTCTTCCAACTTTTGCGCCGCAGCGAGGCAGCGGTGGACATACGCGCCGTAGGTGATCATCGTCAGATCGCTGCCTTCGCGTTTGAGATGAGCAGAGCCAATCGGCAAGAGAAAATCTTCGCCCGCTTCCGGTAGTTGCTGTTTGATCGAGGCGAGACGATAGAGCGCGATGTGCTCCAAATACAGCACTGGGTTGTCATCGCGAATCGCCGCTTTCAGCAAGCCTTTCGCTTCGCGTGGAGTAGAAGGACAAACGATTTTCAAGCCGGGCGTGCGATAGAACCACGGTTCGGTGTTTTGCGAGTGATACGGCCCAGCGTTGCGTAAGCCTCCCCACGGCAAGCGAATCGTCATCGGCACCGGCTGTCCCCAACGGTAATAAATTTTCGCCGCGTTGTTGACGAGCTGGTTGAAGCCGCTGGCGATGAAATCATTGAATTGAATCTCTGCAATTGGACGCTTGCCCATCAGCGCCGCACCGGTGGCGCATCCAATAATCGCCGCTTCTGCCAGCGGCGTGTTGATCATGCGCTCGCCAAATTCACCCAACATGGATTTGAGAATCACAAACGCATTGCCATAATCACCGCCGATGTCTTCGCCGAGCATGAAGGTATTGGGATCGCGGCGCATCTCTTCAACTAACGCCTCGACAATAGCCTGCCAAAAAGTTTTGCCATTGGGATCAAACTCAACGCCGGATGGTTCAGTGGGCTGCCAGATTTTTAGCGCAGGAAAGACGAATCGGCGCTCGGCTAACGGCTCGTGATGCTTTTGCCATTCGCCATCCGTAAACACCGGAAATCCGGCCAATTCCGCTTGCGGCCACGGCGCGGCGATTACTTCTCGCGCCGCGGCTTCGATCTCGGCTTCGACTTCGGCGACCATTTGCTGCCAAGCCGGTTCTTCGAGCACGCCCTCGTCCATCAACTGATTTCGATAATGTTTGAGCGGATCTTTTTGATACCAATAAGCATACTTTTTGGCATCGACGTAACCGCCAGCGGTTTTCTCGGGCAGTACGTATTCGAGAAATTGATCCGGCTCTTTGCCAAAATAGAGCATGTCGTCGTGATGCGCGTGCCCGCACATTCTCATCGCGATCATCTCGACGAGCACCGGCCCTTTGCCGGCGCGGCCGGCTTCGGCGGCTTCAGTGACGGCGGCAAAAACTTCTTCGGGATCGGTGCCGTCGATGGTGATCCCGCGCATGCCGTAACCGATAGCCTTTTGTGCGAAGTTGAACGTCGCGCTTTGCTCGTGTACCGGCGTCGATAGCGCGGTTTGATTGTTTTGCACGATGAACACCATCGGCATCTTTTGCACGGCCGCAAAATTGATCACCTCGTGCCATTCGCCCGCTGAGGTGCCGCCTTCGCCGATGCAGTTGATTAGCACTTGGCCCGTGCCTTTCAGCGCGAAGCCGATGCCGCACGCCGAGCCGGTGCTGATGGTGATCGGCGCGGCAGGAGGGAGGATGCCGCAAGAGAAATCACCGATGTGCAGGTCTTTGCCGTCCGTCGGTTTGCTGGCTTTGCCCATTTGCGCGGCCATCACGCCGTAAGGTTTTTGTCCCATCGCCAGCGCGAGCCCGAGATCGCGAATCATCGGCGCGATGTAATCGCCGAAATATTTGTTGCCCCGGATGAAATTGTCGCCACGCTTGAGGCGCAACGCTGCTGCATAAATCGCCTCCTGCCCCGTCGAACGAAAGCCTTTGCCTTGAAACGTCGCGCCATCAGGAGCTTTGACCTCGCTGCTCATAAAGAATTTTTTCAGGCGTGCATCGAGATGGCGCGTCAGCAGCATGCCACGCAGCGCCTCGAGTTTCTCTTTGGGCGTCAGCGAGTTTTTGAGCCGCGCGCGTGTAAACGCCGCGTGTATATCTTCGCACAGGCGCGCGGTAAAATGCTCGGTAACTTGGCTCACGCTGGTCATGGGATAAGCCGCGATTTCGCGATATTCCGGCTTGACGCGCAGTGTTGTGCTCCACACCGTTTCAATATAGCGCCGCTCGAGTTGCTCAAACTCAGAGAAGCTGAGTGTGATTACCCCATCGCCTGTTGTCGCCTCGAAAAGCTCGGTTGCAATCTCCTCGAAGTTGGTTATTAACGGTTCCAGCAAGAATGGGTGGTTTTGTGCCAGCGTGGCGAGCAGGCTTTGCCGCAATATCGCGAGGGGAATGATGGTTTGCTGCACGGTTTTTAAGCTCGTGTCGGTTGTGCTCATGGCCCGGATTTTTTTTGTTTTTCCAACGGATTGAAGAACCCAACTGATCCAATCCGTTGGGTTTTTCTATTGGAGATTATTTTCTTTGCGACTTCGTTGATTTGATGCGAAGCTTCACTTCCAAGTTGTGTCATGCAGGGGGCATCTTTTTGCATTCAAGCACCCTACTGGATTGAAAAAGGATTCTTCCAGAATGACGTAGCGCGGCCGCAGCCGCAGACTTAGACCTTCACCAATATTCAGCATCCAGCATCTAGGATCAAGCATCCAGCAAACAGTCCACTATACAAAATTTTTGGCAAAGTTGCAAACCCTCTGCTGCAAAATTCGCTTGGACACATTGACTTCTTTGTTTATATTTAATGATTGATGAAAATCTGATAATTGACAATTTGTATGAGTTTAGCGGTCTGAACCGGAGTGCAATGCTTTAGCATTGCCCCGCTGAGAGCGGGGCACTCCGAGTTCACTCGGCTAAATTTATACGGCAATTTCAAATTTTAAATTGAAAATTTGAAATTCAATTCACCCAAACGGAGGAAGGCATGAATCGCGAAATTCACTCGTGGTGGAGTCCGAGCTTGAACAAACATACGGAAATCGCGGTGTATGGGCATTACGGGTTTGCGCTGCTGATGTTTCCGACGGCGGCAGCGGATTATTTGGAATACGAAAGGTTTTACGTTATCGATTCGATAGCGCCAGTCATCGACGCCGGCAAGTGCAAGGTGTTTTCAATCAACAGCATCAATATGGAAAGCTGGCTGAACAACAATATGCACCCGGCGCATCGGGCGATTCGCCACCAGCAATTCAACGAATACGTCGTCAATGAAGTGGTGCCTTTCATTCATCATCACTGCCAGGGCCGCGTCATGACGATCACCACCGGCGCCAGCCTCGGCGCTTTTCATGCCGCCAATACGCTTTTTCGCCGGCCCGATCTCTTCGATGGCACGATCGCGATGAGCGGCACCTACGACGTCAAAATGTATTGCGACGGTTATTTTGACGACAACTGTTATTTCAACAGCCCGGTCGATTATCTGCCGAAGCTGAATGACGATTACTACTTGCCGATGTTGCGCGGCAAGAAACATATTTATGTTTTGACCGGGCAAGGTTCGTATGAAGCGCCACACCATTCGCGGTGGCTTTCGGAAATTCTCTCGTCCAAAGGCATTCCGCACGAATTGGATTTGTGGGGCCACGACATGCCGCACGATTGGCCGACCTGGCGCAAAATGCTGCCGCATTATCTCGGTTCACGGTTTTAAATCGGTTTACCGGTTAGCTGATTTGCCGGTTAGCCAGTTCAATAGGCGAACTGGCCAACGAGCTAAGAGGCCAACGTTTTTACCATGACCGCACTTTTCAAAACCTTCGGCCAAGGCGCGCTTCTCCACTTTGAAAACATTGGCCGTTTTGGCCTTTTGGTCGCGGCGATTTTCAGGTCGCTTGGCGAGGCGCGGATTTATCTGAGGCGCCTGCCGGAGCAGATGTTGATCATCGGCAACCGCTCGCTTCCCATCGTCGTGGTCACCGCGGCGTTCAGCGGCATGGTGACCTCGTTGCAGTCCGCCTACCAAATCACCGGTTATGTGCCGATTTATTTGGTCGGCAGCATCGTCGGCGAGTCGATGATCTTGGAGCTTGGCCCCGTCGTGACGGCGTTGGTCTTGGCCGGGCGCGTCGGCGCCAGCATCGCCGCCGAGATCGGGACGATGCGGGTGACGGAGCAAATCGACGCCCTGGAGTCGCTTGCCATCAGCCCGGTGGCCTTTTTGGTGATCCCACGCGTGATCGCCGGGATGATCATGTTGCCGGTGCTCACAATATTTGCCGATTTTGTCGGCATCGTCGGCGGCTGGTTGATCTCGGTTGCCACCATGGAACTCACCACGTTCGAATTCTTCAAAGGTTTTCGCCTGTTCTTTAAAACGTGGGATGCTTTTTACGGCATCATCAAAAGCTTCGGCTTTGGCTTGATGATTACTTTGATCGGCTGCTACCAAGGTTTCCACACGAGTGGCGGCGCAGAAGGAGTTGGCCGCGCCACAACGCGTGCGGTCGTGGCCTCGTGTCTGGCCATTCTCATGCTCGATTACGTGCTCGCCGCGTTGTTGCTGTGAAAATGGAGTGCTGGAGTGATGGATTTCTGGATGGATGGATTATTGGAATACTGGAGTGATGGAAACCAATAATCCAGCAATCCAGCACTCCAACAATCCAATGCTCCAAGAATCCATAAATTTGTGCGGAGGGAATATGACTTACGAAGCCCGCGTCGGGGTGATCATCGTTTCAGCGATGCTGATTTTCTTTTTCGGGTTGATGTATTTGCGCGAATTTTCATTCCGCAAAAGTGAATATGAAATCACGGCGCTGTTTGAAACGGTGATCGGCCTCGATCAAGACGATCCGGTGATCGTTTCGGGATTGAAGGTCGGGCAGGCGAAAGACATGCAGCTCGTTGGCAACAAGGTGCAGGTCAAGCTGCGTATCGACGCGCGTTACCGGTTTCCGCGCGATTCCAAAGCGGTTTTGCGCAATTTGACTTTGCTCGGCGACAAGGCGATTGAAATCGTGCAGGGAGTTTCTTCCGAAATGCTGCAGCCGGGAGACGTCATTCCAGGAAAATTGGAAACGGATATTTTCGAGTTGGCGGAAGCCGCGGCGCCGATCGGCGAGGACATCGCCGTGCTGTTGAAGCGGTTTCGCTCGACGTTCGACGAAAACACCGAGGCGAGCTTGAAAAGCAGCCTGCGCAACTTGCAGACCATCTCCGGCGCGGTGGCGGAAGTCGTTGCGAAAGACATTGGCGAGATGGAAAGCGCCATCCAGAGCCTGAGAGCGGCGGCGAAAAATTTGGAGCAGTTGACCGAGCCTGAGGGCAGGAGCATGCGCCAGGTGATCGTCAATCTGGACTCGAGCGCGAGCCATCTCAAAGCGGCCACCACACGCATGAGCCGCGCCGCCACTTCAGTTGAAAGCCTGCTCGGCAAAATCGAGAAAGGGGAAGGCACTTTGGGCAAGCTGATTCACGACGACACGCTTTATCGCAACCTGGAAAAATTCACCCAAGACCTCGATCTGCTCATTCTCGACGTCAAGCAACACCCGCAGAAGTATATCAAGATCGAGGTGTTTTAAACCGGCTGCGTTTCTTTGATGGCGTCGAGGTCGGGCTGTACTTCCGCATTCAAGGCCACCTGCCCTCTTTCGTCGCGGACAATGCGCGAGAACAAGGAAAGCTTGGGATCGAATAAAAATTGGAAGAGCAATCTGGTCCAGGATTTGTGCGAGACGAGCGTGTCGTAATATTCCCGCGCGCCGGCTTTGACTTTCGGCAGATTGTTCCAGGGCACGGAGGGAAAATCGTGATGCTCGTTGTGAAAGCCGACGTTGAACGCCACGGTATTCAAAGCGCCGTAATAACTGTAGGTTTCCTGCTCGCCATCGACGAGATAATGCCGCTGAATCCAGCGCGCGCCCAATGGGTGCAAACCGATGGAAAAGAAAAGCGAAATCAGCAAATAGACCAGGGCTTGGGCGCCGAAGAAAACAAACACGGCGATATTGAAGCTGAATTGCACCAGCCAATTGAACAAAATCCAGCCGTCGAAGAAATTGATTTCTTTCAAGCGCAAAGGGCGCAAACCTTGGAAGATGGGGTAGAGCAGCAGCCACACGGCCTTGCCGAGCACCGAATTGCCGATGAGTTTGGCCTCCCATTCGTTGGGAAGATCGGCGTCAAGCTCATAAACGCCCTGGAAGGCGTGGTGCTTGAGGTGATAACGCTGAAAGGAAACCGAACTCGGCACCACCAGCGGCAGGTTCGCCACAATCCCTGCCAGCGTATTGCCAAGGCGCTTATTAAAGACGAGATTGTGCGTGCTTTCGTGAATGAGAACGAACAGCGCGTGATTGGCAAGCGCGCCGGCCGTATACGCCACAATCAAGAGCAGCCACCACGGCTGGTTTTGCAGCCAAAATGCCAGGCCGATTTGTCCGGCCACGATCCCCACAATCCATAAAAAAGTAAAAGGATTCTTGCCGACGTAGTTGCGGATTTCAGGATGATTTTTGAGAATTTCTTTGGTGCGACTTTTATGCGGTTCCGGGGCCGACGAATAGGAAAAATGCGTGGGCTTGGCGGTCTCTGGTTTCATGATGTTTTTTCACTCACTTTTGACAATTTTGACAATTTTGTTTTATCTGCAATATAAGCATAGTCGTTGACTTTGTCAAGCCCGTGTGGTTTTTTTTCTTGAGTTCGCAAGATGATTTTCGTAAGTTATTTCTCAGTGGCATGACCCAAACCATTATTGAAATGTTTTTTAAAAAGTTCGAATTATCCTGCCGGAGTTTGCTGATGCGAAAAGCCCTATTATTCACTATAATGTTCTGTGCCGTTACTGTTTCATTCGCCCAGGAAATCATCGTCGCCGTTGCGGCCAACGTGCAGTTTGCGATGCAAGATCTCGAGAGCGCTTATGAGCAAAAGAGCGGCCTTGCCATCAAAACAGTTATTAGCTCGTCAGGCAAGCTGACCGCGCAGATTCAAAACGGCGCGCCCTTTGACGTGTTTCTCTCCGCTGATATGAAATATCCGGACACGCTTTATTCAACCGGATTCGCCGAGGCCAAACCGAAAGTCTATGCCTACGGCTCGCTGGTGTTGTGGACGATGAAAGAGGTGGATTTGTCTCAGGGAATAAAAATTCTGTTGAACGCCAAAACTCGAAAAATTGCCGTTGCCAATCCGAAGACGGCTCCTTACGGCGCGGAGGCGGTGAAGGTGTTGAAGCATTATCAACTGTATGAAAGCGTCTCGCCCAAACTGGTATATGGAGAAAGCATTGCGCAGGTCAATCAGTATATTTTTTCGCAGGTCGCAGAAATGGGAATTACGGCCAAGTCGGTTGTTCTCTCTCCGGCGATGCGGGGAAAAGGAAAATGGATTGAAATCGACCCAGCCGCCTATTCGCCGATTGCGCAAGGCGTCGTGATTCTCAAGCACGGCAGCAAGAACCATCCGCAAGCCTCGCAGGCATTTTACGACTTTCTATTTTCGGAGGCGGCCAAGAAAATTTTGAAGGACTATGGTTATTTCGTCCCATGAATAAGCTCGAGGCAAAAATCACCAACATCGAAAGCGCGGAGAACATTTCGCTGGTCGATTTGCAAGCAAATGGCGATCTCTTCAGTTGCGTGATCATTGAAACGCCGGAGACGGCGGATTATTTGAAAATCGGCAACACGGTCCACATTTTATTTAAAGAAACCGAGGTTTCGATTGCCAAAAATTTTTCCGGCCAAATCAGCTTGCGCAACCAAATCGCCTCCAGCATCAAGCAGATTGAAAAAGGGCGGGTGCTGACCAAAATCGTTTTGGATTACAAGGGAATCGCGATCGGCTCCATCATCACCACGCGCTCGGCCAACAAACTGAATTTGCAAGTCGGTGAAGCGGTGGTCGGACTGATCAAGGCGAATGAGGTGTCCATCATGGAAGGTGAAGTGCCGTGGAATTAAGCTGGCAGCCTCTAGTCCTGACGTTCAAGCTGGCGCTTTTAACCACCCTGGTTCTCGTCATCCTCGGCATTCCATTGGCTTATTGGCTGGCCTATTGGGAGAGCCGCTGGAAGCACATTCTCCAAACGCTGGTGAGCATGCCGCTGGTTCTGCCGCCGACCGTGTTGGGATTCTACCTGCTGGTGGCATTCAATCCGGCGAACGCATTCGGAAAATTTTTGGAATCAACTTTCAATCTCCGGCTGGTTTTTTCTTTTGAGGGGTTGGTGGTGGCCTCGGTCATCTACAGCCTGCCGTTTATGGTCAATCCCATCCAAGCCGGATTTCAGAGCTTGCCGTCCTCCCTCGGCGAAGCCTCGTTCACGCTGGGAAAATCCAAGCTCCAAACTTTTTTGCACGTGTTGCTGCCCAATATTAAGCCTTCGTTGCTCACCGGCGTCGTCATCAGTTTTGCGCACACGGTGGGCGAGTTCGGGGTGATTCTGATGATCGGCGGCAGCATTCCCGGCGAGACGCGCGTGGCTTCCATCGCGATTTACAATGAAGTGGAAGCGCTGAATTACGACACGGCGAATTTCTATTCGCTCATTTTGTTTGGCATCACTTTTTCCATTTTGTTCATGGTTTATTTGGTGAACCGAAAATATTTGAAAGCATTTTAACGCGCTGACGGTATGGACAGACGCGAAATTTAGTATTTGAAGCTGAAAGTGAGCGTAATAGTCCAGCGAAGCTTCGCCTTAAACCGACAAGTGACCCAAAACGCCAGTCCCCCACTGATTGAAGAAACCCACTGATAAAATCTTCCATCGGTGGGTTTCTTCAATCTGTGGGTAAAACTTGCTCTGCTTGTAAAGATTTTCGGCGCTCAAAATCTCAGTTAATTTTGTACCAGGAATGACAACGTGGTTTGCGGAACAGTTACTATCGAGCTGAGATGATTAAACTCGACATTAAAAAACAATTGCTCGCTGCCGACGGAAATCTTGAGCTGAACATCAGTCTCAATATCGCCGAGCGGGAGTTCGTCACGTTGTACGGCAAATCCGGCGCCGGTAAAACCACTACTTTGCGGATTTTGGCAGGCTTGACTAATCCGGACGAAGGACATATTCAGGTGGGCGAAGAAATTTGGTTCGATAGCAAGAAAAGAATCAACCTGCCTACTCAGAAACGGCGTATCGGCTTCGTATTTCAAGACTATGCGTTGTTTCCCAATATGACCGTGCACAGAAATTTGGTGTATGCGTTGGCTTCGCGGCAGGATGCCGGAATCGTTGAGACGCTGCTGGAAATGGTAGATTTGAAAAACCTCGCAGATCGCAAACCGGATACGTTGTCTGGCGGGCAGCGGCAACGGGTCGCGCTGGCGCGCGCGCTCGTCCGCCGGCCAAAAATTCTTTTGCTGGATGAGCCGCTTTCGGCGCTGGATATGGAAATGCGCCTCAAGCTTCAGGATGAAATTCTGAACCTTCACAAACAGTTTAACATGACCACTATTCTGGTGAGCCATACGCTGACGGAGATCTTCCGGCTCTCGTCTCGCGTGGTCGTCATCGACAGAGGCAAAATCATCAAATCCGGCAAACCGGCAGACGTTTTTATCGAGAAAAAGCTGAGCGGCAAATTTAAATTCGAAGGCGAAATTTTAGAGATGCAGCAGGATGACGTCGTCCATATTCTTACGCTTTCCATCGGCAACAATGTGGTCAAGGTCATTGCCACGGACGAAGAAGCGCGGGGGCTGCGCATTGGAGACAAGGTCGTCATATCTTCCAAAGCCTTCAATCCCATTTTGATGCCGGTTCGGTGAAATCGACTGATTGCGTTGTAATTTACAGAGCGGAGTGCAATGCCTACGGCCGCAGGCTTCAGCATTGCGAAGCTAAAGCTTCACACTCCGTATGTCTTATTCATGCACGCATATTATCACTCACTTCATCAGTTCTTCCGTAAACGACCCTGCCCGTTCGCTGACTGTCCAATTCATGAAATCCAGCGCGCGCCATTTGTTTTTCACCCGCAATTGCAATACGCGTTTGGACTCGTCATATTTGATGAAAGGATTGGCAAACAACGGCCAATCCGTGTAGCGGAATGGCAGCTCGTTGAGATAGCGCTCGACCGCGCCCGTGCTGCTGTCGTAAACGAATTCTATACGGTCGCCATAAGCAGTGGTGTATTTCACTTTGAGCTGTTGGTCATTCTCCTGAAACTCGACTCTGCTCACCTCGCGAATCCGGCGCTTGAACTCCTCAAACGTTTTGCTCTCTTCCGGCGTGCTGACTTCGAGAATGACGCCGTTGCGACGGCCCTCGGAAACGAAACGCAATCCGCCTTCCATGCGATTCAACCGAAACTCTTGCAATGGCCGAAACGCGATGAACGTGTTGCCGCCGCGGCAGAAGAGCCACTCCGGATCTTGCGACATGCCGGTCGCATCAAGCTCCTCCCAATCCTGCAAGCCCTCCGATAAAAAGCCGGCGATATGTCCGAACTGCTCTCCTTCGGGAATATTGTACAACGCGATCAATGCATTACGATGCTGAAAAATTTGCTCGTATGGCGAGCCGCCGCTCAGCTTGTCGCCGTGATTGTAGCGACTTTTGAATTTGGTCAGCTCGTCCAACAGCAGCAGCGGTGTATCGACGAAAAAGGCGCTCAGCTCGCGCTGATCGTAATACGGGTGCATCACGAAGAGCGTCGGGTGGCGATCCTGCGGCGACAAGTAAGTGAGATCCCACGTGTGCTGTTGCAGTGGATATAACAAGCCGCCCTGCAGCGAGCCGAGAATATAATCGCGAGTGATATAAGCGTATTTGTAAACGTCCTGATTGCGCTCTTTGCTGTTTCGCAGCAGGTTGCGCACGCGTTTGCGCTCGCGATGCACGTAGCCGCCGAGCGGGTCACGGTTGGTGGCGAGATGGTAAACGGCGTCCGGTGCGCTATAACTGCTCAACGCGCTGAAGAGTGCTTCCTCGGTCGGCTTCATCTCACCGGCGCCGAAATACAGCCAGAACAAAGCTGCGTTGGCGCTGTGCCGCGGCGAAAAAACGCCAGGCTCGGGGTCGAAGCTGTGGCCGCCGGCATAGATGCCGTCAATTTGCTCCAAGGCAAAATCGATCAGCAGCAGATCGAGCATCATGCTCGTGCGAACGCGCAGATTGACGATTGGCGTTTTCGGTTTCGTGGTTGGTGCAGCATTGCCATTGGCGCCGGCAAACGGCGGATCATCCAAAACAAATTCGTGCAGCAACTCCAAACACGCCACGAAAGATGGCAGCAGCTCCGGCGAGTCAAATTGAGCTTGGCCATGGACGATGGTCGCGTCCATCCAATTGACGAGAAAAGAAGCGGCTTCCTGCCAATTCTCTGCCGAAGACTTGCCGTTGAACCATTGCGTTGCAGCCATATCCGGCCAGCTTTGCGCCGCGAGCAAAATCGTCGCGTAATAGCGGAGCTGGTTCTCTTCGCCGTCGCCGCGCAGAAGAGCGTGTGTCGAGAAAATTTTTTGCACGTTGTCGCGGAGCGAATCCGGCATGCTGCGCTGGCCGAACAAATATGTGGCGATGAGATTGAATCCATAAACCGGCTCGCTCGACGGTTGGCGCAGAAGCTGCGACAACATCCCATTTGCTTCAGCGAGACGCTCGTTGGCAGCATAGCGCGCCGTGACGGCCGCAAAAGACGGCTGTGATTCTTTTTCAACGAGATATTCGAGCAAGGCGCGGCGCCGTTCGGCAAGTTCTTGCTCAAAAGCTTTTTGCGCCAATGCGGGAGAAATGAACAGACACTGCAAAAAGAACATTGAAACGATAAAAAACATTTGCGGCAGGGCTTCCTTGCGCCAAATTGGTTTCATGTTGCGTCCTTCATCAAAGTAGATTTTTGCCAAAGAGTTTCTTAACACCAATTCCACCAACGGATGAATTAAGGCCAACTGATAAAAACATCCGTTGGCCTTAATTCATCCGTTGGAGATTTTTTTTGTTCTCTTTAAAAATTTGGCAGACGGGCCGTCTGCGTTACGGAGCAATCCAGGCCGGCTCGCCGATCACGAGTTGGCGCACGTGCGCGCCGACCAATCCGAAAGCTTGCCAGGTCTGGCCGCCATTGCGGCTGAGCATCACGCCGCGATCGTAAGTCCCAACGTACAAGGTTTTGATATCCTGCACCGGCAAAACCGCCAGGACGCTGCCGAGCCTTTCACTTCCCGGCATTTGCCGCCAATTCTGCCCGACCGAAGAAGCGAAAAAAATGCCGCGCTGATACGCGCCAGCATAGATCGGCCGATTCGAACCGCCGCCGGCCAATGCGTAAATCGAAACGCCCTCTTCGCCGATCGGTACCGGCGCAAACGTTTGGCCGCCATCAATGCTCTCGTGCAATCCGTGCCCCTCGGTTCCCACCCAAAATATTCCCGGCCAGGACTCCGACTCGCGCAAGATGGCGCGCACCGGAATTCCGGCCAGCGCCAAGAGTTGCCACTGACGTCCGCCATTGAGCGATTGGTACAGGCCATTTTCTGTGCCGGCAAACAGCCGGTTTTTCGTTTTGGGATCGGGAAACAAACAACTGACGAACAAATTGCCGAGGCCTTCGTTGTAGGGATTCCACGTCGCGCCGCCGTCGCGCGAAATGAAAATTCCGTTCGCCGTGCAAATATACAAAACCAAATTGTCGAAAGGATCCCGCTCCAAAGCCATCATCTGGGAGATTTGCCAATCCGTCACGAGTTGCCAGCCGGTGGGATTCGCAAACGGACGCAGCACACCGTTGTCGGCGCCGAGGAGCAATTTCGGTTGGCCGGCAGCCATGGACATGGTAAACGTGCGCAGCGTCAAGTTGGGCCAGCTCGCATTTTGCCAGCGTATGCTGTCGAGCGGCGTAGCGTAGAGGCCGCCGGGGTAAGTCAACTTGCGGTCGATGTATTCGCGCAACGTTTTGACGAGATTCGCTTGGCTGGGGTCGAGAGTGCGGCTGCCCAAAGCCAACTTGGTGGTGCTGATCGTGATAGGAGAGGGTCCCACGACCGCGGCATACAAACGCTCGATCACCGGGCTGTTTTGCGCTGGCGTCATGGCGGGGGAAAAAAGAAAAGCGGCAAGGCAAAACCACAGAAGTTTTTGCATAACTGTCCTAGTTGGTTGATTCCTATTTGTTCCTACTCTTACTCTCACTCTTACTCGCTTTTGGAAATCTCTAAAGACGAGTATGAGTAGGAGTAAGAGTAAGAGTAAGAGATAAAACTACTTTCCGTACGGCAAACTTATTTCCGCATCTTGATAACTCGCCAGCTCATCGGCCGGTTCCGTGTGAATGGTCACAATCGTGTGGCGCAAACGCCGGCGAATTTCATTCTCGATCCGCTCGCACAGCGCGTGCGCCTCGCGGACGCTGGTGTCGCCGGGGACGAGCAAATGAAATTCGATGAAGCGTTGCGAGCCGGATTTGCGGGTGCGCAGATTGTGATACACGCGCTGCCTGCCTACGTACATTCCGAGCACGTCTTCGATCGCCGCAATCTCTTCGTCCGGCAGGCGAAAATCCATAAGTCCGTGAAACGAGCGCCGAAGCAGGTCGATGCCGGAGAAAATGATATTGCCGCCCACGGCGAAGGCAATCAGCGGGTCGATGATCGTCCAGTTGGTGAATTTTATCACCACCAAAGCGGCGAGCACGCCGCCGGTCGTCCACACATCGGTCATCAAATGTTTGGCGTCGGCTTCGATCGTAATCGAATCATGTTGCTGCGCCGCACGAAGCAGAAGCCGAGCCACGAGAAAATTCGTCGCCGCTGCGGCGAGACCGAGGAGCAAGCCCATATCGAGATCGGCCAGCGGCATCGGATGCAACAAGCGTTGTACGGCCGAGAAAATAATGCCGCCGGCGGCGAATAAAATGAGCGTGCCTTCCACCCCGCTCGAAAAATATTCGATTTTATCGTGGCCATACGGATGCGTCGCATCCGCCGGCCGCATCGCAATCATCAATGCCACAAACGCCACGAGCGCGGCCACGAGATTGATAATCGACTCCAACGCATCCGAGAGCAAGCCCACCGAGCCGGTGATCCAGTAGGCCGCGAACTTCATCGCCATCGTGAGCAATGCGGCGGCGATGGAGAGGTAGAGAATGCGGTTTTTGGCAAGCGCCATGTACATGGAAGAAGCTTTGTTGTCAATTCCTTTTTAAAAAACCTTCAAGAGCCTTTAGCATTTTACTTTTGTCTTTTATACTTTTTATTAAGTTCTTCAAACTGTCCAGCCTGGTGTTTATAATGTGGTGCAATTGCTTGGCATTGTTTGGCAAGCCGTAGTCTTGAATATTTACGCCTGCATCCTGGGCCGCTTTCAAAATCCATTCTTCCAACCTTGGACACAATACAATAAGGCAATTTTGAGCCTTTTCATCATACAAAATTTTAATCTGATGTTCATGCGACTGGAGCCTTAACTTGCCAATATAGCTTGGCTGCGCGCTCAAAGGATCTTCATCCACCAATCCTTTGGATTGGCTGCTTTTCGCCAATCTATTGCAAACGTTTCCTTTGCTGTAGACATGTTTTATTTCTTTAGCCGGGAGCCCCAACGTTTGCACGAGAGCCTTGTCAGGATCACACTCCAAATAGATCATTTTTCCCCCAGAAATCGGTTAAGGTTAAAGAACACGCTGGCATCGAGGTCAAGGATTTCGGACATTTCATTTTCAGTTAAAGATCTAACTTTGGTTTGATAATCTTCCAGATAAGTTATAAAGATCCCAATGTCGTCCTTTGGTGTTTTTGCCAAAACCGAGAGCAGGAAATAGGGATTATGTGTGGAAACAAAATACTGATTGGCCTCGTCGAGAGCTATTCTTTCAGCAAGAAATTTTGTATAATATGGAAAGGCATGGGCTTCAGGTTCTTCAAAAATGATGGTAGAATCTTTATTTGTTTCAATAGCGACAAGATAAAAAACAACTCTTTGCAAAGTATCTGAAACCAAGGAGTATGGGGAAGAAATAATAATATCATCTATTTCTTTTTGAGTTTCAATTTTGTGCTCTTGAGGTTTTAGGACAATTCTGAGCCTATATTCACTGAACAGATCCGCAATAATTTTCCTGAGTTCTTTATTGACGAAAAGCACTTGCAAAAGGTTTTCGCCTTTCGGCGGCAAAAGAAAATTAGGTTCCATCTTGGCAAACTTATCCATTGCTGAAAACCGGTAAAATTTGAAAGGCGCAGTTTGCAATCCTCCCACCTTTACCCTTCCCTCATGGTCAAGATCATAATTTAGGCCCAATTTGTTTTCATTTACTTTAAACTTTCCATTTTCAAAACGCATCGCTAGAGAAAAAGCATCAGCAGTTATTTCGATTCTTTGGCTTACATCCTGGTCATGAAAGAGATTCACCATATTTTCAAAGCGAACAATCTCAGTTAAGTTTTCGAGCACATACGGCAAAGAAAAAATGCCAACACTTTCCAGCAGATTTGACTTGCCGGTGTTCGGCTTGCCAATGAAAACGTTGACCCGCTTGCAGTCCAACTTCAAATGTTTGATCGATTTGAAGTCTTTGATTTCGAGTACTTTTATCATTTTTTAAACCTCGTTTTCTAATTTCTGGCGAATCCGATCCCGCAATTCGGCGATCTCCGGGCAAAGCTGCAGCATACGTGAATAACGTCCCGAAAGGCTTTTCATGATGTGCTTACGGCCACGACCGACGGCGGTTTGTAGGCCAAGCCGCTTAACCAGCGGGTGGAAATAAGCTTCTTTGGGATTGCATTCTTGCCGCATTTCTTGCCAACGAGCAGATAGCTCGTCTTGACAAATAGCCAAGGCCCATATTTCTACTTCTTCAATCACCAAACACCCAATCAACGCCTTTCCCCTGCTTATAACCTCAGATTCGCGTGCATTTACTCTATTGATTCGATTCCGATCACAATCACGGTCAACAAGAAGTAAAAATAAATCTTCTTGTGGGTAGCTATTGATGACGTTATTGAGTTGTGTAGGGTCTAAAGCTTGTTCCACGGATCGTAAGCGTGGATTCTGAAGAACTTGCACGGTAGCCACGCGGTTCACCTCGCTAAAGATCGCCTCGACCACGGGTTTCAAAATATATTGATCAAGAACCGGGTCTTCGGGAATGATCATGACCCTCATAAATTCTGCTCCATCCAGTTGCTGGCATGCATCAGATCCAAAGGCATATTTTTACGCGCTTCGATATAACCAGGAATATCTACTAATTTTGTCACTTTCGTTTCCACCGACTGTTGATCGCGGTGAAAAACCAACACATTTTTCAAGCTGTCGTCACTAAGATGATCCAAGAAATACGGCGAGTGTGTCGAGGCGATGATTTGTAATTTACGCGACGCCGTCACTTGCTCTAAAAAGCCAACCAGCAGATGCAGCCGCGAAGGATGCAGATCATTATCAATTTCTTCGATGATGAATGTTGTCCCTTCTTTAGCCGTCAGCATGGCCACGATGATCGCGAGAAAACGCAAAGTGCCGTCAGACATGCTGCGCGCCGAGATGGTCACGCCATTCGGTTCTTTCACGGCTAAAAGCACATCACCTAATCGGGTTTCAATAAAATCGAAATCGACGATTTCTTGTGGGCAAAGTTCTTGAATCCAGTCAAGCACAGTCTGGCGCTGTTCCTGTTTCGAGGTCAATTTGAAAAGCATAGCGGAGAGGTTTTCGCCACGTATACCAATTTCCGGGAGCTTTTGGGAAACATAATCGCGCATCAATGAGGGCGTCAAATTCAGGAAATACAAATTAATCGACCAATGGCTAAGATACTCAGACAAAGTTGCGTGAAGATTCTTTCCATTCTCAGGGGTGTTAATTGTCTCTTGATCTTCCACTACGAGGCGTTCTTTTAAAGTAACTGGTGTCTCGTTCCAAAGCCCAACTTGAATTTGGTAGGCACCAATATTTTCGCTACCGGTGTTGTCGAGTTCCCAATGTACCTCGATTTCAAGATTTTTCGTCTTTTCAAAGAGATTGAAAATCTCCTGTTCTCCACCCCTTATCGGAGACCATACTAGCTGACCTCCCTCCCAACGCCCTGATAAAACCTCGCTCAATTTTAACCCCCGTGCACATCCTTGCAAAAACCGCAGCGCATCGACGAAATTGCTCTTGCCGCTGGCATTGGCACCCACCATTAAAGCCAGCGGCCCAAATTCAAAGGTGCTATCGCGAAAACTTTTGAAGTTGCGCAGTGTTATTTTTTTGAGCATAGGAAAAGCTCTTTTTATTCTTGTTGCTTTATGTGCCTGCCTTAGCGAGTTCAAAGGTTAAAATGCCTTGACTCTCTTGAAAACATATCTTGAAACGGTCAAAAATGTCAGCTCTTCCCAAGAGATTGAATCCAATTCCCAGTTTTTCTGAGAATCCTATCTTTGCCGTAAATCGTTCTCCCCCAAGCTGCACCTCCAGCATGTGAAGATAGACGGGGATAAAACTTCCATCTCCGACTTGCAGATAAGTTCTTTCCCCAGCTTGATACTCAAAGCCCGCTCCAACTGCCACCGTGGCGTGGATAACAGTATAGGAGGCGCCAGAATCCGCATAGATTTCTAAGGGATACCAGATGTCTCCAATTTTCACGCCAATGGTAACGAGGGGAGCTATTCGCCCCCGTATCGGCTTATAGCGAAATACCACAGGTTTCATTTTCGTCACAAGATAGATTCCAAATCTTCTTCTCGCGGAACGCGAAAGACAAGCGGCATGGTTTCCAAGCCTTGTTCACGAATCCGACCGTAAACTTCGCTTTCAAGATCGCCGACAATGATCACTTGCCCATCGTGAATGGCTACAACTTTGTTTGGGTATTGGAGAACCAACTCGTCCAGGTGTTCGGCTAGCCACTCGTCGTACTGTTCTAATTGCTGTGTTTCCATATTTCAAAACCTCCGGTTCTTACTTGCAACCTGATTACGGATGACAAGCGCTATAAATCTTGTTTCCACTCATCGCTTTTTCTTCATTTCTGGTGCAACCGGCGCTGACTGCGGCACGCTCGCCACCGAGGTGTGATCATGCACGATTTTCCAACCCTCCGGCACGCGATGAAAAATTAACGTGAACAGGCCATGCGACATCGGTTGCCCGTTTGCAATAGGCTTGGCGTCTTTCGGCAGCAGCTTCCATTCGCCGAGCACTTTGGCCCAGTGTTCGCCCATGAAATCGACCTGTTGAACGGTGAACTTGAGCCGGCCCATTTTTTCGGCGGTGTCATAGCCTTTTTTATACCGGCTCAACATCTCATTCCAGCCGCGCGAGGCTTCACCGCCGGAGGCAAAAATCGTGGAATCGTTTTTCCAGTAACCGCGCATGAAGCGGTCGATATCGTAATCATTCCACGCGGCTTCCTGCTGTTCGAGCACGGCGCGGATTTCGCGCTCGTCGCGGCGATGCGGCCGCAAACGCTTCTTCAATTCGTCGACGCGATGCAGTTTGCCGTTGCGGATCACCAGCCACGGCTCGCGCAAAGTCTTTATGCTCGCCGTCGGATTCTCGTTGAGCACAACAATGTCTGCCAGCATGCCGGCTGTAAGTTGGCCGATCTTATCCGATTGCCGCATCGCATGGCTGGCGTTGAGAGTTGCCGCCTCAATCGCAAAGCGTGGTTCGAGGCCGGCGGCCACCCAGCTTTCCAACTCATCGTGCAGCGTGACTCGCGTATTCGTGTCGGTCGCATAATCGGAGCCGGCGAGCAGCGGCACCTGCAGATCAAACGCTAATTTCAACATGCCGTTGAATTTCTGCGCCACCTGCTCACCTAACGCCGTTTGTCGAGTTGCAACATTGTTTCGCAAAACCTCAAGCTCTTTTGCCAGCGCCGGCGCAAAGAAGACGGCGCGGCTCGTCAAGAATTGCAGCTTGCTGCGCGCGTTGCGATCGAGCTGTACTTTTTCCCACGCCATCAAGTAAGTTGGAAACCACCGGCGTGCCAATTCTTTGCGCTCGCTGCCGCCGAGGTAATCAGTGACCAACCCGCTCGTATGCGCGAGAATGTCAATGCTGGCTTTGGCCGCGTCTTGGTATGACGTCGCCGTGAGATGCCCGATAGCCAGCAGCCCTGAAGCATGCGCCTCATCAATTGCCGCTTTGGTCACTTCGGGAGGAACATTCCACTGGATTTTGATCGCATCGACGCCATCATTTTTCAATTGTCGAACTGCGGTCTCGGCGTCTGCCGCATTTTTCACGATGAAGCGTTGTATCGCGGAATCCATCGTTGCCACGCGCTCGCCGAGCAGCGGGCTGCCGCAATGAAAAATTCGCGGCCCGATCCAATCCGGCGCCTGCGATCTTTTCTTGAACTCTTTCAAATTTTCAAGACGGCCGCCGAGATCGAAAACCGTGGTGACGCCGGCGGCGAGAATTTCAATGAACTCTTGCTCGTCTTCAAGCCAACGCAAATCCCGGCGCGCCACGTGTACGTGCGTGTCGATGAGGCCGGGTAACGCCCATTTATTCGTGCAGTCCACAATCACGGCATCCGCGGGAAGATTCCGCCCCGTCGACCGGATCGCGGTGATCTTCTCGCCTTGAATGAGCAAATCTTGTCCCCGCATCTCAATCTCTCCGCCAAGCGCGACGATGGAAACATTGCGCAAAACAGTGACTTTCGGTTCTTGAGCAAGGAGAGAGAACGCGCCGATTCCTATCAAGAATATAAAGGAAAATCGGGCCAAAATAAAACGGGGCATTAAATTTCCCTTTTTGAGGTTATATTATAAATGGAACGCGGCGACTCCTTCGGGTTTTGCAATATTTTAACAATTACTCATTTCCTGAAGCGGTGTTGTGCCGTTTTGAAATATAACCGTGTTGCACGCGAATTGCAACAAAAAATTTTCCAACTTTTACAACCTGGAAACGTCTGACGTAATGAAATGCTGACAGAGGAACTGGCAAAAACTCCGGTGCAGCACGAAATGGCAGAAGCCGAAATTATCGCAGGCGATCGCGCCGGAGACCGGCACGCGCTGAACGAGTTGGTCAAGCGTTACCAGCCCGCGGTGCTGCGAGTTTGTGTTTCGCTGATCGGCAGCCGCGACGTTGACGATTTGGTGCAAGATATCTTCATCAAGATTTTACGGCGTCTCAACACCTTTGAAGGCCGTTCTTCCTTCTTCACGTGGATTTACGAAATTACCGTCAATCAATGCCGCGACGAACTGCGCCGGCGCAAGCGGCGCCGTTGGTTTTCGCTGCAAGCCCTGCCCGCAGAAACCGTCGAGCGCGTTACTGCCGAAGAAGAATCGGTGAGCGCTCAAATCGAGGCCAACGAGTTGCGTGACAACCTACGGCGAGAATTGAATAAATTGGATCCGAAGTATCGCGAACTGGTGGTGCTGCGCGATTTGGAAGGCTTGGGGTACGACGAGATCGCCAGGATCAGCGGCATTGACGAAAAGCTGGTGAAATCGCGGCTTTATCAAGCCCGGCAAATCTTATCCACGAAAATGAAAAAATATGCTGAGGCGTTTTATGACTGAAACATTCGGCAGCCATTTGGACGATACGCTCCTGTGGCGTTGGCAAAGCCGGGAGCTGGAGGGCGAAGAAACTGCGCGCGTTCAACAGCATTTGCAAAGCTGTGTCTCGTGCCGGCGAAGCGCAGACGCCATCGCCCGTCTCCTCGATACGATGCAAGCCGTGCATCGTGATTCGCAGCCGACGCTTGCCGAGCAAATGCAACTGGTACGGGCGTTGGAAAACCAGTTTGCCCCGGCGGAAATGCCGAGCGTGTTGATCAACACCAGTCAGCGGTTGGTGCGATGGTTGGCGCCGGCCGTGGCGATTTTAGTGACATTGTTTGTACTGCTGCGCCAGGAAGCCACCACGTCGTCCGAGGCCGAGGTGACCCTGCTGCCGGAAATGCCGGAGTCGCGCCTTTTGTTTGCAACAAACGACGAGCAACTGCAGCAAGTGATGTGGGAGCTGGCTGTGAACGAGAACGATGTGAAAAGATAAATTATGAAAGAGAAATTTTTTGTCATTGCGGCTTTTGTGTTGACCTTTGCCGCCGGTGTTTTTACCGGCGCGCTCGTGTTGCGCCAGTTTGGCGGTCCGCCGCCGCTGCGGCCGCGAATGGCGCACGAGCCTGGCCGGCCTCACGGCTTCATGTTGGAAAAGCTTAAACCCCGGCTCAATTTGAGTGAGGCGCAAAGCCGGGCGATGGAGCAGATCATCGCTAAATATGAAGAACAACTGCGCCAACATTTTCGCCAAACGCGGCCGCAGGCGCACCAAATTATCAGGCAAATGACGGCGGAGATCGACAGCGTTTTGACGCCGGAACAGCGGCAGAAACTTCATCAAGAAATTCCGATGATGTGGAAAATGCCCCCGTGGCCGCGCCGGGCGCGAGAGGATAGCATGAGGGGTGAATTTTGACAAGAAATGCATATCTTTCCACCAATCCGAACAAAATGTTCGGACAATAATTTCGAGCTTGCAATTTGATAAAAATGCTGCTAAATTGATTTGTCCGGTTCACAATTTTGTAGCATTTTTATCACATGGAAATGACAATCCATGACAAATGAATTGATTCTGCAGAATCCGTGGTGGGATGATGCTCGAAGAATTGAAGACGACCCCTATCTGAAAAAAGTCGCAGCACTGCCTTTTCGCTATCAGCCGAACGTCATTTCACCAAGCGACTTGTCGCAGTCTGCCGTGATGACGTTGCGCGGGCCGAGGCAGATTGGCAAAACAACCTATATCAAATCACTCATCTGGGAACTGCTGAAAAAGAAAGTCCCTGCAACCAACATTTTTTACTACAACACCGAGTTGCTTGCCGACGAGCGTGAGTTGTTTGCGATTGCGCGAGAATTCGTCGATTTTTCTGCAGCCGGAAAGCGCTTCATTTTTTTCGATGAAATTACATTGGTTCCTAAATGGGAATATGCTGTCAAGCATATCGTTGATACAGGATTGGGAGCGGATGTGCTGTTTATCCTGACTGGATCTTCTGCGGTGGACCTGCGTCGCGGCGGCGAACGGCTGCCAGGTCGCCGGGGCATGGCGCAGCCGGATCGTGTTTTGCTGCCGTTGAGTTTTCGGCAATATTGTCTTCTCCGAAATTATGAAAAAACCGAAGCACTGGCTTTGAGCCGTTGGCAGGAATCTCTCACCGGCTTACTGCCAAAGCTCAAAGTTTTTTTCCCGCACCTCCAATCCTATTTCGAGACGTATTTATTTCGAAGAGGAAATTCCGATTGAAGTCAAATACCAATCCAGCATTTCCCCTTCTGACTACACGACCATCAAAAGAAGCTTTGGCAAAGGGATCGTCCTTACCAGAGATGTTTTTTTTCAGGAAAACGGTATCTTCGGATTGCCGGTTGCGTGCTTTTTGTACCTTTTGCCGTAATGGAGCAGCAAAATGCGAATAACCCCACTTCAATCGCTTCGCGAAGCCACAGGCGGGATTCTTCCTCTGTCTCTCTTGGTTTTGGCTTTGGGCATTTTGCCCGGCTTCGAAAATAAGCTTTCGGCGGGCGGGCCGAAAGCGGATTTCACCGTTTATATTTTTCTGATGGAAGATTGCAAAATCTGCCAGAGCTACACGCTTACTTTGAAGGAACTGCATCAAACCTACGCGCCGGATGAATTTGATTTCATCGGCGTTTTTCCCAATGCTTCTTCAACCCGGGAAAGCATGTCGTCTTTTCAAAAGACTTACGCGCTGCCCTTTCCAGTAAAATTAGATATCGACAACAAAATTTCCCAATCCCTGGGCGCGCGGCTCACGCCGGAGGTTTTTGTGGTGGACAAAGCCTCGAATAAAATTTTATATCAAGGGCGCATCGACAACGCCTTTTTCAAGCTCGGCCAAAAACGAGGCGTGATTACGACGCACGAATTGCGGGACGCCCTTGCAGCTCTTAAACGCAAACAACCTGTTGCCGTTGCCCAAACCGAAGCAGTTGGATGTTTTATTACGCCGCGAAAGCCGCGCCATTAATTTCTCGGTTCGTAGCGCGGCAATTTGCCGCAATCCAATCTGTCAACCGCCAATTAACGCTAATCAACGCGAATAAAAATTAGCGTACATTCGCGTGAATTAGCGGTTCGTTAAAAAACCTTCGCGGTCGTGATAGTTTTTGGGGAGCACTAGTATAGTCACTTTCATCCACCATATTTGAGAGCATGCAAATGAAAAAACTTTCTACTTTGATTATGTGCGCCGCGTTGGCGAGCGCGGCCGCGGCGCAAAGCGTGAATTTCAGCGAGCACATTTCGCCGATCATTTACAACAATTGCACCAAGTGCCATCGCCTGGCGGAAGTCGCGCCCTTTCCATTAACCAGTTATAACGAAGTCGCCAGCCGCAGCCAGATGATCAAAGACGTCACCGGCCTTCGCTACATGCCGCCGTGGATGCCGGATCGCACCTTCAGCAAGTTGCTCGACGAGCGCTATTTGACGGACGAGCAAATCAGGCTCATCGCCGATTGGGTGGATGCCGGCGCGCCGCAGGGCGATCCCGCTCTCGAAGCGCCGCTGCCGCATTTTCCGAGTGGGTCGCAGCTCGGCACGCCGGATTTGGTTTTGTCGATGAGCCAATCGTACAAAATCCAAGGCAACAATACCGATGAATATCGCATTTTCGTTTTGCCCACTGGACTGGCCAGCGCGCAAGACATCGCGGCGGTGGAGTTTCGCCCCGGCAACAACAAAATTGTGCATCATGCGCTCATTGCCGTCGATACTACCGGCCAAGGCCGCATCAAAGATCAACAAGATCCCGGTTATGGATATTCGGGTTTCGGCGGCTTTGGTGGTATTATCCCCAACAATCTGCTTCCGGGATACGTGCCGGGGGCCACGGCAAGATTTTATCCGGATGGCATCGGG
>Ga0247727_10002542_pt1 | contig 41544 bp, 54 predicted proteins | sample WisWelCaveWW1625_FD_202498 | JGI IMG/M metagenome (GOLD analysis project Ga0247727, IMG submission 202498) | Biofilm microbial communities from Wishing Well Cave, Virginia, United States - WW16-25 | ecosystem: Environmental > Aquatic > Deep subsurface > Groundwater > Cave microbial mat | place...
CTGCGCCGAGTTGAAGGGCGGGTCTAGATAGACGAGGTCAACGGACTCGTCGCCGACATACCGGCGCAGCACGTCGAGGTTGTCGCCGTAGTAGAGCGTGTTCGGCGCTTCGTCACCGGGCACGAGTGCGGCTCTACTTCGATCGGCTCGACGCTTTCTTGCGCTTCGCCTTCGCCGCGACGGGCGCTGGCTCAACGAAAGCCCGCTTTATCGCTTTGTCGAACACGCGGAGGTCGGCCGTCCGGAGCGACTCACGAAGCTGGTCGTCGTCGGCGCGTTGTTTTTCGCTTACGCCCTTCGGCGCTGCCCGCTTCCTTTTCGGCACCGCGAAACTTTAGCTCGCGGACCGCTGCGGGGCTAGCCGCACGTCGTAATCAGGGCACCAAACATGTCGGGGTCTTCCCGGTGGTTATGCCGGAAGCTGAACTCGTTGAGGTAGAGCGGCAGGTAGTCCTTGCTCACGTGGTGGTAGGTGCCGACCACGCCGCGCTTCAAGAGCGACCAGAAGGACTCTATGTTGTTGGTGTGGATATTCCCGCGAACGTACTCGCGCTTCGAGTGATTGACGCGAGCGTGAGGCAGACCGGCTCGGATGTAGCGGTAGGCTTGGGATTCGTCGGTAGCGACGAGCGAAACCTTCTCGCCGACGGTCCGGTCAACCCACGCCTTGATGGTTCGGGTATCGGTGTCTCCGATCACGCGGGCGACCACGTTGCCCTTGCGTGCAATGGCCCCGATCACGCCGACTTTGCCGTAGCCGATCTTGTTGCCGGGCTCGCGGTAGCCCGCGGCCTCGCGGAGCTGGGCGCTTTTCTTGTTCCAGTGGCGGTTCCGGTCGTCTCCGCCGATGTAGGTTTCGTCTATCTCAACCTCGCCGCCGTCGAAGCTCTGGACGGTCCCACGCATCGCAGCGCGCCAGCGGTGGCACATGTACCAGCTAGTGCGCCAGTCGGAGCCGGAGTCCTCGCCGAAGATCACGCGGTGAATCTGAAGGGCGCTGATGCCTTTCTTCGAGGTCAGCATGAGATAGCCGACCTTGAACCAGGTCTTCAGCGGGACCTTGGTGTCTTGGAAGATCGTCCGAGTGAGAACGGAGAAGCGGTAGCCGGAGCGGCCCCCGCAATCCTTGTTCTTGCACGCCCAATGAAAGGGGCGGGCCTTGAGCGCGTAGACCTTCTCGGTGGCGTTACAGCGGGGGCACCGCACGCCTTCGGGCCACCGCTTCTCGACGAGATACTGGCGGCAGGCTTCCTCGGTGGGGAACTGGGCATCGAAGGCGCCGAGGGTCTTCATGGCCCAGAGAATAGCACCAAATCCGGGTGGGTGTCAACACCAACAGAATCGCCGGACGAGAGCGTGTTGCACGCCACGCAGAAGCCGGTCGAACTCGTTCGCCGCGCCATCCTGAACCACACGGAGCCGGGAGACTGTGTCTACGATCCGTTTTGCGGATCCGGCACATCGCTGATCGCGTGCGAATCGGAGGGGCGTCGTTACTGCGGCCTCGAATTGTCGCCAACGTGGTGCGACGTCACGGTGAGGCGGTGGCAACGCAAGACCGGCGAGGCGGCGACGCTCGAGGCGACCGGCCAGACCTTCGACGAGGTCACCGCCGCGCGCAGTGCTACTGGGGCCGACGCGGTGCTAGAATCGCCGGGTGTTTAGACGGTTCTGTCATTGGCTCGACTGTCGTCGATCGACAACGCGACGCCTGTTGGAAATAGGAGAGAGGATCATGTCACGAGTAGACGACATCGCAGCCGCACAGACTGCGTTCATCCAGCGCACGAGCACCGCGCTCGACAACGTGAGCACGGACGTCCGGTCGCTCAAGACGAAACTCGACGTGGCCGTCGCCGCCATCAGTGGTCTGACACCCGAGCAGGAGGCGAAGTTTGCGGAAGTGAACGCCGGCCTAGAAGCGTTGGCGGGTCGCACCGAGGGCTTGGCCGCCGAGACGCCCGACGATCCGCCGGTCTGACCGTCGGCGGCTGGGGGGTAAGCCGTCCGGCCTTCCGGTAGACTGACCGCGTGCCTAACGGGACGCCAGACGATCCGGCGCCAGCGCTGCCGCCCGCCCTCGTTCTCAGCGAACCGATCGGCAAGTACTTCGCGTGGGGCGAGCTCGTCGAGAGCCAGGCCGCGCGCCGGCGACCGGACGTGTGGGCACAGCAGGCCGCACCGCCGCGCATCGTGCGGGCGAACCTCACGCAGCTCGTAAGCCTGACGCTTGACCCGCTGCGTGCGGCGCTCGGTGCGCCGCTCACTATCTCAAGCGGCTACCGATGCCCGGAACTGAACGTGCTTGTGAACGGCGCCGACGCCAGCGCGCACATGAAGGGGCGCGCCGCCGATCTCAAGGCGTGGCCGTGGCTCGCGATCGACGCCGTGGCCAGTGCGACGCGGGCGCAACTTTTTGCCGAAGCCGTCGCTGGCGGGCGGCTCGAGAGTCGCGCGCCGACCTCGGCAAACGGATGGCTATGGCTCGCCGTCGTGGTCTGGGCGCACGCGCTCAAAATCGACAAAGCCATTCATGAGTTTGGCGACCCGTGTGCCCCGGCGTGGGTGCACGTTCAGGTCTCCGACGTTGTGGGGGATGCCGAGCCGCGCGGCATGTTCCTGATCCATGACCCGGCACGCGGCCGCTACTATGAACGACTGACAAGGGAGGAGGCTCTAAGCCTATGAACGAGAACACGAAGGGACGAAAGATTTTGCGGCTACTCTCGGGCGTCGTCGCGGCGGCGCTGCTGCACGTGTGGATGGCGATTCCAATGCTCACGGTCGGCGTGGCTGCGCTCGGCGTCTCGGCTTGCGCCACGATGAAGTCGGGCCCGCGCGCGCAGCTCTACGAGGCGGCGTCGGCATACGAGTCCGTGCAGATCGCGATCGAAGCGATCGTCACGAGTCCGGCTGTCGGCAGTGAGCTCAAGCAAACGCTCAAGTCGGTGGACGGGCAGGCAATGGACGCGCTGCGCGCCGGGCGTGCCGCGCTTGAGGAGGGGCGAGAGGACGACGTCGTCTTCTACACGCAACTGCTCCGGCAGGCGCTCATTCAGGCGCGTGCGTACATCGCGGCGAGTAGCGAGGCAGCAAACGCGGGCGTGAGTAGGCCCGAGGACTTGACCGCGCCGCGCTAGGGCGGGGGAACCGAAACGGGAGATAAGGACAATGCCAAAGGACGAGAAAGCTCTGAGGTACATCGACATTTCGCTCGCGGCTCTCGGCGTCGTGCCAAGCATGATCCAGTCCGTCGCCGAGCTGCTCTCTCTCCGGTCGCGCGTCGCGGCTGGCGAGGAGATCCCTATTGCGGATCTCGACGCAAAGCTCGCGCGGTTGAGCGACCGAAGCGGCCGCATACAAACCGCGCCGGTCTAAGCTCGGGGAGCGAAAGTAGGGCGAAAGCCGCGCACGCGGCGAGGAGGTTGGGGTTATGAAGAAGTGGTGGAGAAACTGGGGGGCGCTCGTGCGTCTTGCCGTGTGCGCGTTTTGGATCGTCGCGGTGCTCTCCTATCGGGTGCTCGCGCAGGACGAGGCGCCGATCGAGACGCTGCCGGTGGAACCCGACACGAACGCGCTCTGGCTCACGTTCATCACGGCGGCGGTTCCGCTGCTGCTCGCGTGGCTGAAGCGACTCGTGCGGGAGATCCCGGGCTGGATGATCCCCGTGCTGGCACCGTTTGCCGGCGCGCTACTCGACACGGGCCTCCACTACACGGGTATCTATGCCTCGAGCCAGCCGCTTCTCGGCGCGGCCGCCGGCATGGCGGGCGTTGGTCTGCGAGAGATCATCGACCAGTCCAAAAAGGGAACGGCGCCGCCGAAGCCATAGCGGCGAACGCACAGAACAACGTGACAACGGCCGGGGCTCGAAAGGGACCCGGCCGTTGCATTCCTGCAACACCGTCGGGCCGCACGAGCGCAAGATGAAAAGCGAAAGTTGCGCGAAGGTCTTCGCCAAATTTTCGCCCGCATTTTCCGTGCACGGCCGTTTCCCCCCTGTAACCCCCCTTCTAATTTTACTAATCTCCTAAGTTAGATCTTAATCTTAGAGACTATGTCTCGTAGAAAATCCTAAGCGCGCTCCCCCGACTTTGCCGCGACGACTCGCCGACGACAGGCGTTCGCAGCTACGGCCCGCGTCCAGCAGAAAGTAATGCGCAGCGATGTCCGATCGCGTCATCGCAACGTAACGCCCAACCCAGGCGAGAAGTAGATAATGCAAAGCGAGAGAACGGCGGAGGGGGGTTTTAGGGGGGAGGGCTCTTCAGAAAAAGAAACGAGCCGAGTTGTGCGTTTTTTCTTGACTTGTTTTCGCTTGCGCGCGATAAGCAACGAACGGCGGGCCGACGGCTCGGCGGACTGCGGCGCGGCCGCGATGCCCCGAGGTCCGCGGGGCTCGGCAACTTAGGCGCACGGCCACGGCGAAAGCCTTCCGTCCGTGCAAGCGTCGATTCCACTTTGCGCCGCGCCGGCGGCTCGCTGTCAGGTTTGGGGGAAGCATGTCGAGAGGACGGGGACGACGCGGCGGGTGGCAATCGAACAGCGGCAGCCTATTCGCTGGCCGTGCGGAGCCAGCGACGTCCGGCACGGGCCTGCCCGTTGGGGCGCTCGACGCGGCCCGGCGCTGCCTCCGGCGCCTCGGCGAGTTGTCGGTTCGCGGGACGCTTCAGCCCGCCGGCGCGTTTCTCGTCGTAGACCTTGCGGGACGGACGCGGACCGTTGCGAGGCACTTGTCGGGCGAGCTCGCGGCGGCGCTGCGCGTGGTTGGCGAGGAGGCGCGGCGCTCGGCCAACCGGGTTTCGGCAAGCTACGGGGGCGGGCGCGACCGCTGGCGACTCACGACGGACATGCCGAGGGGCGGGGCCATCGCGACGACGGCGCTGCTCTGGATTGCCTACCCCGACGAGGGGGCCACCGACGGGGGGCTCGACGCCGAGCGGGCGATGCACGAGGCCGCCGACGCGCTCGAGGTCGTGGCAGCGATCGACGGCCGGGCGACGACGTTTCACGTAAGTGCGGGCCAAGCGCTCGCGCTGAGGGGGTAGCGATGACGGACGAAAACACGACCATTGCGGACGTTCGGCGGGCGGTGGTAAAGGCCGAGTGTGAAATCCGCTCCAGCCTCCGAGTGCTCGAGCACCTCGGCGTCCAGCCGCTCGCCGTCGAGCTGCGGCTTGTCGAGGCAGCGGGCGGCGGCTCATTCGTCGTGGACTGCACGGTCAGCTATCGCCTGCCGCGCGGCGATCCCTAGCGCGTGCGTTTTTTCTTGACTCCACCCCACTCGGCGGTATAGGGTCGCGACGTGGCGAAGAAAACCAAGAAGGTCGCTCGGAAACTTACCCCAGCGCAGCGGCGCAAAGGCGCGCTCCTCCTGGACACGACGCGTATGGCGCTCGGCCAGATCGAGCAGGCATTCGACTGGCTTGAACATGCCGGCGTACGCGTGCTGACGATTGACTTACTCCGCGAGGCGCACCCACTCCGGATGCCGCGCGGCAACGTGATCACCGGCATGAGGCTCAACGTCGAGTGTCCGGCCGCAATGGCTGGGAAGCCCGGATCGTCAAAGGTCCAGTGCGTCGTGATGAAAGACCGCTGCTTTAGCTACGGCCCAGGGAGTGGGAAAACGTGGACGGCCGACGCGTCGGACTTATGAAGCCAGGCAGACCGATCGCCGCCCTCGTTTCCGAACTCGAACGCCAACGCGACCCGAGCGTCGGGCAGGACTACCGGGTGAACACGGCCCGCCTCACGTACGAGGCTGGCGACGCGGACGCACCTGCGACGCTAGCGATCGACGGCGTCGCGGTGTTCCCGCTGACCCCGCTCGCGGAATCGCAGATCATCGAGTGGGCGGGCATCCCCGGACGTTACAGCGACCGAATGCGGGAGCGCACGCCGTCGCTCTACGCGGCAAGCGTTAACGCCTGGCTACAGGCGCTCGCGTCCACACGCCTCGTGCGCGTACTCGATGGGCGGGTGCGCGCGTTCGTTCCCGCCGGCTATCGGCGCCACGACAACTACGACCTGATGACGACGATCGCGCCCGTGCTCTCGACGCCGGGAGTGAAAATCCTGAGCGCCGAGGTGACCAGCCGACGGCTCTACGTCTACGTGACGTCGGAGGCGATAGAGGCAGAGCTCGCGCCCGACGATTGGATCCGTGCCGGCGTACTCATTCGCGGCTCCGAGGTCGGGCACGGAACGGTAGAGGTCGAGCCCGTGGTCGCCGGCCGACAGGGGGTTTACGCGATTGTTTTCCCGACGGGGGCCTATCGGCGTTACGATCACGGCGCCGCCGCACTGACCGACGGCGTTGTAGAGGAGCCGCTGATCGACGACGAGAGGGCGGCACGCGACTCGAATTTCTGGGCGGGCATCCACGACCTCGTCGTCGCGACGCTCGCCCCGGTCGCGTTTGCCCTGAACGTGGCGACGCTGAAGGCCGCCGCCGGCCACGCGATGCGAAGCGACGAGCAGCAAGGCATCGAGTCCGTCGCGCGGTGGCTCGGACTGTCGTGGCCCGAGTTCGATCGCCTTGCGAACATTCTCGCCGAGCTGAAGGTCCGGAGAGGCGGAGCGCCGCTTACGCAGGGCGACGCAGCGGTCGGCGTCGCGATGCTTGCGCACGACGCCGACGACTACGACGTGGCCTACGAGTTCGAGCGGAAGGCCGGGCAACTCGCCCGCGTGCCCGCTCGGGCGTGGGCGGGGTTTGGCCGGGACTTGAAAGCGGCGAAGGCAAAGGTGACCGCCGGGCCCTAGGGCAGGCGGTAAGGGGTCCGGGGTGCGTCGCTGGGGGGACGGCGGGCGACGCACTCCGGACGACCGAAGGAGGTAACGGGGATGGTGACGAACGAGGACGGAGACAGTACGGCGAGGGCAATCGTGAAGGTCGCGGCCGTGGCGCTTGTCGCGATGGTCGCGTGCTGGGTGTTCGTTCCCGCCGAAGAGGAGCCGACGGTCGCGGACTCGGGTCTCGTTACCATGGCGACAATAGGCGACGGACGCGCGTCTTGGGCCGACGACGACGTCGGCTTTCCGATTCCCGAGCGGCTCATCTTCGAAACAGACACGAGCGACGTGGCCTGGACGCTCTGCTGGACGGAGTCCGAGGCGCGCGCGTGGAGCGAGGCGACGGATCTCGCGCTAAGGCGCGGCGGGCGCGAGGGGTGCACATGGGAAGTAGTGAAGCGGCCGTAGCGTCGCGCCCGCTCTTTCCGGAGCCGCGCGGCACGACGTTCAATCGCGCGCGCGACGGACAAAGGCTCGGCGAGCAGTACGCGCGCGTCGTCGAAGTGATGGCAGACGGGCACTGGCGAACGCTTGCGCTTCTCTCTCAGCTTGCGAGAGCGCCGGAGGCAAGCGTCTCGGCGCGGCTACGAGACGCTCGCCATGCGGGCCTCACGGTCGAGCGGCGGCGCGTCCGCGGCGGCCTGCACGAGTATCGGGTCGTCCAGGCGGGGGGCGACGCCACGCCAACAGTGCGAACCGCCGCGTGCCCGCACTGCGGAGGCACGGCGACGACGCCGGTGACTACGGAGCAGGCCCGGGACCTCCGGCGGCGCGAATGGCACGCCCGGTGCGACGCGTGCGGCGCGATGGGGCCGGCCGTCGAATCGGTGATGGGAGTGTCGGACCCCCGCGAACGGGCTTGCGAGGCATGGCGCCAGCGCGCGAGGGCGAAGCGGTGAGCGGCGCGCGTCGCCGGCTTCTTCTCGCGGCTGCCGCAGCGTGCGCCCTAGCCCTTGCGGTAGCGGTCGTTTTTTCTTGACACAGGGCGCGAGGCTGGCGATAGTGCGTGGGACATGACCGAAGACGAAAACAAGGGCGGCGAGGCGAGCGCGCCGCCCGTAGACACGGTGCCGGCCTGCATGAACCCGGAGTGCGTACGGAACCGCGGGACTCTTTGGGTGGCCCTTGGCCTTGCGCAGCGGGTGAGCGAGCGGCTCGGCCACAGCATCGACCGGCTAGACGAGCAGGGCCACTGGCTAAACGAACTGCGCCGCGTGCTGAACGAGGTCGCGACGACATTCGGCGCTCCGGCGTTCCTCGCGCGCCTCACCGGGGCGCAGCGCAACGTGATCGCGGACGTAATGAGGGCGACGGGCACGGCCCCGACGCGGGAGGAGTCGCCACCGACATGAGCGAACCTCGAAGCAAGATCTGCACGAAGTGCCGCCAGCGAAAGACGCTGGCGGAATTCTCGAAAGCCGCGTACGGCAAGTTCGGACGTCGGAGTGATTGCGGAGCGTGCCACTCGCGCGAGACAGCCGACGTCGCGCGCAAGCGCTACCGGACCGATCCGGAATATCGGAAGAACAAGCAGGCGACGGAGCTTGAGTACTACCACGAGCACAGAGAGCTCGAGCTGCCGAAGCGCCTCGCACGCGTGCGCCTGGCAAGGGCGGCGCTGAAGCGGCGGGCGGTCGTTGGGCCGAAGCGGGGGCGACGTACGCCGTGAGTCGTAAGGTCGCCCCGGTCGTCACGATCGAAACGCTGCCGTTCGCCCGCGACATGCGGTACCGGCTCCGGGCGAAGGTCGGGAACGCGCATGCATGGGTCGATCTGGGCGAGGGCCATCTCCGCGTAATCGCCGACCTGGCCTCGAAGATTCAGGGTGACCACCACGGCCGCGGGCTGGAAGGGTTCATGCGGTGCAAGCGCGCGATCCTTTCGGTGTTTGGCGCAATGGGTGTGGACGGTTTCTCGATACGGGAGGAAAGGAAACCGTGAGCGACACGCGGGAGGCGGCGGGAGTACTCGGCGGGCTTCCCGGGATGGCGGTGAAGAAGAAGCCGCACATAAGCGTGACGCAGGTGGACATGCTCGCGAAGTGTGGCGAGCAGTATTTTCGGCGTTACGTGATGGGCGAGAAAACTCCGCCGGGCATTGCGCTCATCGCCGGGCGCGGGTTGCACGGCAGCAGCGAGCGGCAACTGAAGCACAAGGTCGAGACGGGCGGTCAACTCCCAACGGTCGAGGCCGCGCAGGACTGGGCGGCCGACGCGTTCCACGCGAGTCTCGGTGAGCAGGGGATTGTCCTCGACGAGGAACAAGAAAAGCTCGGCGTCGAGAAGGTCACGGGAATGGCGCTTGACGCAACCGTGACGATGGCTCGCGGCTACCTCGAAGCCTACACGCCGACGCTCAACCCGGTCCCGGGAAAGGTGGAGTGGTCGTGGCGGCTCGAGACCGACTGGACTCACGACGTCGAGGGCGTCGTTGACGTCGTGCACATGCCGAGGCCGGACGTGATCGCGATCTCCGACACGAAAAGCAAAATCGCAAAGGCACCGAACAAGACCGAGGCCGACGAGTCGTTTCAGCTTTCGATGTACGCGCTCGCGCACAAGGCGCACGGCGGCATACTCCCGCTGGCGGTGAGTCTCGACTTCGTGATCGCTCGGCAGCAGAAGGCTGGCGGCTACAAGCCAGATCCGCTGCGTCTCGTGAGCTTACGCACCGCGGAGGACATGGAGCCGACGGTCGCGCGACTCAAGCGCGCCGTGGACGTAATCAACGCGGGCGCGTTCGTGCCGGCGAAGCCGACCGACTGGGCCTGCTCGGCGAAGTGGTGCGGTTATTTTTCCACGTGCAAGTTCGCGCAAGGCTTTAAGCACTTCGGCGCGTCCCCCGAGACGGCGCGCGCCGCGCGTGAGGCGAGCGCCCGTAAGCTCATGGGCTTAGCGGAACCGGCGGCAGAGTAGGTATCGCACAGCGCACGCCTTGCCTTCAGCCGGCAGGCGAGCGCTTAGTAAACGAACGGACCCGACGCGGGTCCTAGACGCGCACGCGCAACGCGGGCGGGAGGGGAGACGGATGAAAAACGAGAACACGGACAAGGGCGGCGGCGAGGACTCGCGCGGGCGCGGCGAAGTGGTGGCGGCCGAGTACGGACGGGTGTCGGTCATGGAGCGGAGTCCGCAAGCGAGCGCGCTCGAGCAGGCGGCCATTGCCGACGTGATGGTCGGCGCCCGACTTGCGCAGATGAACCCGCGCAATTGGTTTGACTGCCGCGCACGCATTCTCAAATCGTGCGGGAACCTATTGTTCGCCGACGCGGCAATCTACGCGAAGCCCGTGGGCGGCGAGAAGAAGCGCGGCTTCTCCGTCAGGTTCGCCGAGGAGTGCGTGCGCCAGCTCGGCAACATGAAGGTGCAGATCGCCCAGATCGCCGACTTCGCCGACTCGCGCGTCGTCAAGGTCACGGTGTGGGACATGGAAACCTGCACGAGCATTTCGCAGGACGTGACGATCATGAAGCGGCTCGAGCGCCGCGACTGCTCGGGGCGCGTCGTGATCAGCGAGCGCAAAAATAAGGAAGGCCGCGCGCTCTACATCGTCGAAGCGACCGACGACGAGCTGCGGATGATCGAGAACCGCGAGGTATCATTTGCCTTTCGGAACGTCGTCCTCCGGCTCGTACGCGAAGACCTGCAGCTCGAGGCCTGGGCAGCGTGCGAGAAAACAATTCAGGCGCAGGTGACGAGCGACCCCGAGGCGGAGCTGAAGGCGGTGTGCGACGGCTTCCGCGGGCTGAACATCATGCCGGCGCAACTCGAGCAACGCCTCGGCCACAAGCTCGGCGAGACAACGCCGGCCGAGATCATGGAGCTGCGCCACGACTTCAAGGCGCTGCGCGACGGCGAGACGACGTGGCCCGCCATCGTCGAGCAGGCCGAGGAACGGCGAGCGGCACGCCAAGCGTCGGGGCGATCCTCGGCGAAGATGCCGGAGGGCACGCCTACGGCAACGCCCGACGGGGATGCGGCAGGACGCCCGAAGCGCAAACGGCAGCGCAGAAAGACGGCGCCGCCGGTGGACGACGGGAGGATTGCCGGCGAGACCATGCGGGCGGGCGAGCCCCCGCCGCCGCGACGCAGCGAGCCCTCCGCCGCCGAGGTTACGACAACGCCACCGGCCGCCGCGAGTGATCAGTCGGTCTCGCCCGCGCTCCAGGCTTTCCTCGACGCACGCGCCACGCTGAAGAAGCTCGCGCAGGAGCGCTTTCCTGAGCAGGCAGAGGAGAGGCTCGACACGGTGTCGTTCGCGATGATGGGGAGGAAGGCTGCCGATCTGAAAGCTATCGGCGAGATCCAGACAGTCATCGACGTCATGCGCAGGACGAGCGACGAAGAACTGCTGCGCATCGTCCGGGGCCGCTAGACGCGGAGAGCGGCGTGCGGGCCAGTCTGAACGAGGTGACGCTCATCGGGAACCTGGGGGCCGACCCCGAGTACACCCCGAGGGCCGGCGGCCAGGCCGCACGCTGCATCCTGTCGGTCGCGACGAACGAGCGGTGGGTCGATCGGAGCGGCGAGACGAAGTCGCACACGGAGTGGCACCGGATCATAGCGTGGGGGGCGCAGGCCGACGCTTGCGGCTCCTACCTACGGAAGGGGCGAGCGCTCTGGGTGCGCGGCCGCATTCGCCGCCGGACCTACGAACACGACGGCCAGACAAAGACGGCGTACGAGATCTTTGCATCCCAGGTGCAGTTTTTGAGCGACGGCGCACGGGATTCGAACAACGCACCGGCGCCCGACGACTGCGGCGAGGGCTGAGGACGCGGCATGGGGGGTGGGCAACATGGGGACGGCGAGACTCGAACTGCCGCGCTGGGTACTACCCGAGGCATGGGGCGACGCGCGCTGGCTGCGCCTACCGCACGTCGCTCGCTGCCTCTACCTCTATGTCGTGTTGGCACCGGAGAACGCGGCCGCCGGCGTCTACCTCTGGGATCGGGACTCGGCCATGGTCCGGATGGGCTGGACGCCCGACGAGTTGAAGCTCGCGGAGCGGCGGCTCGTTGTCACCGGCCGCGTTCGTTTCTACAAAGCGGCAGACGGGCGGTCCTGGGTTTGGCAGGTGACGCGATGGGCGCTTGTTTCGAAGATGAAGAAGGCGAGTGCCGCCGCGTGTGGCGTATGCGAGTCGGAGCTCGCGCAGGCTCCGCCGAAACTCGTTGCCGACTTTCGCCAGCGCTACCCGGGGTCCGAGCCGGCGCCGGTGAAAAAGGCCCCGGCCCGTCGCATGCCAGCGGCCGAGCGTCCCGAGTGGGCGGAGCAGTGGGGCGCGGCAACGACGGCGCTCGAGCTGTTCAACGGCCCGGACACGGCCGACAGAGGGCCGGATGCCATGCGTTCGTGGTCGGTGGCGTATCCGGCGCTCGACGTATCGACGTCACTTCGCGAAGCTCACGCGTGGCTTGTGAGCAACGGCGGCGAAACCAAACGCTCGAACATGCTGCGCTTCCTTCACAACTGGATGCGGCGTGCGGCGAAAGATGGGACGGAGAAGGGGAGGTCAAAGTCCGAACGGTGGGGGAAGCTGAAGGCGGAGTTTGAACGGTGATCGCACGCGCCAAGTTCGAGTACCTGTACGGCCGCTTGATGGCTGAGCTCGGTATCGATCCGGACAAGCCCGGGCGCATCGAGCAGTGCGCACGCTGGTATCTGCGCTTCCGGGAATCGAGTGACGAGGTCTGTGAGGTCGCGTTCACGAAGCTCCCCGAGATGATGGATGCGAAGCAAACGACGCCGAGCCTCCCGCAGATGTTAGAGGCGATGAAAATTGCTCGCGGCAAGATGCAGGAGAGCCGTACTGGAGAGTTCGCCGGCGAATGGTGCGGACTCTGCCGGGGCGGCGGGACGGTCTATCTCGTGAAACTACCAACGGGATGGTGGCCACACGAATTCGTGATGCGGACGTCGGCCTACGCGTTCGCCTGCCCGTGCGCGGCCGGGGAGCGCCACCGGCGAGTTATGCGGGTGTATCACGACGGACTCCTCGCGAAGCACGCGCCTAAACCAACACGCTATCCGCGCCTCGTGCCAAGCGACGCGAACACCCCGTCGCGACCGATCGCACCGGCGGTGCTCGCCGCGCTCGCACGAATCAAACGGGGCGAGGGACCGCGTGAGGTCGTGCTCCGCGAGGAATTTACAAGCCACGGGCTGCCGTGGGTGGAGTGAACTATGGACGAAGGATGTGAGTGGTGCGGAGCTTTTGGCGATCACAACAGCCCTCTGCGCAGGGCGCACGCGACGCGATGGCGCATTGAGCTGGTAGCCAAGCTGGCCGCGCAGCTATGCGCACCCATCGAGCACGATGCGTTGCGGGACAAGGTTTGGCGCACATACGAGGGCGAGCTTCTCATGGAGGCGGCCGCGGATCTCGCCCTCGCGCTATTTTGTGCGGCGGACAATGAAGATCGGCGGGTGTTCGAAGAGCTCCGGAACCTGCGGCCCGACGTCGTCGAGGAGTGAGCGATGCGGCGGATACTAATACTTGAAACGCTTGAGGCGGACGGGCGGTGGCACCCCCGCACCGTCACGGCCACGGATGACCGGGGCATGGCGCTCGCGCACCTCCGGGCATGGCGGCGGAGCCGTCGAGCCCTGACCGGAGTGACCGACGTGCGAGGATTGCTCCGCACGACCGAGTACGTGCCGACACTTCAAAAGAACGCGGGGCGCAACGCCCCGGGAGGGAGCGATGGAAGTGAAACTAGAAAACGTGGGACCGATCGAACACCTGACGGTGCCGGTGCCGGCCGGCGGCGGCGTCGTCGTCCTCTACGGCCGAAACGGTAGCGGCAAGACGACGGCGCTCAGCGCCGTGGACTCGCTCATTTCCGGCCGCGGTCGCGTTGCCGTGAAGGACGGCGAGGGGCGGGGCGAGGTCACCGGACTCGGCGTGACCATGAAGCTCGCGCGTGCCACGCGGCGCGCTGGCGAACTCGAGGTGGTGAGCCTCGACGGACGGCTGTCGGTCGCCGAGCTCGTCGATCCCGGCATCGAAGCGCCCGAGGCGGCGGACGCGAAACGGATCAAGGCACTCGTCGCCATAGCCGACGTCGCACCCGACCCCGCGCTCTTCTACGACCTGCTGCCCGGGGGGCGGAAGACGTTCGAACAGTACGTGACGCAAACCGCCGTCGAGTCCGACGACTTACTCACGATGGCCGGGCGCGTAAAACGCGACCTCGAGAACGTGGCGCGCGTCGCAGAGGAGCAGGGCAAGACGGCGATGGCCCATGCGCGTGCGGCACGCGAGGTCATGGGCGACATAGACATGACGGCCGAGGACGACGCGACGAAACTGCAGGGACTTCTCGAGCAGGCCGTCCGGTGGGAAATGCAGACGCGGCAACGGCGCGACGAATCATCGCGGAAGGTAAGCGAGGCCGACGAGGCGCGCGCGGCGCTTGCGCGGCAGGGGGATGCGCCGACGCTCACGGTCGCGCAGGCGGCTGAGGCCGTCGAGTCGGCGAAGCGCTTTGTGGCGGTGGCCGAGACGGCAGTGAAGGACGCTGAGGCGCGGCTACTGGAACTCCGGCACTCACGTGACATCGCGCTCGAGCAGCTGAGGACGTCTGACGCGACGCACGCCGGCATTCTGTCGCGTGGTGAACTGAGCGACCGCCTGAACCAAGCCGTCGCGGCGGCGGCGGGCGTGAACCTCGTCGAGGACCGTGAGACGTCTGAGCGCGCGACCGAGCGTGTGCAGGCAGCGCGCGCGGCCCTTGAGCAGGCGGCCGTCGTGCGGCTGGCGAAGGAGCAGGCGAGCAAGGCCGAGCAGCATGAGGCGGACGCGCGCGAGCACGAGAAGCGTGCAGCCGAGTTGCGGGACGCTGCCAAGGGATGCGACGACGTGCTCTCGGGCGCCGTCTCGAAGTTCACGAAACAGCTGAGGGTCGAAGCGGGGCGGCTCGTAACGAAGCACTGGCAGCGCGGCGACACGTACTTCGCCGAGCTGAGCCAGGGCGAGCGGTGGAAACTCTCGCTCGACATAGCGATTGAAGCGGTCGGCGCAAACGGCCTACTCTCCATACCGCAAGACGCATGGCAGGACTTGGACCCGGAAAACCGGCGCTTGATAGCAGAGCACGTAGCCAGACGTGGCGTCGTCATCCTGACGGCGGAAGCAACGAACGGAGACCTCCGCGCCAGCCTATTTGACGCGGCGAGCGTGGGCTGAATGCCTGAAGTAGGAGAGACGGAGATGAATGCATTCGCATTTCGATTGGGTGACAAACTGCGTGATCGCGTGACCGGGGTAGAGGGGACCGTGATTTCGCGGACGCAGTATTTGAACGGCTGCGTCCGCTACGGCCTGCAGCCCGAGGGGGCGAAACCGGACGGGGCTGCGCTCGAGGCCTCGTGGGTGGACGAAGCCCAGGCGGCCTACGTCACGTGCACCGGCATGACGGTCCCCGAGCTCCACGAGGCGGGTGCAGTCGTAGGGCGCCCCGGAGGCCCGCAACCGGCACCGATGCGCGCGCCGGACGCACCGGTTCGATGAGAGACGAAGAGCCGCCGATCGTACTCGCGGGGAAGGTCGTGGCGACGAGTCCGAAGGCCGTACTCGTGCGCGTCGGCGACCTGGAGGCGTGGTTTCCGAAAAGCCAGGTCGAGGACTTGGAAGACGCGGTGCGCGATGAAGAGGTCGAGTTCGAGTGCCCGGCCTGGCTGGCGCGCGAAAAGGGGATGGACGACTAGGGCGGTGCGGGTGCGGCGCGCTCGCCGCTCCGGTATGCTCGGGCAGGGGGCGCGGCGCGCCCATCGGGAGGAGTGCCTATGCGAGGAACGATGCTGGCGGCGGTCCTAGTCTCTACGGCGACCGTGGCGGAGGCCCGCGACGTGATGCTTCGGTGGGATCAGCCGGGGGGCAATCCCGCGAGTTTCCGGGTGACGGCGACGAGCCCAGGGCTACAGTCCCGGACCGAGACGGCGGCACGTAGCGGCGCGGGGCTTCACCAGTGGCGCTCTGCGGACTACGATGCGTGGCGGTCCTTTACGTTCTTCGTCCAGGCCGTCGGCACCGACGGCGTCGCAAGTCCCCCGAGCAACACGCTCGTTGTCGAGGCGGCAGCGCCGGCCGGCGGCTACCTTGCCACTGCCACGATGCAGCTCGGCCCCGCCGGCGTGCGCTCATCGACGCCCGCTGGTGCTATCACGCCAGCGGCCCTGGGCGGCGCGGTTCGATCGACCGGTGCCGCCTGCATGGTGGACGCGAGCGCGGCTGCGGCCTGCCCGCTTGTTGCCGGTGCCCGGGTGCAGATTGTAACGCCCGCGCGCTACTTCCTCTGGGCGCGCGCCTTCTTTCCCGGCGCCGTCGGTTCGAACGACGCCAATAGCTGGTGGCTCTGCATCGGCGCGACCTGCCGGAAACTCGGGAATAACCTCGAGCGTTTCGGGGCCTGGCACTGGGCCGGGAGCGGCGACTCGGAGAGCGGTGCGATTGCGCCGGTGGACCTCGGCATCCTCGCCGCCGGCGAATACGACGTGGCGGTTCGGGTACGCGAAACCCTCCCGGTGGCCCCGTCGATCGACGTCTACTACTTGTCGAACAACCCGACGATTTCGCCAACGGATGCCGACGCCACGGCGACCCTCTATCCGGCGCCGACGACGACCACGACGACACGGCCACCCGTAACGACGACGACCACGACGACGACGCTCGCGCCGGCGTGCCGAGCGGCCGACGTGAACGGCGACGGCCGGGTGACGGCGACCGACCTGCTCGCGCATCAAGCGGCGGGGGCGGCGTTCTTGAATCCTAGTTGCGGCTGGCTCTCGCTTCCGTAATGAGACGCGTGTTACAAGTGCCCCGATGGGCGCGGCGCGCCCATCGGGGAGGCTCGCGGAGGGGTGGAGCCATCATGGGGGTTGGGGGAATGGGCGGGGCGGCGGATTCGGGTGCGCGCACGGCACCCACAAACGGACGTCGTAGGCGTTGTCGTAGGCGCTCGCCGTGGGGCGCAAGGCGACGCGCTGCTCGAGGTCGAGCTTGACGGCGGTAGCAAGGACCGGACGCCCGGGCGCCGCTGTCGTGTCTTACAGTGGTTTCTCGCGAGCGACGTCGAGCGTGAAAACGCCCCCGACGCTGGCCGCTCGACGATCCGACGACTCATGGGGGTTTCGTGAACGGGGCACTCGCCCGCTCGCTCTCCGACTACGACGTGGTGGGGCTGCCGCCGGTGCGGCGGGTGGTGGCGGCGGTGAGGCGGAAACACTCGAGACGGACGCACCGACAAGACGAGAAGAAAGAACCCCCGCTCCATTTCGACACCGCCCTACTGGAAGAGGACTGGAACGTCCTCTCGGTCGAGACCTTCTACGGCGAGCCGCGCGAGTTCGGCCGCCTCTCCGAACTAGCCGGCGAACGCGCCCTTGCCACGGCGACGCTCGCCGACGCCTTGATCGTCATTGCGCGCGCGTGCGACGACTTAGCGAGGACCGGCCGCTTGAAACTGAAGGCCGATCGCCACGACGGCTACGACGGCGTGCGTCTGTTCGAGGATCTCGTCTGGGTGTTCGAGGAGGACGGGCGCTGGCGCGACACGCTCGGCGTGAGCTTCGAGCGGGCCTGTGCCACCGTCGGCCTCGATGCCTCTCTCATTCGCTCACGCATGCGTCGCCGTTGCCGCCTTGCCTACATTGCCGGGGAGCGCGTACTCGGTGGGCTGGAAGCACCGACGGCAACCGGCGACATAGTCAGTCGCCAGGGAGCGCTGTTCGTTGAACGCCTGCCACATCCTCGGCGTGGACCCGGGGACGGTGACGACGGGCTGGGCGTCTCTCGACGCCGCCGGCGACTGCGTGGATATAGGAGTCTGGCGGGCGAAGAAGCACCATACCTTCGAGACACGGAGAAGTGACCTGCGTGCGCTGATGCGGGCCGGTATCGAGGACGCTGCGCGCGGCGGCTGTACGGTGGTGGCGGTAGAGGAGCCGTGGGGGCGGAACGAAAAGGGGCAGCGGACGGTGCTCTGCGTAAAGACGATGGTGGAGGAGACGGCGACGGCCGCCGGACTCATCTACGAGGTGGTGCACCCGAGCCAATGGAAGGCGATGGTGCGCACGGCCTGGGGGATGAAGCTGGCGCCGGCGGCCGCAAAGCGCATCGGGCGGCTGTTGGCGGAGCGGAGGTTGGCGGAATGCACGCAAAGGCTATCGCGTCCCCAGGGGCTCTGCGAGGACGAAGCCGACGCGTACTGGATAGCCCGCTGCATGTGGCAGCGCGCGGGGCGCCTCGCGTAAGGATGACGGCACCGCACGCCTACGAGCACGCGACGGATCCAGTCGCGTTCGGAACGGTTCCGACCGCGCGTATGGACCGACGCTGCCTCGCGTGGCGCGCGCTCGAGTGGCCGTGGCCCGAGGAGTACGAGCCGGGCGAAACGGACGGGGACAAGGCCGCCGCCTACTCGGCGCTCTACCTTGCGCTCGACGCCGTGGCGCGCCGATGGGCGACGTATCGATACGGCCCGCGCGCACCGTCGGCGACTGCGCGTCTCCGGCTCATCGCGGGGGTGGGGCGCTACCGCGCGGAGCCCCGGCGGCTCTCGGCCTATGCCCTTGAGTACTGGCGTGCCCGCCGGTGGCTTCTTGGACAGGACGGAGGCGACGTAGTGGCCGGGCCGCGGAGCCTCGGCTATGTCGCCTGCATCATCGGGATTGACGTGCTCGCGCTCGCGCGACGGTTGCGCCAGGCGAGTCTTTAGGAGGGGAGCAATGGTTTACACCGAACAAGATGGGGCGGTGCCGAGCGAGACGTATGACCAGGCGATCCGGCGGCTCGAAACCTACGGCGAGGCCGTCCAGGTGGGCATCGAGCTGCTGGGCGAAGAGAGCGAGAGCAACTGGAATCTCGGCGACCTCGCCGCGCGCGTCATACAACTGAACGACGAACAGGACGGCGCGTTCTGCCCGTCCGCCGACATGCGGACAGCCGAGCCGGCGCTCGAGCGGCGGGAGATCTCTCTCCGCCAGTTCTCGAAGGACGTACGCGTCGGGTATGGCCGCCTGAAGGAGGCCGTGAGAGTCGCCCGCGCGGTAGAGCCCAGGGTGCGCGACTCGTTCAAGGCGCTGTATTGGTCGCACTGGCGCGCCATGGTGCGAGCGGACCTGGAGGGACCGGCGCTCGTCGAGTGGGCCAAGCGCTCAGAGGACGACGCATGGAGCGGCGAACGCCTTGTCGAGGAGCTGCGCGAGGCACGAACGAACGGCGGCGGTGGCTCGCCCCCTCCGCCGTCTGAGCCGTGGCAAACGCTCGACAAGTCACTGACGAGCGTCGCCGTCCAGCTGCGACGTGCAGCCAGCGACGAAAAGGTGTTGGCGCGCCTCGTGAAGGAAGCGCCCGAGACGGCGCGCGAAGTAGTGATGGCGGCCGAGGCGGTGATTGCAACGACCGAGAAACTCTGGGGTGAGCTCCGGGCCACGGGCGAGCGCTTGCGGTTTGCGGCCGGGCCGGCACGTCGCCCCTTGCAGCCCGCCGTGTTGAGTGATGAAACGACGACTGAGGCCGAGACGGTGGCATCGTGACGACCGAATGGCGAGACTTTTTCGTACGGGCTGCCGTCGAGCGGCATGGGCGCGGCGCGCCCATCGACGATGGGGCGCCAGTCCCCTCCGCTATCGACAGGCGGCTCCGGGATCTCGAGCTCGAAGCCGTGAAGCTGCGGGGCGAGTTGGCACGCCAGTCGATCGCAATAAGCCAAGGGGAACGCCTACTTCGGCGCTGTGCCGACCTTCTACGTGGCACCGAGGGCAGGCTCGACGAGCTCGGCGAGCGGCATGCGGGCCTCGCCTCGGCCTTCCGCGACGTCGGAATCATGCTCGCCGACGGCGTGACTCCTAAGGAGGACGAGCTAAACTGACGTTCAGCGCAGCGGGCACGTCGCGTTCGAACGGGCGCGGGGGGGCACGCAGCCGCGTGGGTGGAAGGCGCCCGCGGAGAAGCGACGCCAATCCGACGCTACGTCCGGTCGTGGCGCTTGCGGGAGCGGGGCGGGGCGGGGCTTAGGCCCGGCACGCCTCGCCGAGCGGGAGCGGAGGCCGGAAACGAGCGGGCGACGCGAGGCCGTCCACGTGGGCGTATGGGCGAGGACCGGAGGGCCGGCGGGTGCCTGGTCGGACAGTGGCCCACCGGTCCGAATTTCACAAGGGGTTAAAAATGCAGCAGCACGTAGTCACGCAATGGGAACAAGGCTCGCAGTTCTGCGACGGCCTACAGCCTCGCTGCGACATCCAGTACCGGGGGGCAGAGGCGCCCCGCTGCCGGGTGTGCGCCAAAGTGTTCGAGGGCGGCGAGGCCGCGCGCCTTCCCGATAGGAACGACCCGACGCCGGCCGAAGAGCTGCCCGACGCGTGAGGACGCTCGGCGAGAAGCACCGCTCGGACGGCGGGCGCTATGTCGAGACGGCAGGGGCCGGACGCGTTGACGTACCGCCGCGCCGACCGGCTCGCGATCGCTGGCGGTTTCTCTTTCAAGATGCCGACGGTTTTTGGTGGTGGACAACGAAGGAGCCGGACGTTGGGGTGCGCGACTGGGTTCCGGCCGGTGAGTTTCGGAGCGCAAGGGCGCCGAGGGGAGACGGAAGGAAATGGCGGAGTCGAATGTACCTAGTTCTGACCAAGCCGACCGCGCACCGCGCGGCGGCGGCCGCGTAGAGTCCCGCGGTTCGGACGTAGTTCTAGCCCGCTCGCTGCTCTACGGGATTGTCTACGCCTCGCTGCTTTTCAAGCGTGCGAGTCACTACCCAAACGACGCGGACCAGGCCGTCGCCGGCGCCGAACTAGCCGCAACCGCGGCCGATACGCTATGGGACCGGGTAAACCGCGGCCGGCCGAACGCCGACGGCAAGCGCGCGCTCGACAACCTCGCGGGCCGGGCTGCGTAGATCCACGTTTTTTCTTGACCCTCTAGCCCCGCGCCCGCATACTCGGACGCGATGACGGTGGACCCCGCAAAGCTCGGGCGGTTCGGCATTGGCGAGCTTGCCAACGCCTGCGACTTTCTCATCGCGTTCATCCTCGCTGAGTGCGAGGCCCGCGGCGCCCACCTCGAGCTGCGCGAACGGGCGGCGATTCGATCGTTGGCGCTTGGGCTCGTCGAGGGGCTCTACGAGGCGTCGGTCGGTGACGCGCGCGATCGCGAGGCGTCGCCCGGCGTGAGCCTACCGCCCGACTGCTACGACACGGCGGTGGAGGTTGCCGACGAGGCCATGCCGGATGTCACCGCCATGAACGACTGGCTGCGCCAGCCCGGCATGGGCGAGGTCGTAAGCATCGCGCTCCGAACGTCGATCGTCACGGGTGTCGCGGCAGCGATGCTGCGCGCGTCGGCGCGTCGGGCACCGGGCGACATGCGCCAGACGCTATCGGCAGCGGCCGGCTCCGTCTTTAAGCTGGCGCACGCGTTGCGCCCCTTCGCGACGATCGGCGAGCTGCTGTCGGCCCCGGACACGCGCGGCATATCGGATGAGACCCCGTGCTTTCACGTCGTCGAGGACGGCCGTCCAGCCGCCGGGGGCCTTACGGTCAAGGTGGCGGCGTTGCGCCGGGCCGCCCACGTTATGCGCGAAAAGGCTGGGTAAGTGGAGGCGCCTCAACCTGTGCGTTTTTTCTTGACACGCCCCGGCGGGCTATGTATAGCCCTTTCACGCCGATGGAACGGCGGCGAACGGAGGGCGGAAACATGAAGGAAACGATCAAGACGTCGGAGACGGAATGGACGCGGGTCGGACCGACGATGCAGGCGCGGCGCGCCCATGGGAGGGACTGATGGGATCGGACAGCGAACTCTGCGGTTGGTGCGGGCATCACCTCGGCGCCCACTTTCACGACCTGCGTCCCCTGAGCGAGTGCGACGCGCAGCTTCGCCGGTGGCGCATTGCGCTCGTTGCGCGGATCGCTGGCGAGCGCGTCGGGAAGCTACCGTGGGACGTGCCAAGCGGCTCCGAGATCGAACTCGTGGCAACGGCGCATGCGCTTGTCGCCGCCGCCCACCTCGTGCGGACAGCTGAGCCTGTAATCGACGACGTGTGGCCCGTTCGTGACGCCGACTGAGGCATGGCGATGGAAGTGACGGAAGTGGACCAACTCGAGCAATGGATCGACGCCGCGACGTATGAGGACTTGCTGCGGAAGTGGAGATACGCTCCGCCCGGCTCTCCGTACCTCACGGGACTGGTCGGCGAGCACTTCCAACGGGTCATGGCGGAGAAACGCCGAGCCGTTGGGGCCGCCGAGGCTGTCGCCGCGAGCAAGCGTATCGGGTGGGACGGGTGAGTCTACTCGGGGCTGCCGTCTGTATCGCTGCGGGCCTTTGCGCCGGCTGGACGCTGTTCGTCATGGGCGCGGCCGTCGAGCGTCACGCACGGCGGAAGGAAATCGACGCGCTGAGGAAGGCGACGAGCGAAGCTGTCGAACAGGCGAAGCGGGTGATCGCGGCTTCACCGCTGCCGGAGAAGCCGACGCCACCGCCGAACAAGATAACGCGGGATGGGGGTCCGGTGGCGCGCGACCCCGCGTGCTTGTACGACTAGACCGTCGCCGCGCGCCGGCGTAACATAATGCCGTGTCGTAGTTTGTTGCCTTACGATTGGGGGGTGCGGTGGCGAAGGCGGGATCTCGAAGCGATGGTGAACTCGACGCGCTCGAAGCGGTAGACGTCACGCCCCAAGAGGCTGCGCTCGCCGAGCGCGTTCTCCGCACCGAGGGGTGGCCGCGCACGACCGGCGGGCCCGACCGCCCCATGTCTCCCGGAGTAGTCGAGGACGTCGTGGCGCGAGTCGGTTCGATGCTCGCGCGCGGCTGGGACGCCCCGGTCATTCGGCGCACGCTCAAAATCAGCCGCCGCCAGTACGACCGAGCGATGCGGGAGCTACTCACGTCCTCCGGCGACCGGCAGACGGTGTTCGCGAAATTCAAGGCGGCCAACGCTTCTCACCTGAGGCAGCTCGCGGCCGTTCGAACGCGCGCGCTTGCTATGTCGCCGCCGGCGCTCATGGCGGCGATTCGTGCGACGCTCGCGATGAAGGAAGTGTCGGTGGCCATCATCGTCGCGGGGCAGTCGTTCGGCTACTACCGCAGCGTGCAGCCCGAGGCGCGGGCGACGCTCGACGACCAGGACTCGCGCCGTGAGCTCCCGAACCTTGAGCGGAGCGAGGGGGCCGGGGCAATGGACGAACTCTCCGACATGCTCGAGGAATGGCAGGAACGAGACGACCCGGTGAGCGAGGATCCGGAGACGGGTGTGCTCACGGTGCTCGTCGAAGGGGATACGAAGACATGAGCGAGAACGAAGAACCGAAACAGACGCTGGTGGACGGTAGCTCCGTGACGCCCGATCACCGAGAGATAGACCCGGTGACGGGGATGCAGAAAGCGTACGTCGCGTTGTCGGCGGAGAAACGTGGGAAGGGGTTTGTGCGACCGGTGCGGCGGACCTATCGGCACGCGAAGTGCGGTGGCTCTACGACGATGGCGCTCGCGATCGCTGAGACGTACGCGACCGATGTGAACTACTATTCCGCGACGTACTGTGCGACGTGCCGCGGCCACTTCCCGGTTGGACCCGACGGCGAGTTCACGTGGGACGGCTCGAGCGAAAAAGTCGGGACGTGACCGACGCCGTCGCCGCAGCAACCGCCCGCCTCGAGGCCGTCCGCACGGGGGGCCGCCCCGAGCATCGGCGCGACGAACGGGCAAGGCGCCGGGCCACACGAGCGGCGAGCCGCCACAAGACCTACGAGATGCCGCGACCGCTCCCGCCGGACCGGCGCCGGCGCGTGTGGTCACGAGCCGACGTCGCCCTCGTAGCGCGCCGTCGGCCCCGCTGGCGCGAGGATGCGCTCGGCTTCTACCGCTTCGCGCTCGACGTACTGCCGGGCATGGCCTTTACGTCGGAGCAGCAGGACGTGATGGCGAGCGTTGCCGGCATGCGCTTCCGTCCGCTCGTAAACGGTGCGCGGAAGTACGGCACGGCGGTGAAGTCGGGCCGCGGCACGGGCAAGACCGTCGTGGCCGCGCTCGCTATCCTCTGGAAGCTGATGGCCTTCACCGACTCGCTCGTCCTCGGCACGGGTCCGAAGGAGCGGCAGGTGTTCGATATCCTTTGGACCAAGTGCAAGCTGTTCATAGACTCGAGCTACGTGCTGCGCGGCTTCCTCGACTGGACGGCCAGCAGGATCGGGCTCTACGGCCAGAGCCCCGAGTGGCAGGCCATCGCACGCGTGGCCCAGCGCCCCGAGTTCATCCACGGGCTTCACCGTCCCAATTTCCTCGTCGTCGTAGAGGAGGGCAGCGGCGTCGAAGACCCCATTTTCGACGCCATCGCGACGGGCTTCACCGAGTCCGACAACTTCATCCTGGCCAACAGCAACCCGACGCAGCCGAACGGCTGGTTCTACGACGCGCACAACTCGAAGCGGAAACTCTGGGACGCCTACCACATGAGCGTCAGGAACTCGCCGCTCGTCGATCTCGCGAGCATTCTGAGAACGGAGCTCGCCAAGGGCAGGAACTCCCCGGAGGTCATCGTTCATATCGACGGGGACTTCCCGCCGCAGTCCGAGTGGGCCCTCGTCTCCACCGACTGGCTGAACGCCTGCGAGGAGCGAGCGCCCTATTACGACGGCGCCGGTGACATTCGCATCGGCATCGACCCGGCGCGCGGCGGTGCCGACCGAACGGCGGTGCAGTTCCGCTCGGGCTCCGACATGATCACGGCCGACGCCTGGCAGGGGTTGAACGGCCCCGAGGTCGCGCGCAAAGTCCTGGAGCTCGCCGTGCGCGTGATTGCCGAGGAGCAGCGCTCGCTCGAGGAGTTGGCGGAGGCGCGACGCGTACGCCTCCGGGCCGTCGGTCAGGACGCCGCGGCGGCACGCGTGAAGGCGCCGCGCGCCATTGTCACCGCAATCAACGTGGACGAAATCGGCGTTGGCGCGAGCGTCGTCGATGCGCTCTTCGAGGAGCAGGCGAAGGCCATGGAGGAGAAGGGGCGGCACCCAAACCACCCGTGGCTCGACTGCGGCATCATTCCGGTGAACGTGTCCGAGGCGGCCGTGGACAGCGACCGCTACGCAACACTTAGAGACGAGGTGTGGGACATGGCGCGCGACCGGTTCCGCGACGGGCACGTTGCGATGCGCCCCGGCTACCCACGCGCTACGTGGGGCGAGTTGCGGGACGAGCTCCGGCCGATTGAGTACAAGTATCCGCGCGGACGTTTCAAGGCCGAGGACAAGGACGCGATGCGGAAGAAGATAGGACGGAGCCCCGACCACGGCGACGCACTGAACCTTGCGTACTACGACGAGGGCGTGGGCTTTGGGGCGATGGCGGCGGCGTGAGTGGAGCCCCCATTCGAAGGGTGCCGGGCCTCCTCGACATGCTCACGGCGCTCGAGGAGAAGCGCGCGGGCATCGAACGGGAGATCGAGGCGTGGCAATCGCTCGCCACCATCGCCAAGCTCACCGAAGAATTGGCGGAGCGATTCAGGGCAGGGGGCACGCCGCTCCCGGCGCCTCTCGTCCGGATGCTCGATGCGATCGCCGACAACGGGCCGTGTGCCAGTGAAACGGGCACGCCGCTGAGTGAATCAACCACGGCGACAAAGGCGCCCGAAAAATCAACCGAGCCGTCTGGGGCAAGCGGATGCGAAAAGGCGTCCGTTCTGTCAAGCGAGCCGGCGCCGTGGACGACGCTCACGTGCCGGACGCGCGAGACGCGCAAAGCGATACGTGGGCACGAGCTTTGCGTCGTGTGCCATCGGGCGGCGCTCGCCAAGCTGAAGGCTACACCGCCTGACGGTGGCTCCTATGCGGGCCTGTCGCTCGCCGAAGCCGTCCACGCGTGCCTGAAGAAGCACGACGGTGCGATGGCCGCCTACAAGATAGAGGGCAAACTGACGGCTGCCGGCTACGCTCCGCCGCTCTCTCACGGCTCGCTCTACGACGCCGTGCTGTGCACGCTCGACGGACCGGAATTTGTGAAGACCACGGGTGGCTATGGGCTCCGCGCCTGGTTTCCCGAGCTCGACGACCCCGTCGGGGAGGAGGCCACGGCTTGCGGGGATGAACCTGCGAAAACGGCAACAGGACCCATTCGGCAAACTGAGCCGGAATGCTTGACACCCGAGCCGCGCAAGACGGCGCCAGCACCCGACAGAAAGGCCAGCCGCTTCGACCGTCTCGACGTGCCGGATGCCGTCCGACGGTTCCTCCAGGACAAGGGGGTGCCAGCCCGTTGCGACGAAGTGCTGGAAGCGCTCCGGCTTGACGGCTACCGACCGGACATGAAGCGCGACCGGCTACGCTCGCTCGTGCTATCGGCGATGCTCGGGACCGGCTTCGTCTCGAGCCCCGACGGCGTTGGGCTCCGGGAGTGGGCGCCGACCGAAAGGGCGAGCGAGCCCGACGAGGATGTGGTAGAAGACGACGGACCGACCGAAGCCGAAGTCGCCGACGTCGAAATCGTCGGTCTGAAGAACGGCGCTGTCATATGCCCGCGAGTGCCGCGCCAGAAGCTTGAGCCGTTTGAACCCGTGCGCGCGCGCCGGCACGATCCCGACGAGGACTCGCCGAACCTCTCCGGAGCACGACGGCTCGCGGAGGCACAGGGTCGGGCCGACCGCCCCCGGACGCATGCCGAGGTGATGGCGGAGGCGTCGCGTAAGTACGCCGAGACGAATCGCCACGCGCCACCCGCACGCCGGGACGGGGGCCAGCGCATAGAAGCGCCCGCGCCGCCCGAGGCCCCGATGCGTGCGGGCATCACGGTCCAGGACTGACGCACGGGGGCGGGGCGTTTTTTCTTGACAGCTTTGCGCAGGTCGGGCAGGGTGGCCCGGGTGCCAGCGTAGCTCAGACGGTAGAGCGGCGGTTTCGTAAATCGCGGGTCGTCGGTTCGACTCCGGCCGTTGGCTTAGTCTGGCCAAAGGGCAAACGGGATGGAAGGTTGGAAAGTCCTCGGGGCGATTTTCATCGGCGGTATCGCGGGATGCGTCGCGGGCGCGGCGATACTGTTGGCCGGCCTTCTAGGGCGTCGGTCTACACGGCCACGGGTGCACGTTACAAACGGCTACCCGGTAGAACCGACCGACGTCGCGGGCGACCCGCCGCAACGTGGCAGCGGCGCCGTGCGGCCAATACTCGACGCGCGAACGTCGCCGTTCGCCGCACCGGCGCTCGAGGATTTCGCGCGCAACTGGGACGCGGGCGCGGCATGGCGCGAGTCAAAACGCTATGAGCGGCTGAACCCGCCGGTGAACTGGCCGTCGCCGGATAAGTCCTTGGCGAGCTTCGCGGAAGCGTGGCACGAGTTGGCGGTGCTCGGCGTGCCCGTGGTCGTGGCAGACGGCGGGAAGGAACGCGCGGCGACGCTGGCCGAGCGGATCCGGTCGTATGCGAAGCACGCGAAGCGCAAGGCGCGATGGCACGCGAACTTTCAGAAGCGCGTCGCGCTGTTGTGCGACGCGTGTGGCGCACCGCCGGAGGGTTCGTTGTTCGAGCGCGTTGAGTTCCTCGCGAAGGCATACGGGAGCAGGCGACTTGACGACAGCGAGTTGGAGATCGTGATCGGCGCAATCGAGCGCGCGCTTCGCTCCGGTGGCGTGCCGGAAGGCGTGGGCCTCGTGGACCGTGTGAAGCTCGCGGCGGAAGCATATCGGAACGCCGCGTCTGTCGTCGCCTGCGTCCCGGGCCCGGTGACCGATCCGTACCGCGGGGTGTTGAGACCGAACGCCGACGGCACGGTGGACTTCGACAGCGTGACGCCAGCAATGCGCGAAAGCCTGGTGCGGGACGTCAGGGACGCAATTGCGAACGCCATCAGCCGGGAACTTGTCGATGGAGGCGCCGCGCGCATGAAGGCCGCGCCGTTCAAGTCGGCGACGGACTGGATGAACGGCGAGTGGAACCGCACGGAGCCGGTCAACGAAGCGTACGAGGTAACGGGGCGGCGAGCCCCGACGGTGGTGGGGCCGCTCAAGACGTTCGTCCCGATCACGTGCCTGTGCCCGGCGTGCAATGCAAGACTGACGGTGTCGGCGACGGCGCGCGGGATGCGATCGCCGCTCACGTTCCGCGTCGTGTGCCCGGAGTGCCAACGCGGCCTATGGTTCAAGGCGGAGTCGTTCCGGGTGGGCGACGTTCAGCGTGGGGGAAACGATGAAGCGAAAGACAACGTCACGAAAGACGCAACCGACGGCAAAGCGAAAGAAGAAGCGTACGGGGTCGGCAGCGAAACGATTGAGTGAGGCGACGTGGCCAGAGTCGCCGTCCTTCGTCTATCTGCCGATCGCACGCGGCCTAGTGCAGGCAGTCAGCCGGCTGCTGAAGCAGGCGCTCGAGCTGTACGTAGGCGGCGAGACAGGCGACGCGCAAACGCTGTTCGATGATCTCCGGCACTACGAAAGGTTCGAGGCCGACGTGGCTCGCATCCTCGACGCCATGAACGTGCCGGTGGCGAGTGTAGGCGAGGCATCAATGCCGATTAGCGTCGTGCTTCTGCATCGGCTCCAATGGCTGCGGGACGATCGCACGGAGCATCCGGCGCACGAGAGGCTCGACAAGCTCGGCATACCTCGCGAGGAGTTCGGCTACCGGCTGTCGCTTCGTGATAGGTGCGGTAAGGTCACCGACCGGCTCGCGAAGGCGGAAGAGGTGGCGCGACTTGCCCAGGTGGATGCCGCCTGTGCGCGGCAGGATGCAAGCCCCGAGGAGAAGGCCGACCTTGAACGGCTCAGGCTCCTGAACCGCTGGTACCTCGCCGCCCTGGAAGCAGCCGGCGCGCCAGGGGGGTCGCAAGTCCTCGACGGAATCCAGTGGCTTGCGGCCAAGGCCGAGCACTTCCGGCTCTGCGACGAGCAGCTGCGGGCCGCGTTTGAGGTGCTGGAGACGTACTTCGACAAAAAGGGGATCCGGCCGGGGTACGAGCTTAGCTCGCGCGTGAGTTGGTGTATCGACGAGCTCGAGCGGCTGCGAAAGCCCGACCCATGGATCGCGGAAAAGGGGCGGGAGTTCCTAGACCTGACCGGCGCCAACGAGCGACTGAACGTCGAGCTGCAGGACGCGCGGCAGGAGGCCGAGCGCTTGCTGCTTAGGATTGCTCCGGAGGCCGTACCGCTCCCGTCACTGGCCGGCGTGCTGTCGCAGATCCAAAACTGGAGTATCGGGGTCATGGCGTCGCGGCCGCCGACCCGGGCGACGGTGTGCAGTCCTTCGTCGTGACGTTCCCGCGCGTGCAGGTGATGCCCGTCGAGGTGACGCGCGAACTCGACGACGACGAGTTCACGATCCACATGCTATGAGCGAGCACGTCGAATCCGCGAGGGCGCGTTGCGCCCGTGCCGTCGCGTTCGACGTCGTGCGCTTCGCGGGGCCCGCCGGCTCACGGCTCGGCCGCCGGCGCACGACGATGGAGGCGGCGATGATGCTCGCCTCTGGCAGTATCCGCGAGGCCGCTACGGGGCCTGTCATCGTCGAGGCCGGGACCATACGGACCGCCGGCAACTGGGACGGCGACGGCCAGAGCACGGTCGTGTGGGGCCGCTGGGTGCAAAGGATCGGCGGTGGCTGCGTCTACTCATTCGACCCCGATCCCGCCGCGATCGCGCAGGCGCAGATGGCGCTTGACCAGGGAAAGATTCACCACCGAACGTTCACCCACGGGCTGGAAGCCGCCGACGCCTTCCGCGCCGCCACTCCCGGCCGTCCGCTCGAGGTGGCACTCGTCTGCGCGCCGGCCGAGGACGCCGAGCGCGGCATTCCCGACCTCGGCTGCTCCGTCATCAACCTCCTCTACTTGGACGCTGGCGACCTCGTAGGCGGCGAGCTCGACATGGCCGCTCGTCTCAACCGCGAGATATTTCTCACCGCCCGCGAGTCCGTCGAAGCTGCCGGCACATACGGCACCGTGCTCATTGACGACGTGAACTGGAAGGCCACCGAGACGCGCGGCAAGGGGCGCTACGTGTTCGAGGAAATGGCGGCGCGCGGCTGGCACCGGTACAAGATGGCGCCGGGCTACGACTATCAGGGGCTCGCCACCGTGGGCGCGCCCGATATAGACCCCGGCGCGATGTGGGGCGTGCCGCTGGCTTAGCGGGAGCGACGTGCCTGGCGCCTATGAAGCCGCGCCGGAAACCACGCGTCATCGCTGGCACCGAGCTCTGGCTATGCCCGACTTGCGTGCGGTGGCTACCGAGGGCGTCCTACTACTCGAAGCGCAACTCGTGGAACGGAATCGGCGGGCAATGCCGGCGTTGCCATGTCGCTGGCGCGAGTCGGACGCGCGATCCGGACAAGGCGCGACGGGTCAATCGGGAATCGATGGCGCGGCGCCGAGCGGCGAACCTGGATGAAGCCCGGGAGCGCGCACGGCTCTATACCCAAGGACTGCCGTGGACGATCCAGCGTGAGGCGCGCTATCAACTGAACCTCGCGGTGGCGCGTGGCGAGATCTCGCGACCCTCGGAATGCAGTGACTGCGGCTGCGACGGCCTCATCCACGGCCACCACGACGACTACCGCCAGCCGCTTGTCGTCGTATGGCTCTGCCCGCTCTGCCACGCGACGCGCCATCGACACGAGCGTGTGGCGCCCCGCCCAGCCGCCAGCGTGAAGCCCACCGACTGACGACGTACAATCCACGGCAGGGCCGGCGCTCGAGGCGTAGCGGTGCGGGGTGCAGGTGGAGCTGGACGAACTGCTGGCCGAGCAAGGGGCGACACCGTCCCTCATCGTAGGACCCGACGGGCGCACGCCCGCGCGCGAGTACGCGACGCGCGACGCGCTCGACGACGATACCCTACAGTTCAAACGCGGCGCCGAGACTAAGGGCGCAGCCCTCAACTCCCGCAACGCACTCGTTGCCGTCGAGGCAATCTACAAGTGTGTCACCATAATCTCGTCGTGGGTGTCGCGTCTCCCGCGTCGCATCGTCCACATTCGCGCCGACGGCACCGAGAAAACCCTCCCGAATCACTGGCTTGCGAAGAAGCTCAACCGCCCGATGCCAGGCATGTCGGGGAAGGAGTTCATCTACGGCACGGTGATGCAGCAGGAGATGACCGGCATGGCGTTCTGGTGGCCGCGCGGCACCGACCGCGGCCAACTGACGAAGAAGCCCGTGCTGGCGCAGCTGTCGCTTCTCCCCTCGCACGCGATGCGCGCACGCCGCGATCGCGTCACAGGCCAAGTGATCGCCTGGACCTATCTCGCGCTCCACGGAACGGAGACACGCCAGTACCAGTTCGGGGAGCTCGTGACGCCGAAGTACTACAACCCCGACGACCCGGATCTCGGGCTGGCGCCACTCTGGGCCGCGATGCGCACCGCCCGAACCGACGTGAAGGCCGCGGCCTACAGCGAGAGCTTCTTCGACAATAGCGCCACGCCGTCCACGTTGCTGATCTACAAGAAGGGCCGGCTCTCGCCCATTCAGCGCCAGCAAGAGGAGACGCAGTTCACGCAGCGCTACGCCGGCGCGAAGAACGCCGGGCGCGTCGCCACGCTGTCGGGCGACTGGGACTTGAAGCAGCTGAGCCTGACGCAGGCGGACATGCAGCTCTTGGAGACCCGGCGCGACCTCGGGCGCAAGATCGGCATGGTCTACGGCGTGCCGGGGATCTTTCTCGCCGACCCGAACGAGAGCAACTACGCGACGGCCAGCGTCGAGGAGCGCTTCCTTGCCGAGTACACGTGCAAGCCGAAGGCCGAGGCGTTGGAGGAGATCATCACCGAGCAGCTGGTCGAGAAGTACGCGCCGGGCCAGGATCTCGCGTTCCGTTTCGACTACTCGAACGCCCCGGGGCTCCGCGCCGACACGGTGCAGCAGGCAGCGACGGCAAAGGCGTGGTTCGACATGGGGGCCACGTACAACGACGTCGTGAAGCTGACGAACGTGCAGCTGCCCGAGCAGGAATGGGGCGCGACGTGGTGGAAGTCGGCGATGCTCGAGGATGTCAACGCGATTGATCCCCTTCCCGCCGAAGAAGAGGCGGATCCCGATGACGACGAAGCGGAGGTCGAGGAGGAGCCGCCCGAGGACGACGCCGCCGCCGAGGATGAAGACGGCGACGAAGAAGCCGGGCCGGCGAGCTTCGCCGAGGATGGGCGCGGCGCGCCCTCTATCATCGAGCACCGTGAGAACATGGCAGCCCTACGGCGCGCGCTCATCCAGGACGCGACGCGCGACGCCTACTGGCGCGCATGGATTCGGCGGCTCGCGCCCCCCGTCGCCCGGATGCAATCGAAGCTCCGGCGCTACTTCTTCGAGCTCCGGCAAGAGGTACTCGACAACCTCGTACAGGTAGCCGAGGCCGGCGGCATCCCGGCCGGCGACGCCAAGGCGATGGCCGACGCGGTGACGCGCGCAAGCGGAGACGTTATCTCCCGGATCCTTTTCGACCGAAGCAAAGCCGACGATCGGCTTCGAAAGGTCGTCGCGCCGGGGCTCCGCGAGTCGATCGAGATGGGCGCCGACCAGGCGCTCGCCGAGCTCCAAGTGGAGGAGGGCTTCACGATCGAGGCGAGCGACGCTGGCAGTACGGCGTTCTCGAACCGGCTGAACAAGATCGTCGGCGTAAACGAGACGGTGTTCATCCGGCTGCAGGAGACGCTCGCGAAGGGCCTCGACAACGGGGAGAGCGTGAGCGAGATGGCCGCTCGCATTTCGGGCGAACTGAACAACGCGGCGCAGCGCGCCCGGACCATCGCACGTACGGAGGTGGGCACGGCCGTGCAGAAGGGGCGGCAGATTGCGCTCGCGCAAGAGGGCATTGAGAAGCACGAGTGGCTGAGCTCGCGCGACGACGAGGTGCGCGGAAGCGACCCGAAAGACAAGTATAATCACCTCATAGACGGCGAGGTCGTGAAGCTCGGTGAGGAGTTCAGCGTCGGGCTCAAGTTCCCGCTCGACGACGAGGGCAGCGGGAGCGAGGCCGGGAATGTCGTGAACTGCAGGTGCACGAGCGTCCCGTCGCTCGATTGATCCAGGCGAGCCCGTGGGTGGTGGCGGAGAGGTGGCGAGGATGAAAAGGGCAGCAGTCGCAACTAAGCCGGGGGGTATCCCGGGGCTCGGTCCCGTCGAGTGGCGAGCTGGCGAGCACAGCCGGATCGTCGTTCCGACGCGCGCGACGCGCGTGGCCACGGCCGACTCCGACCGCGTCGTTCACTTCATCGGCTCGACGCAGCGGGTGGACCGCTACCGCACGAAGCTCGTCGGCTGGATTCTGAAGGAGTACCGCAAGAACCCCATGTTCCTGTGGCAGCACATGAGCTGGGACGCCCCGCTCGGGCGCGCCATCCGTGTCGGGATGAACGAGGAGGGCGAACTCGCCTTCGACATAGAGTTCGTACCCGGCGACTTGATCCCGTTTGCCGACACGGCGCTGCGCCTGGTCCTCGAGAAGTGGATGCGTGCGTGTTCCGTCGGCTTCCAGCCGAACAAGGTTGAGCGAATCGAGGAGGGCGAGGACGCCGGGGTCTACATCCTGAAGGAGAACGACCTGCTCGAACTCTCGCTGGTCAGCGTGCCGGCGAACCCGGACGCGCTCGTGAAGCTCACGGCGACTGTGCCGGAGCCACACCGTGGGCTGCTCGTCGCCAATCAGCGGGTGGCGGAGGTGGACGGGTTGACGATAGTGCAGGCACGAAAGCGATTCACCGAGTGGGCGCACGACGCACCGATTCCCGAGCTAGACGATCGGCCGACTGCGGATGCGGACGGCGACGAGCTGTGCTCGCTTGTCGCGTGGACGAAGGAGTCGGGCGAGGAGAAAGGCAAGCGCTACGTCGTACTGGCGGCCGGCGAGTTTGGAGCGGGGCCCGGTGACGACGACGACGACGAGGAGGAGGGCGGCAGCGAGCCCGAGCCGGTGCCCGCCCAGCTCGCGACCGCAGCGATCGAGGCGATGGACAGCGCCACGCGCGGCGGCGTGTTCGCGATAGCCTTCGCCCGTGCGGCACGGAAAGCGGGCATTCCAGTCGAGGACTTGGAGCGGCTCGACCCGACGCTTGGCGTGAGTGGATGCGCCGCGGGCTTCGACGCGTTGTTCGCGGGGCTCCGAACTTCGATCCTGACGAAACTCGTGGCCGAGCTCGAAGAGTTGGCCGGCGCCGATGATGACGAGGCGAGGGCGGGTGCGGTGCTCAACCGGGCGAACAAGACGCGGCTCCGGAACATCAAGACGCTCGCACAGGAGGTTCTCGACAGCGCTGGTGATTCCGACGAAGAGGACGCGGCGAGCGTGACGACGATCCGCGAGGGTGCGGACGGCAAGGCCGAGGGGGACGACGACGAAGCCCCGGCCGACGTGACGCCAGCCGTGACGCCGACCGAAACGCCGGCGGTAGGCGATCCGTCACCGACCGAGGCCGAGGCGATCCCTGCGGGGGATCCGCCGCCCAACGAGGGCGATCGCGTAGAGGCGGCACTCGCGCGCATGGAGCGTACGTTCTCGGACACGGTGACGAAGAAGCTCGCGGGTATCGAGGACCGCGTGGCCGGTGTCGTCGAGCGCCTCTCGGCGTTCGAGGCGAAGCACTTGGGGCGCGCGCTGGTACAAGGCCGGCGACAAACCATTTACGATAAGATCATAAGCGCTGGTAACAGGCTCGACGCGGCGGCCTCCGGGGGCGAGCGCAAAAGCGCACCGACCCCCGCCGTAGGCCAGGGCCGCAACAAGCCGAAAGCACGCGCGGGCGCGAGGTAAGACGTCCGAAAGGGTTTCTGTCGCCGGCGGCGCAGGCCGCGTGGTGGTTGTGGTGGTGGTGGAGGATAAGGCGATGGTAGAGAAAGTGATTCCCGGGACGCCGAAAGCGCCCGACGTGCACACGATCAGTGATGACCAACTGACGCGTCTGCTCGGAACCGTCGAGAAGTGCGAGGAAAAACTCCACACGCTCGACGACATGTCCACTAAATATCCGATTCTCGAGGCGGCCTTCGATGACATGAAGGAGCGCCTCAAGCTGATGGAGGACAAGCGCGGGGGCGGACCCCGCGAGTGGCGCAGCGCATTCTCCGCGAACGACGAGCAGGAGCAGCGGCGACGCAAGCTCTGCGAGTTTGTCGTGGACGTGTACCGCTGCGACTTCGTTCGCAACTACGAACCCACGAGCGGCCTGATGACCCGCGACAGCGGCGACGTGCAGGTTGGCAACGCGGACGCAGCGGGCGGCGTGACTGTGCCCGACCTCGTGGCCCCGGAGATCGTGCGCATCGTGCGCAGTTTCGGCCGAGCCCGCGAGTTGTTCCGTCCGTTCCCCATGGGCTCGGACGTCGTGAAGCTCCCGACGCGTGACGAGTCCGGCGGCAAGGGCGTGAAGGTGATCTGGGTAGACCAGGCCGTCGCACCCACCGAGGACAAGGAAGAGTTCTCGAGCGCAACGCTGGCGGCGTTGAAGCTCGCGGCGCTCACCGAAATGTCCCGCGAGCTCGAGACCGACAGTTCGGTCAACTTCGCCGGCTACTTGCTCGACGTCATGGGCGAGGCGACGGCGCGTGAAGAGGACAACCAGGGATTCGTGGCAACCACGCCGTTCCTCGGCGTCTACGCAAACACGCTCCTCGTGACCGAGCGTACGAGCGCCAGCTCGTTTGCATCGCTCAGTTACGATGACTTGGTCGGCGCCGAGACCGCGGTCGATGAGCAGCTCATCGGCGAGGGAACCTGGGTCTTCAACTCGAAGATGCTGAAGTTCCTGCGTTCGATCAAGGACACCACGAACATGCCGATCTGGGCACCGATGGCGGTGGGGCAGCCCGCGACCATTCTCGGCCGCCCCTATCGGGTCGTGAACGTGATGAACAAGACGGACGGCGCGGACAAGGTGATGATCGGCTACGGTGATCACCGTTTCCACGTGTTCGGCACCCGCGATCCGTTCGCGGTTGCCTTCAGCTCGGAGGCTGGTTTCAAACGCGACACGCGGTGGATCCGTATCACCGAGCGGATCGCGTTCGTGACCACGGTCCCCGGCGCGTTCTCGGTCATCAAGACCGCGGCGTCGTAAGGCATAAACGGGCACGCTGTGCCCATAGCCGCCCCGCCTGGGGCACCCACGGCCGGACCCTCGAAAGGGGGCCGGCCGTGGCCGTTTGGGGGGTCTGTCGTTTTTTCTTGACAAGGGGCTCCGGGCTTGGTACTCGCTTCTCACGGCGATGGAACGCCGAGGAACGGAGGGACCGAGGAATGATCACCAAGACGAAGAAAGCGGGATGGGACACGAAGCGGGGGCGCGCGAACATGGCTGCGCTGGCGGGCGTTCTCACCCGAAAGGCGGTGCTGTCGGCGGGGCAGCACCCGGAGCACGCGCGTGCGCTCTCAGCAAAGGCGGACGCCCTCACCGGACTGCTCGCGGCCGTGCAGGTTCCGACGCCCGCCCTTTACGTCACGGGCATGGGCCGCCGCTATCCGGTCGCCACGGTTGAAGAAGCGAGCGCGAAGTGGTGTGCTTTCCGCGACGCATCGGGCGAGGGATGCTCGACGATCGGCAACGGCGTGCGCGTCGTTGACAGCGCGGGTCGCGAGGTCGCGCGCGTGTCGTACAACGGGCGAATCTGGATAGACGGCAAGGCGGTCGCGTGCTGACCGTAGGCTCGCTGTTCTCGGGCATCGGGGGCCTTGACCTCGGCCTTAACCACGCGACCCCGGCAGTGCCGAGATGAGCAACAAAGTTTCCGCCGATGCGATCTACGCCGCTGCGATTCAGATTCAGAGCGACTGCCGTTCGCGTCCATGGTCGGAGTGCATCGAGCAAGCGCTAAGGGCCGTTGCGACAGTCGAGCGCCAACTCGTCGAGGCGCGCGGGAGCGAGGCGGAGAGCGCGGCGAGCGCGGAGAGCGCGGCGTGGGACAAGATGGCGGACAAACTGCTCACATTGTTGGCGGAGGCGTGTTAATGACTAAGGACCGCGAACCAACCGACGCCGAGATCGTCGCCGCCGCGCTGTGGGAGGTGGCTGAGATGTTCGTCGTTCTAGTGTCGGAGCAATCACGCACGGATGCGTCTGTTCGACTACGGCACGCCGCCGCATTGATCGACCGCCGCCTCGCCGAGCGAGAGGCTACACAGGACTTCGGCAAAGCCGAGGAAGGAGGGCAAGATGCCCGAGGAAATTCCAGTAGAGAAACTCTATCCGATCTTCAACGAGAGCGACGAGAAGGGGAACGCGGTGAAGCGAGCATTCCGCGATCTGCACACCCTGATCGAAGCAATGTGTCCGGGCGGGCGAGCGCGGAGCGTGGCGCTGACGAACCTGGAACAAGCGAGCATGTGGGCGGTGAAGTCGATTCACCAGTGATCTGTACGCAGTGCGAGGAGTTGATCGCGGAGTCTCGAGCGGCCGATGCGAAAACCTCCCGCACTGCGTTCTCGTTCGGCTCTGGCGCGGTCTGTGCCGATTGCATAGCTCGCTTGATACTAGGAACGCCGCGAAGCATTTGGACAGCACGCGGCCTGAACATTTGTGAGGCGATTCATACCTACATGCTGCCGAACCCCTCGACCTCGCTCGATGAGTTGCGTGCCGCGCACAAGGACGGGCGGCGCGTATGGGCGAACCACAACTGCGGCTGCGACCCACAAGATGCGTATACCTGCGATCGGTGCTGTGCCTTGCGGAAAACTGATGCCCTAATCGCCGCACTTGAATCGCGTCTGGCTGAGATTGAGTCACATGACAAAATCACGAGCGAGGCTCGGTATTTTTTTGCCAGCGCTTGCGAGAAGGCGGAGGAACGTGCCGACGCCGCCGAGGAGAAGCTCCGCGACGTGAAGCGCGAGCTTGTTGACGGCCCGGCCACGAGACGTATCGTAGAACTTGCTGCTCTACTAGATACGGAGCGAGAGCTTCGTGAATCGGCTGAGCTGAATATGCGCCGCCTTGCGGGCTTTGCCCTAGGGCGCTTGCCATACGAAACGGCGCTTTTTGGTGACGCGATTACTATACGCGACGAGATCGTCACGCTCCGCGAGTCGGGCACCGAGCCGGTGCCGCTGACGGATGAGGAGGTCGAACGGCTAGTGAGCGAAGGTCGCGAAGTAGTCGATGACGGCAACGATCATCGGCGCGACGCAGACGCGCTCTTTACTCGCGCGGTCCTGAAGCACGCGGGCCGCTACACGAGCGGGCCAGTGCGCGTGAGCCGAAAGGCGCTCTATGACGCTATATGCAACGAGGAAATCGCGCTCAGGTGGGGGAACCGCGTGGATGCGACCGTGCGCGTGCTCCGCGCGGCGGGCATCACCGTCACCGACGAGGCGGGCGAATGAGCGCGACCGGCTTTGCCTAAAAACGACGACTTTCCCAAGAACCCCTGCACTTGCCCAAAAAACTGGCGGTGGGCAATCCGGGTGCGCCACGACCCGCCTCGGCTGGTTGCCTTGGCGTTGTGCATTTGGGTAATACTCCGCGCGCGTGGCTGTTCTTGAATGTAGGTCGTCGCAGCCAGGCGTCGCCTCGCGTTGGGTGGATGTTGCCGGGATCACCGATGCCCAGGTGCTCGAAGCCTATGCGGGCCTGGACAGTAAGATCGAGGCCGAGGAAGAGGTTTCAACCGCAGTCGCATTGGCCTTCGTAGCTGTCGTCGCGGTATGCCCGGACGCGAACCCGAGCGACCTTTGGCAGCACGTCATCTACAGGCACCTCCTGAATCAGGGATGGAGCGACAACCGATGGAAGCGAGTCTCCGGCTTCGCGCTAGAACGCGCCTTGGTAGCCATCTATGAACCGCGGCTTGCCGCCCATGGTCTGCGAATTCGCATCCTCGATAGTCGTGAGGCGAATCGATTCCTGACCACGCTCGGGACCGATGTGCGGTCAACGAAGATCGACCTATTCCTCGAAGGCCAAGTCGGAGACGAGTGGCGAATCTTCGGGGCAGCGCATGTAAAATCGAGCATCGCGGAGCGTATTCAGGACGACGTGCCCGCCAGCCGCGTGCTCATCGAGCACGGGCTAGTGTCGCTCCTGCTGACAATGGATTCCAAGAGTTACCCACCGCCCCACGGCGATTGTATCAACTACGGCGAACTTGGCGGGCGGTCCATGGGGGACGGTGGCGCTGAGAAGACCCGCCTGAAGCGAGACTACATCGAGAGATCCGGTCAATTCGACGCACTCTTTTCGTTCAACTTGCGGACACCCCCGAGCCAGCGGCCGACACAATCAGGGAAGTGCATCCATGCGATGTCCCTAAGCGAACAGCAGCCGGACCAGCTTGTCGCGTTCCTCGTTCAGCGTTGGGCTGAGTATCCCAGGAGCGACTGATTCGGTTGGCCTGTGCAGTCGTTCGCCAACTTGCAGGTCGATGCGTCTAACTCGAAGCCGACAAAGCGGTGCCCTAATGAAACAGCGGCCTTCCCGGTTGTCCCGCTCCCCATGAACGGGTCGCAGATCACGCCGCCATCCTCAAGCCCCGACGCCTTGATGCACTGGATGGGGAGGTCCAACGGGAAAGTCGAGCAGTGCGGCGTGAGATTTGGAGTTTGTACAAGTCGCCAGACAGAGCCGACGGGCGGCTTTACCCGAAACAGGTGCCGCTCGCTCTTGGCGAAAATATAGACACCTTCGTGCCTGCGATGGGGGCGACGACAAATGCCCTCTGGCAACGGACGTGACTTCTCCCAGATCACCTCGCCACGAAACAGAAACCCGGCTTCCGTCATGGCCAGGACGATGCGATACGGGATCGCGAGGAGGTTTCCGTATTGCAATGATCCGACGCTCTTGTCGATAAAAGCGCGGCGACGGCCGCGCTTTTTCGTGTAGGCGGAATTCGTTGCCGGTAGCCCCGACCCGTTCGGCCCGAGCGAGCTGTACAGGTGATCGTCCTCGCGCCAGTTGATCGGCGTGTTGTAAGCGTCGCCGACGTTAAGCCAGAGAGTCCCGGACGGCTTGAGGCAGCGCATTGCCTCGATGAGACAGAGCGTAAGGTTCCGCACGTACTCGCGCGGATCAGCTTCCGATCCTAGTCCCCCGCTTCCTCTTTGGCCCCAATAGGGTGGGGACGTCACCACTACATCTAGGCTGTCGGCCGGAATCCCCTTGAGTCCGAGCTGGCAGTCCACGTTGTGTGTGGCATCGAGTGTCCACTGACCAAGCCGGTCAGGGTTCGTCGCCGCTGGCCTGTGGTTTTCACGATGCCGCTTGAGGTCACCTGATGTCGCCATGGTCCGACCTATTTCTTTCCCTTCGATGCCGCTGACGCCACATCACGTCTACGCGGCGTGTTCCAGTAAGGACTCTTGCATTTCGCACAAACGCGCGGGTCCGCGTCCATCCTCCCGAGCCATTCGTGTTCACACCGACAGCACTGGTACTGCCAGACCTGGACCCGTTTCTTCGGCATAGCAGCATTCTCCACCCACTCCGGTACTAAGTCAAATCATACCGGACAAATGGTGTACCTTGGATGTTGACACGCCCTCCCTTCTACGGTATTACTATACGTACATAAAGGAGATAGACATGGACGCGCGCCAACAACGGGGACTTGAGATTGCGGCAACGATGAACCTCGAAAAGAAAGCGGACGGGATGTGGTCGGTCCCGTCGCAACGACTGAACGGGAAATACGCCGTAGACGCCAGCGCAAAGCGCTGTACCTGCCCGGACTACGAATCGCGGCATAAGCCGTGCAAGCACGTGTTTGCCGTCGAGTTCGTCCTGAGGCGAGAGGCCGTCACGAACGGTGCGACAACGACGGTCACCGAAACCGCCGCGGTCCGCGTGACCTACACCCAGAACTGGCCCGCGTACAACGCGGCTCAAACCACGGAGAAAACCCAATTCTGCCGCTTGCTCCACGAGCTTGTCGCGGACGTACCTGAGCCCGTGCATACGCGCGGGAGGCGTCCGTTGGCCCTTTCGGACATGCTCTTCGCCGCTGCCTTCAAGGTGTACTCCACGGTCAGCGCGCGTCGCTTCATGTGCGACCTGCACGCTGCCCAGGCACGGGGCCTCATCAGGCACGCCCCGCACTACAACAGCATCTTCAACGTGACGGAATCTGAGCGTACGACGCCGCTTCTCTACGATCTCGTCACGGCGAGTAGCCTGCCGCTGCGCGAGCTGGAGTGCGATTTCGCGGCCGACTCGACCGGCTTCGGCACGTCGCAGTCCTTCCGCTACTACTCGATGAAGTATGGCCGCGAGCAGCCGAGTCACGATTGGCTCAAGGCCCACGCCATGGTGGGTGTGAAAACGAACGTCGTCACCGCGATCGTGGTGAGCGACCGCAACGACCACGACTCGCCGCACTTCCCGGCGCTCGTCGAGGCGACGGCCAGAAACTTTGAAATGCGGGAGGTCTCGGCGGACAAGGCGTACCACAGCCACCGCAACCTCATGCTCGTCGAGAGCAAGGGGGCCGCGCCCTTCATCCCGTTCCGCACGAACTCCAAGCCGCATCCCGAGTCGCCGACTTGGAACCGCCTCTACCACTACTTCGCGCTCAACCGGGGCGAGTTCGCGGCCCACTACCACAAGCGCTCCAACGTCGAGAGCACGTTCTCGTCGATCAAGCGCGTCTTCGGCGACTCTGTGCGCAGCCGGACCCCGACCGCCCAGGTCAACGAGGTCCTGTTGAAGGTTCTGTGTCACAACATCCGCTGCCTCATCCATGAGGCCCACGAACTAGGCATCGCGCCGGAGTTCGAGCGGATGACCTGCCCAACAATTCCGGCGGCTGCCTAACAATGGGAGCCGGAGCGGGTATTCTTGGGCAAAGCCGG
>Ga0247727_10002543_pt1 | contig 41537 bp, 63 predicted proteins | sample WisWelCaveWW1625_FD_202498 | JGI IMG/M metagenome (GOLD analysis project Ga0247727, IMG submission 202498) | Biofilm microbial communities from Wishing Well Cave, Virginia, United States - WW16-25 | ecosystem: Environmental > Aquatic > Deep subsurface > Groundwater > Cave microbial mat | place...
GGCGTGGGTACCGGCGGAGCCCCGAGCATCGCTAGCGATAGGCCGCCACAGTGAGTGGTCACCCTGAGTGTGTGGTCGGCGAGAGGTGGACGCTCGCTCAGGAGACCGGAAAGGAACTCGCAATGAAGACCGAGCAAATCGTCACCCTGTTGAACAAAGCGGCGGACCTCGATCCGGCGGCGGTGCACTCGCTGATCTGCAACCGCGTGCCGTGCAACGCGGCCCTGGGGGAGCACGCCACGATCCAGGTGGGCGCACAGATGGGCGACCGAGACGGCTGCCCGCTGCTGATCGTAGGGTTGCTGGGAATACTCAACGGGATCGCGGCGCTCGACGGCGATCTGATCGAGGCCGTATTCGATGGCGGCCCAGTGGGGAAAGCGTGGGACCCCGAGAATCCTCCTGCGCCCGTGCGGTTCAGCGGCTTCCGGCTACGCCCTAAAGATGCTCCGGCATGAGCGAGATCATCTCTTCTCGGACGGTCGAGGAGTTCTACCGCCTGCACGAGAAGCTCACCGGCGACTGGTCTCCCGCACTGACGAACGGGCCGTGCAAGTGTGGCCACGAGCGCGGGCGCCATGCTGCGAAAGAGGAGTGGCGAGATCGAGGTGCCTGCGAGGTCTGCGAGCTTCCGGAGGAGTGCATTAACTTCCGCCCGACGAGCGAACTCACACCACAGGGCAAGCGGTGGTTGAGCAACCTCGCGCGCTGGGAAACCTCGCGCGCACAACTCGAAAAGTCCGGACTCGACTATACGACCTTGGTCCGGAAGCGGTTCATGCACTGGCTCAAAAAGAAAGGACCAACATGAGCCCCCACTGGAACTGGTACCTCGACGTCGTGCTCGCCGGCGTCCTCGGCGGGGTGGCCGTGCTCCACGCGCTCGGCTGGTTCTGGGAGGAACCCGGGGACCTCGCCAAGCAGCGCCGAGAAGTAGCAAGGTGGGTGAGGGACCGACTCAACGCGCAGGGCCAGGCGATGCTCGGCCACGCGCTCGGGCTGGAGATCGGCGGCAAGGACTACGATGCCACCTAGTTACCAGAAGCCGACGGCGCACCCGCCGTACGCGCGGGCGCTCCTGATCGGGGAGAGCAACCCGTACTCGCGACACCCAGACGACGCGCTGGTGCCGTGGCCGGCCGGCTGCGCCGGCGCGCGGCTGCTCTCGCTGCTCGGCTGGAGCGAGTACGACTACCTCGCGAGCTTCCACCGCGTGAACCTGGTGGTGGGCAAGCGCTGGGACATCCGCGCGGCCAGGGCCAGGGCGGACGAACTCTCGACGCAGGAGTTCTTCCAGAAGTCCTTCGTCGTGCTCTTGGGTGTCCGCGTGTCCTGGGCGTGCGGGTGGAATCACGAGATCTGGAAGGTGATCGGCGGCGTGGTGAGGGTGCCGCACCCGAGCGGCCTCTGCCGGGACTGGAACGACCCGCGCTCGCGGCCGAGGCTCCGCGAGCTACTCGAACCGTACCGGCACAAGGACCTGAGGGTGAGGGCTTGAAGACCGTCCGCGCCATGCGGATCGCGCTCTGGCCGATCGGTCGGGCGAAACCATACCCGCAGAACCCGCGGCTCCACTCCGAGACTGAAGTCGCGCGGCTCGCCCAGTTCATCGGGAGCCTCGGGTTCCTCAAGCCGATCGAGGTGGATGAGCACGGCGTGATCCTGGCCGGCCATCGCCGACATGCGGCCGCGAAGCTGCTCGCGCTCGCGCGCGTCCCGGTGCTCCAGCACCGGCATCTGTCGGAATCCCAGAAGCGCGCCTACCGCGTGGCGGACAACCGGCTGACACTGGAGGGGGAGTGGGACCCGGCGCTGCTGAGGCGCGAGGCCAAGTTCCTGCGCTCGAAAGGCTGGGACCTCAAGGCGCTGGCGTTCTCCGACGTCGAGATCCGGAAGCTGCTCGACGGGCTCCCCAAGGTCGGGCCGGCGGGCAAACCCGGCGAGCCCGAGCAGGAGCCACCGCTGCCGCAGCCGCTCGCGAAGCAGATCACGCGCCTGGGCGAGATCTGGGCGCTCGGCGAGCACCGGTTGATGTGCGGCGACGCGCTCAAGCGCGAGAACCTGGTGGCGCTCATGGGGAAGGCGCGGGCGAGCGCGGTGTTCACGGACCCGCCCTACGCGATCTACGGGAGCAGCACCGGGATCGCGGCCGACATCACCGACGACAAGATGGTCCGGCCGTTCTTCCGCGACGTGCTGGCCGCGTGTGTCGAGACCTGCAAGCCGTTCGCCCACATCTACGTCTGCTGCGACTGGAGAAGCTGGGCCTCGTGGTGGGAGGTCGCGAAGGGGACGGGCATCGTCCCGAAGAACATGGTGGTCTGGGACAAGAACGGCGGCCTCGGCGCCAGCTACGCCAACTTCCACGAGTTGCTCTTCTTCGGCTGGTTCATGCCGGTGGAGAGCATCATGAGCCGCAAGGTGACGGGCGGGCGCACGGTCTACGACCCGAACATCTGGAGGGTCAACCGCGTGCCACCGGCGGGCAGGAAGGGCGGTCGCGAGCACAACGCCCAGAAGCCGATCGACCTGGTGAGACGGGCGCTGGAGAACTCGACCGACGCCGGCGCGCTGGTGCTCGACTTCTTCGTGGGCTCGGGGACCACAATGGTCGCGTGCCAGGACCTCGGCCGGCGCTGCTACGGATTAGAGATCGAGCCGCGCTGGTGCGACGTCTCCGTGCTACGGTGGCAGCGGACGACCAAGCTAGCGGCAAAGCTGGTGGGCGACGGCAGGACCTTCGATCAGGTCGCGGCCGAGCGGATGAAGGCCCCGCGCAAGAAGGCGACCGCGAGCCGGACCGAACGATGAGGCATGATGGGCAAGACAATCTCCCTGCGGGCGTTCGCGATCGCGATGGGCGTCGCGCCGAGCGCGGTCCAGAAGGCCCGAGACTCCGGGCGCATCCCGGTCAACCGCGACGGCACTGTGGACCCGGTGAGGGCGAGGCGCGCCTGGAGGGACAACACGCTGCACAGCAAGCGGCCGCCACGCAAGAGCAAGGCGCGGGCCAGGCGTGGAGCACCCCCGGACGACGTCGAGGAGGGCAACGGCTCGCTCGGGAGCATGTCGGCCGAATGGCACCGGGCCCGCGCGGCACGCGAGGCCATCCAGGCGCGCCTGCTGCAACTCGACCTGGAGCAGCGGCAGGGGAAGCTCCTCGACGCTGAGGAGGTTGGCAGGGCGACCTTCGCGCTCGCGCGCCGCCTCCGCGACCGCCTCCAGTCGCTCCCGGGGCAGATCGGGCCCGAGGTCATCGGCCTGACCTCAGCGGAGGCGGTGCGGTTGCTCCAGCAGGAGATCGACAAGATCTGCGACGAGATCGCGGGCCCAACGCCGGGCAAGAACGGCAAGAAGGAGGACCACTGATGGACGGCCGAACCTCGATCTTCATGCCACACGGCGGCAAGTCCTCCCGCACCGACGACTGGTCCACGCCGCGCGAGGTCCTGGAAGCCCTCGACCGCGAGTTCCAGTTCACGAAGGACGCCTGCCCGCTGGTTGACGGTGCGAAGGCAGGGCTCCCCTTGTTCGGGACCGACGCGCTGCTCGATTCCTGGAAGGGCGAGCGCATCTTCTGCAACCCGCCTTACAGCGGGATCGCTCCGTGGCTCGCCAAGGCCCGCCAGGCCACGCTGGCGGTCTTCTTGGTCCCGGCTCGCACGGACACCGACTGGTGGCACCGCTACGCCATGAGGGCGGACGAAATCCCGGTTCATCCGCGGGCGGCTGAGGTTCGGAGGCGCGAAGACCTCTGCCCCGTTCCCGAGCGTGATCCTGGTCTACAAACAGGCGGACGTCGTCGATGAGTGAGGCGCTCGGACTCGTCTCCGCGTTCGTCGAGGAGAAGTGGAAGCACGGCCTCCGCCGCGAGGTTCGCCTCAGCATCTCGGAGTGGGCGGACGAGTTCCGCGAACTGACGGGGATCTCCGCGCGCGTCCCCGGGCGCTGGCGCACCTCGCGCACGCCATACCTCCGCGAGGTCATGGACGCGCTCTCTCCGGAGAACCCGGCCGAGCGCATCGTGTTCATGAAGGGGGCCCAGATCGGCGGGACCGAGGCGGGGAACAACTGGATCGGCTACACCATCCACCGCAACCCCGGGCCGATGCTCATGGTCCTGCCCACGATCGACGTCGCGCGCAAGGTCTCGAAGCAGCGCATCGCGCCGATGGTCCGATCGAGCGCGGTCCTCCGCGCGAGGGTGCGCGAGGCGCGCGCGAAGGACTCGGGCAACACCCTGATGGTGAAGGAGTACGAGGGCGGCGTGTTCCTCATGGCGGGGGCGAACTCGTCGGCCGGCCTGCGCTCGATGCCGATCCGCGACATCTTCTTCGACGAGATCGACGACTACCCCGCCGACGTGGACGGCCAGGGAGACCCGCTCGAACTCGCGGAGGAGCGCACCGCGACCTTCGAGGGGATACGCAAGATCCTGCTGGTCTCGACGCCGACCGTCAAGGGGATCTCGAAGATCGAGAAGCAATACCTGGAGCGCAGCGACCAGCGTCGGTTCTACATCCCGTGCCCCCACTGCGAGCACATGGACTTCCTCACCTGGAACGGCCGCGACTGGCTCGCCTCGACTGACGGCACCCACCATCGGATCTCTTGGGAGGAGGGCAAGCCAGAGACGGCGCACATGCGCTGCGGCTCGTGCGACGCGCACGTCGCCGAGCGCTACAAGTCGTGGATGCTGCGCCGCGGCGAGTGGCGGCCGACGATCGGGCCGGGAGGGACCCCGGTGGGCGACGGGAAGACGATCGGGTTTCACCTCTCGGGCCTCTACTCCCCGCTCGGCTGGAAGTCGTGGGCGGTGTGCGTGGGAAAGTTCCTCAAGGCGAAGAACGACCCGCCGGCGCTCAAGGGTTGGGTGAACCAGACGCTCGGCGAGACCTGGGAGGAGCGCGGGGACTCGATCGAACCCCACGTCCTGCGCCGGCGCTGCGCGAAGCTGGAGGAGGGCGCGACCGGCTGGCCCCAAGCGGGGCACGTACCGCACGGCGTCGGCGTCCTGGTGGCGGCCGTGGACGTTCACCCGGACCGCCTGGAGGCGGTCGTGAAGGGCTATGGCGCGGGCGAGGAGTCGTGGCTGATCGACTACCAGCGGCTCGACGGCGACCCCTCGGCGACCAAGATCTGGTCGGAACTCGACCGCTACTTGGCGCAGCAGTTCCCGCACGCGAGTGGGCGCCGGGTCAGGATCGAGCGCGTCGCGGTGGACTCCGGAGGCGTCAACACTGAAGAGGTCTACCGCTACTGCAAGCCGCGCGTCGGCCGCGGCGTGTTCGCGATCAAGGGCGGGAGCTTCGCCGGACGGCCGCTCGTGGACCGGCCCTCGCTCAAGAACCGCTACCGGCTCCCGTTATTCGTGCTGTGTGTGGACACGGGCAAGGAGATCGTGCTCTCGCGGCTTCAGGTCGATAGCCCCGGTCCCGGCTTCATGCACCTACCGGACTGGGTGGACGACGAGTACCTCGACCAGTTGACCGCCGAGAAGGGGGTGCGCAAGTACGTGAAGGGCCGGGGCTGGGCCCGGGTCTGGTTGCCGATCAGGACCCGCAACGAGGCCCTCGACCTGGAGGTCTACGCCCTGGCCGCGCTCTACATCATGGGGCAGCCGTTCATCCGCGAACTGGCCGCGCACGCGGCCGCGCTGTCGAAGCCCACCGACAAACCAGGGCCCAGCGAACCCACGGGCGGGACGGGGACGCTGCGCGAGCCCGGCAGGGCGTTCCCGCGGCGCCGCCCCCGCGGGTGGGTGGACAAGTGGCGCGAGTGAGCGACCACTCAAGAAAGCCGCGCCCCGAGCGGCCAAGCTGGGCGTTGACAATCGCCGCGCTCTTGCTAGTATGTGCAACAAATGTCTCAACTCAACCCGCTCGCTCGCCGCGTGCTGCGCTTCATCATCCAGCGCACCCTCCGCGACGGTTTCCCGCCGACCCTGCGGGAGATCGGCGACGCCGTCGGCATGTCGTCAACGAACGGCGTGCGCTACTACCTCGGTCTACTCCAGGCCGACGGCCTGATCGAGCGCCGCCCTGGGCTCCGGCGGGCGGTCCGCGTCATGCCGAAAGCAACCCGGTGGCTCGCGAACTGCAATGGCAGGCGGGCGGGCGCCGCGTAGTTCCCGCAGGTTAGGACTGGCACGGAAGCCGCAACAGGTCGAGAGCATGAACGACAAGCTCAGGCTCCGCACGGTGTACGAGACCGAACCCACCATCGGCGCTCGCCGCTCCCGCGAGCTAGCCAAGGGGGACCAGAAGTGAACCGGCAGCGGGTGAAATCGCGATTGGAGTGGGTGACCTGCCGGCGCTGCGGCAACACCGACGCCACGGTGCCCGGCCACGTCGGCACGTCCAAAAGGATGCGGTGTCCAGACTGCGCGGGCGCCAACGGGACGGCGGAGCTATGCCGGCGCTGCTGCCCTAGCGGCCATCACACCCGCTGGGAAGTCGCAGGCGCGGCCAAGGGGGACCAGTGAGTCGGCGAAAACTGTGGGCGGCCGGAGGGGCGGATGTGCGTCACGCTCTACACGATCTCGCTCGTGGGCGGTCCCAGGGGAGCTTCCTGTCTGGAGTGCGCCCCGACCGGAGCTACACGCTCAAGCTCATCGAGGAGGAGGGCGAGATACTGTGATCGAGAAGGCGGAGGTCCTGGGGTTCGTGGGCGGCTGTGATTCCACCGCGGACCTGAACGAGATCGCGACCGCGGCGAAGAAGCGACTGAACGAGATCGCGACCGCGGCCTGGAAAGCTCGCTGCGACGAAACCTGGACGCGGTACGCCAGGTTCAAGCCCGGCTACACGGTCTGGTGCTGCGCTCCCGGCACCTTCCTCGGCGGACCGCTCCAGCGTGGCGATCGCGTCGTCATCGAGGCGGTTCAACCGCGCGCGCGCAGGCTGTGGATCAAGATCAAGGGTACGACCCACCTGTTCGGAGAGGGCAACGCGGTCCGTTACGAGTTCCGCACCGTGAAGCCCAAAGACCCGATCGACCCTGACGAGCGCCGCGTCAACGCGCGCACGGAGCACCTCGCATGAGCGAAAACACGCCGCTTGAGTCAGCCCAAGCTGCCCCCGCGCCCTCCACCACGAACCGCTTCGCCGTCTGCGGCGACACGACGGGCACGCGCGTTCTCATCCTCGGGATGACCGTGCTCTCTCAGCGGATGGCCGCCGGCGGGCTCGACGAGGACGAGGTGCTCAACCTGGCGGCGTGGCTCGTGAGCCTGTGCCCAGGTCCATTTGCCGTGAACAAGTTCGTGCATTTGTACGACGCAGTGAGTAAGACATGAGGGCCTCCGTGCTGCTGCTGCTCTGGACCGCCTCGGCGATGGCGGCGCCGGCGCGCTACGCCGACGCGCCAGGTGGGCGGATCACGTTGGTCCAGCCCGAGGTCATCGACGCGCGGAAGCAACTCGCGCTCTCGCTCGCCCGCCGGCACGAGGTCCAGACCTTCAGGATGATCGCCGACACCGAGGGCTCGCGTTCATGGTTCCGCTTCTCAGCCGCCTGGGACACCGTCACGTTCTGGCCGGCCGGGCAGACGATCGTGGCGACGCTCCGGGACGGCCGCCAAGTCGAGGCCCTCGACCTGATCCTCTGCGGGCCGCCGCGCGAGGCTCGGCCCCTGAGGCTCGGCCAGGTCGCCCGCTTCGTGGACCCGTCCGAGGTCGAGCACGATTGGCACGGCAGGCCCGGGGTCCTCCTGTTCGTGAGCTTCCCAGATCCGGGGCTCGCTCTTCGCGACATCGCGGGCGTGCAGGTCCGCGGCAAGCAGAAGACGGGGTTCGCTGCACCGACCCCGCAGCAGGAGGTCGAGAGATGAAGAAGCTCGTGCTCGCCTCGATGGTCGCAGCCGCCGCGGTCGGCGCCGTCGCGATCGCGGGGGCGTGCGAAACGCTGCAAGTGATGGGGTTTCCAGACTCGTGCCAGCAGGCGTGCGCTTACGGCTGGCACAGCGGGAACGACAACTTCATGTGCATCTGGGACATCCTCACGGGCTGGTGAATCTCGAAGGTTCGTGGCGGGCTCCTCTCTCAAGGCGGGGAGCGCGCTGGACCGGCAGCACACCAGGGATCAGCCGGCTCGTCAACGGTTGCGTGCCGACGACGAAACAAGGCACACGGTGAGAAGGTCCAGCAATCTGGCGAAGTCGCGAGGATCTGCCGGAGGGGGCCCGCATGGATTCGAGGAGGTAGAAGGTGATGGATGAGGCGATGATCGGCCGGTGGGCCCGGGGCTACCTCGGGCAGTGGGCGGCGATGGATCGAGCGCTCCGCGATCGGTTCGTGCGGGGCCTGCGCGAGCTATCGCGCCGGGAGGAGCGCCTGCCGCCGCGCTTCCGTATCCGCGGCGCGATCTCCGAGGGAATGGTCAGTCTTGGGGCCTCGACCCTCAACCCCTTCCTGGAGCGAGACCGAGAGGCGGCGTCTGCGGCCGCGTTCGCGCTCCGCCTCATCCGCGAGGCCCGCCAAATGCAGCACGTCCGAGGAGACCGGCGCTCGCCGCGGCGCCGGCACACGAGCAGCGGTCCGGGCGTCGTGGACGAACTCATGGGCGTGCGTCTCGAATACTACGACGAGCCCGACCGGTTCGTCGGGCTTCGTGGCTAGTCGCGGCGGCGTCTGCTGGAGGCGCGAGCGGACCTGCGCGGGGGCGCGCGGCCTGACGTGGGTCTACGCCACCGGCCTGAGGTGGCGCCCCTCGCTGAACCTAGAGCGCTCGATGCGCGCGCTCGCGAGCGCGTTGCGGAACTTCGCGGCCGCGATGCGCCAGCCCGTCGGCGACCAGGAGCCCGAGCCCTGATTCCGCAACTGCGCGAGTTGCAGCCTGCACGGTCCCCGGCGCCGCCTCAAGCGGAAAACCAAAGACTTACGGCAGGGCACGACTCCTGCTCTCCCTTTCTGGCGTCGGCGATGGGCGCCGGCAGCCAACCCAGGAGGGCAGGGATGGACCGAGGCGAGAGGGCGCGGCGGAGCCGAGAGCGGCAGGAGTCGCGCAAGCGCATCGAGGCCGCGCACGCCGAGACGCGGCGCGTCGTCGAGTCGGGCCGGTGCCCGAAGTGCGGCTCGGGCCTGCGCCGGAACCTCTCGCTCTCCGGCTGGTGGCAGTGCGAGCAGTACGGCGCCGAGGGCTTCCGGAAGGACCGGACGCGGCCGGCGTGCGACTGGCAGGGTTTCACGGACTGAAGGGGGAGACGATGGAGACCCAGGAGATCTTGAGGTTGCAGCAGGCGGCCGAGGCGCTGCCGCTGATCCTGTGGATCGGCGTGGTCGCGATCGCGGCCGCCGTCGCGGCGGTGCTCTATGCGGCGGCGCGGCGGTGAGCCCGCACTTCAGGGGCATCGCGACCAACCAGCCGGTCTGGATCGTGACCGATCCCAAGCCCACGAGCACGCTGAGCGACGTCGTCAGCAACCGGACGAGCCTGCGGGCGTTCGTCAGCATGTGCCGCGGTGGGCTGCGGGAGGAGGAGTGCCCGGCGCTGCACACGACCTACGCCTCGGCGCTGCTCGACGCGATGATGCGCTGCCTGCAGTTCAAGAACCGCTTCGACGAACTGGCTGAGAAGATCGAGGCCGCCTACGCCTACGAGCGCGTCGAGCGCGACGAGTCCAAGGCCGCCGCGAGGGCGCGATGAGCGGCGCGATTCGCTGGACCTGCCGGCTCGCCTTCCGGGCCCTCGCGGCCTGGTCGCGGCCGCTCGCGGCCGAGGTGGTCTCGTGGGCCGCCGGAGAACTCGCTCGCGACAGCATGTGGGCCGAGATGATGCGCGACCAGCCAAAGTCGGGAACCCGACAGGGACTGGGCCTAGTCGCAGGGGGACCGTCGTGGCGAAACTGAGCGCGCGAGGTCGGACCGAGTACCTCCGGGCCCGCAAGGGCGACCAGATGGTGACCTACATGAGCGACGGTGCCGTGCTCGACTGCGCCCGCGACCCGTTCACGGGCCGCATGGGGCCGTGGCGCGTGGCCGGCGGATGGGACCGCGTGAGGACTTCGCTGCCGGCGCTGAGGGCCCAGGTTCTCTCGCGGGGCTGGGAGATCGTGCGCGGGGACGGGCCACGGGCCGGCTCGCCCGCGGCCGCCGCGAGGGTGGCGAGCCCATGCCGCTGATCCAGTACCGCGAGATCAAGCTGCGGCCGAAGGCCCTGGCGACCATCGAGCAGGCGAACGAGATCATCGCCGAGTTCCAGGCCCAGGGCTTCGACCTCACGCTGCGCCAGTTGTTCTACCAGTTCGTGGCCCGCGGGCTGATCGCCAACACGCAGAGGGAGTACAAGAACCTGGGCTCGATCGTGAACGACGGCCGGCTGGCCGGGCTGATCGACTGGGAGACGATCGTGGACCGCACGCGCGACCTGCGCGCACTGCCGCACTGGGACTCGCCTGAGTCAATCGTCCAGGCGTGCGCACGGCAGTTCAACTTCGACCTCTGGGAAGACCAGCCGCACTACGTCGAGGTCTGGATCGAGAAGGACGCGCTGGTCGGGGTGATCGAGGGCGTCTGCAACCGGCTCGACGTCCCGCACTTCTCCTGCCGCGGCTACACCTCGCAGTCCGAGATGTGGGTGGCGGCGCAGAGGATCATCCAGCGGGCCGGCGGCCGCGGTCGCATGACGGGCCGGCGCCCGTGCACCATCCTCCACCTCGGCGACCACGACCCGAGCGGCCTGGACATGACCCGCGACATCCAGGACCGCCTCGACCTGTTCGGCACCGAGGCCCAGGTGGTGCGGCTGGCGCTCAACCAGGACCAGGTCCGCGAGCACAACCCGCCGCCGAACCCCGCCAAGGTCACGGACAGCCGGGCGGCGAGCTACATCCGCAGGTTCGGCCGCGAGTCGTGGGAACTCGACGCGCTCGACCCGCGCGCGATCGCGGACCTGATCGAGGTGGCCATCCGCGAGCGTCTCGACGCCGACCGCTGGGACGAGGCCATGGAACGCCAGAGCCAAGCGCGCGCGCTGCTCTCCGGCGCGGCGAAGAACTGGAGCAAGGTCATGGACGTGATCCGCGAGAACGGAGGGCTGGGATGAGGCAGGAGGTCGAGGCGCTGGCCGCCAGGTCCTCGAAGGCTGAGCACGAGTACTATGCGATCATGCACCACCGCCACCAGGCGCAGCGTGCGGCGGCCAAGGCGGCCGAGGAGCGAATCCACGCCGAGTTCGAGGAGCGCGAGCGCGCCGCCTACGAGGCCTTCACTGAGGCCCGCAGCGCGTACCACGAGCGCCGCCTCGCCTGGGCGCTGTCGGGGACTCGGACGCCCTACCCAGTCGGCACCAGGGTCCGCAAGTGGCGCAACGTCTGGGGCACTGAGCACTGGATAGACCAGAAGGACGAGGGCATCCTGGAGGTCGTGACCGAGGAGACGAGGCACCCGTTGGGCTACGGCCCGAGCGACTACCGGCGGGCGAAGATCGGCGACCTCGTGGTGCGGCTGCTCAAGGGCAACGGCCAGCCGGGGATCAGGTACGAGCGCATCGAACCGTCGAGCGAGGCGAGCCTCGCGAAGCGCTGGCGGCCGGTGGCAGAGGAAAGGCGCCGATGAGGCTGGACCTGCGGAGGCTGCGAGCATGGCAGGCCGGACGCTGACCCGGGCCGAGGTCGCCGAAGGCGAGGAGCGCGCGCGTCACACCGTCGCGCTGCTCTCCGGACCCGGGGCGGACCCAGAGAACCCCGCACGCAAGGACTTCGAGAAGCTCGCGGACCTCTACGGCCAACTCGGGCTCGCGATGGACGCGCTGTCGGGGCTGAGCGCCTGGCAGATCTGGCACCAGGTCGAGGTCCAACTGAAGCAGGGCGGCGGCCAGCACGGCGCGCTGGTGATCTTGATTCCGCACGGCGCCGCCGCCGGCGCCGGCATCGCCACCTTCCCGCTGGTCGAGGTCGCCGCCATGAGGCTGCCCGAGACCCGACGGCAGTTCCTCGGCGGTCTGGCGGGCGCCGCCCTGGACGTCGCGTTCGAGAGCCTGCCGCGCGTGGAGCGACCGAACGGGGACGAACATCATGGGCATGGGTAAAGTTGGATCGCCCGACCCGCGGTTCGAGCGCAAGCCGGTCAACTCTGGCGGCATCCGGCGTCTCGGGCTCACGGGCCCGCTGTTGGTCCAGATCCTCGAATGGGGCACATACCACACGGTCCCGCTCGATCCTCCCGACGGACTACAGGTTCTCGACGTGCGCTACGACCAGAGGAGCGATATCATCGAGGCGCTGGTGCGGAGCCCCTCGTTCAAGGGGGGAGAAGACGCGACATGGGAGACCGCCGAGTGGTGGAACCCACCGTTTCGCCGCATCGGTGATTCGCCTCTATGAAGGAGGAGAACATGAAGACGAGCAAGCGGAACCGGCAGGCCGTGGTCGCGTTCACGATCGCGTTCCTGCTGACGGTGGTCACCGGACTGCTCTTCGTGGTGCCGTGGCCGGTCCACGCCCAGGTCCCGAGCATCACGCTGGACTGGACCGCGCCGGGCGACGACGGCGACGTGGGGACGGCGACGACCTACGAGATGCGGTGGGCGACCTCGCGGCCGGACACCACCAGCGGGGCGGCCTTCACGACCTGGTGGAACGCGGCGACCTTGGTCTCGAACATGCCGGCGCCGCGGGTCGCTGGGACGGCCGAGTCGGTCGTGGTCGCGCCGGTCGGCGGGTTCTCGTCGGGCCGGGCGTACTACTTCGTCCTGCGCTCGACCGACGACGTGGGGAACGTCGCCGGGTTCTCGAACGTCGCCTGGAAGGTGGTGCCGGACGCAGTCCCGCCGGCTCCTATCATCGACCTGCGGGTGCGCTAAAGAGATTCGCCCCCCAAGGACGGGCGAGGCGCCTCAAGGACGACGCGCGTAGGGGATAAGGAAGGAAGCGGCCCCAGGGGCGACCAGGAGGGCCGGGCCAGGGCAGGCCCGGGGCCCTCCGCTTCTTTTTCCGCGCAAAGAAGAATGGTGGGCTCGCGGAGCGTCTGCTAGACCTCCGTGCCGTGAGCCACCAGAACTTGACGGCCATCCCCGAGATCATCGTCAAGGGCACGGCCGTCGATTATCGCCGGACCTACGGTGAGTTCCCGGCGAACGACGGCTGGGCGCTCGCGCTCATCCTCTCCGGCCCGCCCCCCAACTTCACCAAGGCGTTCTCCGCCGACGTCGCCAGCTTCACGATCGCGCTGGCGAATGCTGACACCGGCGGGCTCGGGGTCGGGAACTACTTCTGGGAGGAGCGCGCGACCAAGACCGGAAAATCCTACCCGGCCGCCTCGGGCGTGCTCCAGGTCGCCGCCGACCTGGCGACGGCCGTCGCCGGCAGCCTCCAGACCAAGGAGGCCAAGATGCTGGCAGCGCTCGACGCGGCGATTGACATCCGGTTCGGGATCGGCGCCGCCTCCTCGCAGGACGTCATCGAGTCCTACGCGATCGGCATCCGCCAGTTCGACAAGTGGAAGACCCGCGAGATGCTCGACACGCGCGCCACCCTGGCGCGCATCGTGAAGAGTCAGGCGAACCCCGGCAAGATGGGCCCGCAGGTGGCGGTGCACTTCAGCGGGGTCAACAGCGAGCCGGGCGTGCCCTGGGCGCCGCGCGAGTGAGAGCGATGAGGGACGCGAGCCGATCCCCGCTCCTCGACGAGCAGCCTGGGCGCATAATCCCGGCCGGCGGCGGCGGGCGCAGCGTGCCAGCGCGCATGTCCTTCGACGACTGCGCCCGCCAGGCGGGGCTCGCCCAGCGCCGACTCGCGCGCCGCGAGCGTGAGGCCGTCCGGCTGGCGCCGGCGCGCCGCGAGACCTTCAAGGCCGCCGAGGTCAACCGCCTGGTCGCCGACTGGGTGGCGACGATCCTACACCCCGACGACGAGATGCGCTGGAGCCTCAGGCGCATGCGGGCCCGCTGCCGAGAACTCGCCCGGAACGACCCCTACGCGCGGCACTTCCTCACCATGGTCGCAGTGAACGTGGTCGGCCCGATCGGGTTCAAGCACCAGGCGCAGGTGCGCGACAACGACGGCAAGTTAAACCGCCGGATCAACGACAAGATCGAGGAGGCCTTTGCCGAGTGGAGCGAGGAGGTCACGATCGACGGCCGGCTCTCGCTCGGCGGCTTCATGCGCCAGGGGATCAAGGGGGTCGGCCGCGAGGGCGAGACCATCGTGCGCCTGTGGCGCGGCTTCGAGGGGAACCGCTTCCGCTTCGCCCTGGAGGCGATCGACCCCGACCAACTCGACGAGAAGTTCAGCCGCCCGGCGGGCACCGACGGCGAGGCCGAAATACGGCTGGGCGTCGAGGTCAACCCGTTCGGCCGCCCGATCGGCTACCACATCTGGAACAAGCCCGAGAAGCTGATCGGCACCGACTGGCGGCCGCGCGAGCGCGAGCGCATCCCCGCCGACCAGATCGTCCACCTCTACGACCAGGAGCGGGCGAACCAGACCCGGGGGCTACCGTGGTTCCTGGCGGTGGCGATGAACCTGAAGATGCTCGCCGGCTACAGCGAGGCCGAACTGGTCGCCGCACGCACCGCGGCCGCGAAGCAGGGCTGGTTCGTGAAGAAGGGGGACGCCCCCTCGGCCGGCGAGGCCGTCAGCGCCGACGCCGACAATCGGGTGGCGATGGAGGCGAACCCCGGGCTGATGGACTTCGCCCCCGACGGGTACACCTTCGAGTCCTGGACCCCCGAACACCCGACCACGGCGTTCGCGGCCTTCGTCAAGTCGAAGCTGCGCGAGATCGCGACTGGGATGAGCGTCAGCTACAACGCGCTCGCCTCCGACCTGGAAGGCGTCAACTACTCGTCGATGCGCTCCGGGCTGCTGCTGGAGCGCGAGGTCTGGCGGATGCTCCAGCACTGGTGGATCGGGGCGTTCCTCCGCAAGATCTACGCTGAGTGGCTCAACATGGCGCTGCTCTCGGGTGAACTGGTGCTCGACTCGCGCAACGCCCGCAAGTTCGTCGCCGCCAAGTGGACCGGCCGCGGCTGGCAGTTGGTCGATGCCGAAAAGGAGATCAACGCCGGCGTCACGGCGATCCAGACGGGGCTCGACTCTCGGACCGACATCCTGGCCGAGCAGGGGCGCGACTTCGAGGACGTCATGGAGAAGCTGGCGGAGGAGGAGGAACTCGCCGAGGAGTACGGCGTGGACATCTCCGGTCCCAAGCCGACCGCGAGCGCGCTGTTCGGCGGTGACAAGAAGGCGGACGACGAGAAGAAGGCGGACGAGAAGAAGGCGGACGAGAACCACAACCACGATGGCCGAGCCCACGAAGACTGGATCTCGCGCACCGCCGCGCTGGTCAACGCTGGCCGGCCGCGCCGCAGGATCAGGGGGTGACCCAAAGATGTGCTGCTCTGAACTCACGGTGGAGATCACGAAGGGCATGAGCCTCGCCCAGGTCCTGCGCGCGGTCCGCGCCGAGGGCGCCGAGGCGCAGACGGTGATCTGCTCGAAGGAGCGCTTCTCGTCGGTCTCCGAGGCGTCCTCCTGGTGCCGCGAGCACGGATTCCGCACCGACAAGGTGGACCCGACCGACGACAGTTACCGCTTCCGGCAGTTCGATCCCGGCGACTGCGCCGAGGGCGCGCTCGACAACGGCGAGACCTTCGCGACCATCCGGCTCGACGACGGCGTCCAGGCAGTCGTCTGTAAGAAGAAGGAAGGGCGCGCCGTCTCGCCGCTGCGCCGGCGCTCGCTCCCGTTCGACCTCAACGACATGCGCTACGCGCCCTGCACGATGGACGCCCGCCCGGTGAAGCCCGAGGAAGCGACGGCGCGCGGCCTCGACCTCGCGGGGCCCTCGGGGCGACCGAAGGACGACGACAAGGACAAGGGCAAGCACCGCGCGCTCTACGAAGTTGCGATCTCCTCCGAGGCCGAGATCGAGCGGTGGTTCGGGATCGAGATCCTGAGCCACGAGGAGGGCGCGATCGACGCGAGCCGCATGGGGATCGGCGCCTCGCTGCTGGTCAACCACGACTACGACCAGCACGTCGGCGTGATCGAGCCCGGGACCTTCCGCGTGGACAAGGACAAGAAGAGCCGGGCCTACGCCCGCTTCTCCTCGCACCAGAAGGCGCTCGACGTCGAAGGCGACGTCGAGGAGAAGACGCGCACCCAGATCTCGGTCGGCTACTTCATCAAGGACATGGAGTACGAGCCCCGGGAGGTCGGGAAGGACGAGAAGGGTCGCCCGATCATCGAGGACGTCTACCGCATCACCCGCTGGCAGCCGGTCGAGGTCTCGATCGTCGCCGCCGCGGCGGACATCACCGTAGGCGTTGGACGAAGCGTGGCCGGCTCCAAGCCGGCCTCAACCGGGGGCGGCCCATCCGCCCGGGAGGAACGAACGATGAAGAAGATCATCGACGAGCGCGGGGCCGTCATCGAAGTCGCCGACGACGACCCGCGCAAGGCGGCGACCGCGGAGCAGGTCCGCGCAGCCACCACCGGCGGAGGCGCGGCCGTCGCCGTGGCCGACCCGCAGCGCACCCGCGACGACGAAGTCGCCGACATCGTCGAGTTCTGCGACGAGAACGGCATCGACAAGGCGCAGCGCTCCGAGTGGATCAGGTCGGGGATGACGGCCGCCACCGTGGCGGCCAAGATCATGAAGCTGCGCAAGACCAGGGGCACGGCCCAGCCCGCGGCCGAGGACCTCAACGCCGGCCTGCCGAAGAAGGACCGCCAGCGCTACTCACTGGCGCGCGCGATCCTGTGCGGCGAGCGGCTGCGCGAGGGCAGCGACGCGGACGGGCTGGAGGGCGAGTACCACCGCGAGATGATCCACAAGAACCTCCAGAAGCCGATCAAGGGCGGCATCCTGGTGCCGATGGACCTGCGCAGCGACGAGGAGCGCTGGCAGGAGTACGAGCGGCGCGCCGCACTCGCGGCGGGGCAGCGCACGCTCGACTCGAAGACGCTGACCAAGGGCACCGAGACGGTGTTCGAGCGGCCCGGCGAGTTGATCGAGTTGCTGCGCAACACCGCCGTGGTCGCCCGGCTGGGGGCGCGCATGCTGGGCGGCCTCACGGGCCCGGTGGCGTTCACGAAGCAGACCGGCGGCCTGACGGTCTTCTGGGTCGGCGAGAACCCGGCGACCGACGTCACGGCCTCCGATGTCGCGTTCGGGCTGGTCAACATGGTGCCGAAGACGCTCCAGGGCACCACCGCCTACTCGCGGCAGCTTCTGGTGCAGTCGAGCCTCGACATCGAGGCGATGATCCGCGAGGAGTTCGCGGTCGCGCACGCGCTGCGGCTCGACAAGACCACGTTCTACGGCCTGGGCGCCGCCGGTGAGCCGATGGGGATCTACAAGACCCCCGACGTCAACGCCCGCGCGGTGGGCGGCATCCCCGACGCCGACGACGTGATCCAGAGCGGCGTGCTGGTGGCCGAGGACAACGCCCTGTTGGGCAACCTGGGTTGGGCGACCACGCCGGGGCTGGCCGGGAAGATGATGAATATCTTCGAGGTCGTGGGCGCCACCGGTGGGCCGACCCTGTGGATGGGGACGCTGGTCGAGGGGGCGCTCAAGGGCTACCGGGCGCTGGCGACCAACCAACTCAGCAAGGTCATGCTCGGCAGCGAGGAAATCGGTGGGTCGGAGCACGGTGCCGTGTTCGGCAACTGGCGCGACGTCGTCATCGGCATGTTCGCGGCCATGGAACTGGTTGTGGACCCGTTCGCCCAGAAGAGGAAGGGGCTGATCGAGGTCACGAGCTTCCACATGGCCGACATCATCCTGCGCCACGGGGAGAGCTTCACGAAGTGGACGGGGGCCACGATCGTCTAACGACGAGAGGCCCATCCTGACGGGGCCGGCACACTCCCGGCCGGCCCTCCGAGGAGCAACGCAAATGAAGGTGAAGGCGCTGACATCCTTCAGTCTCGGCGGTGGCCGCGACGTGCACCCGGGCGACGTGTTCGACCTGCTGCCGGAGGCGAACGCCAGGACGAAGGTCTCGATGGGCTGGGTCGAGCCGGTTGGATCGGTCCGACCGCGAGCCCGGACACCCCGAGGCGGGGCGGACGGGGACGCGGTGACGACCCAGACCGTACCGCAGACCCACCGCGACCCGGCGCCCGCGCGCCGCCGCGGCGGGAAGAAAGGAAACGGCTGACAAATGCCCGCTTCTGCTTATTCCGCTGCACTCGACAACGACCTGGCGCTCGCGCCGGTGGCGGCGCGCGTCGTGACCCTGACCGGGGCCGCGCTCGACCTGCTGAACTACGACGGGCTGGCGAAGATCAGGCTCCACGGCGTCCGCGCCACCGGAGACCTGACGCCGACCATCGAGGACTCGGCGGACGGCACGACCGGCTGGGCGGTGATCCCGGCGGGGGCGCTCGACAGCGCATTCACGGCGATCACGGCCGGCACCGACTTCCTCCAGTCGAGGGTGCTCGAAGTCGGGATCGTGAAGCGCTTCATCCGCTTCATCGGCACCGCGGCCAACACGCCGAGCCACACCTACGGCGCGACGGTCTCGGCGAAGCCGAAGTACCGGCCGTAAGCCGGGGACGCTGCACTCATGCCGACCGTCTACGGGGCGTCGGACTTCCGGCAGTCGCTGGAGATAGCCGGCGTCCCGGTCACGGTCGGGGCGGTGACGGTGAAGGGTCTCCTGGACGCTCCGGACGAGCGGATGCTCCAGGGTGAACTGACGGAATACATCGGGCGGTCGCGCAGCGTGCTGGTCGAGACCGGCGCGCTGGCGCTCGCCAGCGGGGCGACGATCACCGTGGATGCCATCACCTACAAGATCCTTGCCTTCGAGCAGATCGACGACGGCGTACCGACTCGGGTCGCGATCGCGAGCGTGACGTGAGCAGCATCCGCGACCAGATCGTGGCCGCCACGATCACCGCGCTCAACGCGGTCGGCAAGCCCTGCGACTTCGAGCGCAGCCGCGCGACGGCACTCACCGACGCCGACCTGCCGCGCGGCGTCGTCTACCCGGTACGCGACATCCCCGAGGACCCGTTCCTGGCGGGCCCGGTGACGCGCTCGCGGCTCACGATGATGTGCGAGATCCGAGCACTCGGGACGGCGGCCCTGAGGCCCGACCAGGCGGTCGACCCGATCTACACCTGGGTGGTCGCGAAGCTGGTCGGGAACACGCTCGGCGGACTCGCGCTCAAACTCCAGGAGGGCGACAGCACGTTCGTATACGGCCAGGGGGACAGCCCCATCTGCCTCCTCGCGGTCGAGGTCGTCGCGACCCACCAGCACCTCACGGCGAACGCCGAGGCCAGCAAGTAAACCAGCGGGCGTTGAGCCCGAGGAGGAACAACCGATGCCCCAGAACACCGCCAACGCCGCCGACGTCTACATCGGCCGCGGCGAAGTCTACGTTGACCGCCTCGACGCGAATCGCGCGCGCACCGGCGAGCGGCTGGTCGGCGTCTGCGACTCGTTCACCATCCAGACGTCGGACGAGGTCAGGGACAAGTACGACACGACCAAGGCGACGACGCCGCTGCTCAAGTCGGTGAACGTGCGCCGCACGCCCGAGATCTCGATACTGCTCTCGGAGTGGAACCCCGAGAACCTGGAACTCGCCCTGATGGGCACCAGGCAGAACTTCGCCCAGACGGGTGCCACCAAGCTCAACTACATCCCGCCGGCAGCGCGGGTGAAGAAGGGCTACTGGTTCCCGCTGGAGGACCCCGCGGGCACCGAGCGGCGCACCGTCTCGGCGGTGGTCGTGACCGGCACCGGCGGCATGCCGACCTACGTCGCCACGACCGACTACGTCGTGGACACTGTCGCGGGCCGGATCTACGTGGTGCCGGCGGGTGCGATCACCGACGGCCTAGCGCTGGAGGTGGACTTCACCTACGCCACCATTTCGGGCACGACGCTCCCGTACGTGCGCGCCGGGGTCTCGAACTTCATCGAGGCGTACGTGCGCGTCATCGGCAAGCCGGCCACGGGTCCGACCCAGGAGGTCCAGGTGTGGATCGCGAGCCTCTCGCCTGACGGCGAACTGCCGCTGTTCGGCGACGACTACGGCGAGTTCCGCATCCGCGGCCGCGTGATTTCCGACGACGTCAACCACCCGAACGACCCGAACTACATCGTGCTCGAAGTGGCGGCCTAACCAGGCCAGGAAAACAGGAAGAAGGGAGGACCCCGATGGCCGAGAAACTCTCCCTCGGCGGCCGGGAGTACGTCGAAGCGACGATCGGGCCGGTGCGGCACGACCTGTTCATCATGCAGCACACCCGGCACGCCGGCCTGAGCCCGATCGCCGATGGCGAGACGCCCGAGGCGTACATGCAGCGCCTGCTCGCGTCGGTGCTCTCCAGCGGCCGGGCGCTGCTGCTCCTCGGCGGGCTCCTGTGGCCCGCCGGGACCAAGCCCGAGCAATGGGACGAGGAACTCGCCTACGCGACGGCCGGGCACTTGGGCGGCATCATCGACCCCGAGGAGAAGGCCAAGCTCTACGCCGAGTTGTCGAGGGCGCTGCTGTCTTTTTTCGAGAACGGGCTCGGCTCCTGGGTTGCTTCCGCAGCCTCTTCCGTCGCGGAGGCCGAGCCCCCTCCGAGCAACTCGACGGACGCTACGGTGAGTGGGCCCCCCTCGTCCGGGCCCTCTCGGGCTACGACCACGATCAGGCGCGGAGGATTCTGGCGTGGCCTATGGACGAGGCTCTCCTCGCCTACTGGCGGCACCTACGGCGCGAGGCGGCGGACTCGTACCGCCACGAGCAGGTGATCTGGGCGCTGTTGGCGCCACACATGAAGCAGCGGCGGCGGCCGCCGGAGCGGCCGCGGATACTGGGGGAGCATGAGCCTCGGGTTGCCTGACGTCAGGGTGCGGCTCACCGCCGAGGGCGAGGCGCAGATCATCAACGCGCTCCGCAAGGTGACGGCCGAGTCGCAGCGCAGCGGCCGAGTCGCAGCGCGCGGGTTCGGGCAGTTCAATACCGCGTTGTCTGGCGCCAGCAAGTTGCTCGCCCAGATCACGGCGGTGGCCTCGGTGGCGGCGTTCGTGGCACTCGCGCGCCGCGCCGCCGACGCGGCGGACCAGATCGGCAAGATGTCGCAGCGCGTCGGCGCGTCGGTCGAGAACCTCTCCGCGCTCGGCCTGGTGGCGAAGACCTCGGACATCGACATGAAGAGCCTTACGCGCTCGATGGTCTTCCTCAGCCGCCGAATCGCTGAGCTACAAGGCGGCTCGAAGGACGCGGCTCGGGACTTCGCCGCGCTCAACCTGACGGCGCGGGACTTCAAGGGCAGGGACGCGGCCGAGAACCTCGACGTCGTGGCGCGGGCTTTCGCGAACCTCGCGGACAGCCCGCAGAAGACCGCGCTGAGCTTCCGCTTCTTCGGTCGCCAGGTGGCCGACATCCTGCCGCTCCTGAACGCGCTCGGCGGTGAGGGCGGCCTGGGGGGAGCGATCCAGCGCGCCCGGGAACTCGGGGTGCTGATCTCCGAGGACACCGCGCGGGCCGCCCAGGCGATCAACGACGACTTCACCGTCATCCGCGAACAGGTCCTGGCCGGCGCCGCGCGCTTCGTCGAGGGCCTAGCGCCGGCGATCCACATCACGCTCCTCGGCATCCAGGACGACCTGGGCCAAAACCAGGACGCCTGGAAGACCTGGGGCGAAGTGGTTGGGCGGATCGTCGGACTCACGATCATCACCATCCAGCAGTCCTTCGACGATCTCTTCGTGAGTCTCCTGAAAATCAACAACGTGCTCGGCGCGCTGGCGCGCGTGGCCATTGCCCCACTGGGAGCGAAAGGCGCAGTCCTGCTGGCAGAGAACCTCGTAGCCGCAGAGAAGGCCAGACAACTCGACATTGATGCCGCAGCGCGCCGAAAGCTGAGAGAGGAGCAGGCGGAGCGTTTGGGTGAGGCGACCACGCGCGGCGCCGCCGGCCTCCCGCCGCTGCGGCCCAGGGGACCCCAAGAGGAGGCCCCGGTGCTCGACGACGAGACCGAGCGCAAGCGCCAGGAGGCGGAGGCGAAGCGCCTGGCAGCCGAAAAGGAGCGGTTACGGATCGCCGAGCTGAAGAGGATCTTCGACGCCCAGACCGCCGCCGGTGAGGTGGCGCTGGCTGAACTGGCCGAGCGCCGGGCGGAGATCGAGCAGCGGGTCGCCCTGGGACTCTTGAGTCAGGCCGAGGGGGCGAAGCAGGTCGAGGCCGCGACTCGCGACATGCTCCCGGCGCTGCGCGACCTGCTGCGCAGCTACGTCCTCATCGCGCACGCCAACCCGTTCGACGAGGAGGCCTGGGCTCGCGCACGCCAGTTCGCCGCGGCCCTGCGCGAGATCGAGGTCGAGGTCGAAGCCGTGGACGACCTGATGGCGCGGCTCGACACCACGGCGCGCGAGGCGCTCCAGGGTGCGCTGGTGAGGGCCTTCACGAGCGCGATCGAGGAGGGCGAGAAGTTGTTGGACGTGCTGCGGAACATCGGGCTCGCGATCCTCCAGGCGGTGCAGCAACTGCTCGCCTTTGAACTCGCCAAGTCGATCGTCGGGGCCATCCCGGGCTTCAGCGGCGGCGGTCGCGCCGCAGGCCGCGCCGAGGGCGGTTTGATCTCGGGCCCGGGGACCGCCACCAGCGACTCGATCCCGGCCAGGCTGTCGCGCGGCGAGTTCGTCATGCGGGCGGCCGCGGTCCAGCAGCCGGGCATGCTGGAGGCGCTCGACGCGATCAACCGCGGCCTCGCCGCGCCGGCTCTCAGCGAGTCCAGGGGAGTCCGTCGGTTCGCTGACGGGGGCTTCGTCTCGGGGGCCGGCGTCACGAGGCACGAGACCAGCGTGACGCTGGGCCTGGAGGACGGCCTGGTGGCGCGCGAGATCGAGTCGCCGGCGGGCGAGCGCGCGGTAGTGCGCGTGGTGGGGAAGAACCCCCGCGCGGTCGGCTCCTCGCTGCGGAGGGGTTGATGGCGGAACTGTGGACCATCGAGGCCAACGGCGCCGCCGACGTCGCCGAGACCTACGGGTACATGACCGACATCATCGCCGGGCACGACGAGACCGAGCAGCGGATCAGCCTGCGGGCCCGACCGGTGGAGAGCATCGAGTACTCGATCCTCTGCACCAGCGCCCGCGAGTCGCAACTCGCCGAGTCGCTCATCTACGCGGTGCAAGGCGACCAGGTGTTCGTACCCTACTGGCAGTACGGGAGCCGGCTGACCTCGGCGGTAGCGCAGGACGACGCCCTGCTCCCGATCACCGACGCGCTCGACGTCCCCTACCGCGTCAACGGCAACGGCCTGCTCTGGAAGGACCCCTTCACCGTCGAACTCTTCAGCGTCAGCGGCGTCAGCGCCTCGGGCGTCACGGTGGGCCCCATCGCGAACGACTGGCCGGCCCAGACGCTGATCTTCCCGGCGCGCGTCATGAGGATCACGAGCCGCGCCGCCGTCGAGCACGAGAGCGCGGCGTTCCTCTCGGGCCGGCTCGCCTTCAGCGGTGACGTGAGCGTCTCGGAGGTCCTGCCGTCGCAGACCGAGACCCTGTCGCTCTACCGCACTCTGCCGGTCCTGGAGGTCGCACCCGACCGCGGCGGCGGGGCGCGCGACGACTTCGACCGCAGGGTGCTGCTCCTGGACCCGACGCCGGGGATCAGGACCGCCTTCGCACCCTCGGCGGCGCCGCGCACCGTGCGGTCGTTCCAGTGGCTCAGCTTCTCGCGCGCAGACGCCAAGGCGCTGCGCAGCTTCATCGACCTCCGCCGCGGCCGCGCGCGGCCGTTCTGGATGCTCGCCTGGCAGGAGGACTTCACGCTCGCGAGCGACCACGGCGGCGGCGCCGGAGCGCTCACGGTGGTCGCCCGCGACTACGCGGTCAGGATCTTCAACCTCGGCGAGGGGCGCCGGCACGTCGCGGTCCGGGCCCCGGGGGGGTCCTTCCACTACCGGAGGATCACGGCCGCGGTGGACAACCTGAACGGGACGGAGACGCTCACGCTCGACGCCACGGTGCCGGACGCCCTGCCGGCGGCCGGGACCTTCGTGACCTTCCTGCGGCTCTGCCGGCTGGAGACCGACGAGCCGCGGATCGAGTGGGTCGGTGGGCAGTACGCCTCGGCCACCCTGCCGTTCCGCGAGCTACCGAACGAGGTCGCCGCGTGAGCCCGGTCGCCGACTCCGAGGGGGCGGTCGTCCGCCGGCGCTTCCTCCAGCGCACCCGCGCCGCGGGCCGCGTGGTCTCGTGGCAGGCACTGGTCGCGACCACCGCGCTGGGATTCGACAACTACGAGCGCTCCGCCTACTTGGGCGAGCCCGTCGAACTCTACAAGTTCGTCTACTCGCCGACGACGCAGCGCTACACTTCGACCGACCGCAACATCACCGTCACCGGCGACGGCACCTACGCGGCCGAGGCGATCTCGCGCGACCCGATCGATTTCACGAACGAGGACACCGCCTCGACGATCACCATCCGGGTGCCGCGGACAAACGCGGTGGCGCAGTTGTTCGTCAACTACCTGCCGACCGTCCCGGTGGGCGTGACCATCTACAGCAAGCACCGGAACGATCCCGAGGTGCGGGTGCGGTTCGTGGGCAAGGTGGTGTCGGCGAGCTTCGAGGACCCCGCCGCGGCGCTGGTCTGCGCGCCTATCTCGCAGGTGCTCAGGCGCAAGATCCCGAGCATCGTGTTCCAGTCGCACTGCAACTGGCCGCTCTACGGCGGCGGCTGCGGCGTCGCCAAGGCGAGCTTCAAGGACTCGGGCACCGTGCTCTCCCAGGTGGGCTCGGTGGTGCGGGCGGCGGTGTTCGCCACGCGCCCCGACGGCTGGTACGAGAACGGCTGGGTCCAGATCACGAGCGGCGTCCAGAACGGTCAGCGGCGGTTCGTGGTGCGGCACGTGGGCGACGCGGTGACGGTCATGAACCCGTTTTCCGTAATCGGGCTGTTTGCCGCCGCCATCGACGGCTTCGCCGGCTGCGACCGGACCGAGGCGACGTGCGTCAGCAAGTTCGCCAACCTGGTCAACCACATGGGCTGGCCGCGCATCCCCACCCGGAACCCGTTCGGCCAGTCGCTCGACGACACCGGCGGCGCGGCGACATGGGGGCGCGCGACGCTCGGGATCGGAGGCTAGCCCGGTGGGCTTCTGGCTGACGCTCTTCCTGTGGGCGGCCGTGACCGCGATCGGCGAACTGCTGCGGCCCCGGCCGCGCTTTGGCGTCCCGCAGCCCTCGGGGATCGGCGATTTCAACCTGCCGACGGCGCAGGAAGGGCGCGCCGTACCCGTGGCCTTCGGCACCGTGCACGTCAAGGGCCCGAACGTGGTCTGGTACGGCGACCTGGTGGTGAGCCCGATCACCAAGCGGGTGAAGACCGGATTGTTCTCCAGCACCCGCGTGACCACCGGCTACCGCTACTTCCTGGGGCTCCACCTGGTGCTCTGCCACGGGCCGGTGGACGACCTGCTCGAAGTACGCTTCGACGACCGCGCGATCCCCGGCGGCTCGCTCTCGGTGACGGCCGACAACAACGCGATCGTCTTCAACAACGGCGTCTCGTGGTTCACCGCCTCGATCCCGGTGGGGCCGTACTCCAACCTGACCTCGCTGGCGCGCGCCGGGCAGGACGCGATGCAGGCCGTCAACGCCCAGCCCTGGCGCGTGGTGTACGGCTACGAGGTGGTCGCGGGGCAGACCGACCAGGTCATCTACGCGGTGCGCGTCACCGGCGGGGCGGCGACCAACCGCACCGCCACGATCGTGGTCGGGATCTACGAGACCGGCGCCGACTTCGCCGCCGCGGTGGCGGCCGCGATCAACGCCGTCGAGGCCGTCGAGCCCGGCGGGGCCCGCATCCGCGTCGATCCCGCCTTCGACGGGGCGCGCTTCACCTTCACCGCCTACCTGCTGCGCCCCGGCTTCGACGCCTGGATCTTGCGCGGCGCCGTCGCCGACTACAACGTGTCGGCGATGCCCTGCTACGGCTTCCAGATGGGCGTGGACAAGACCATGTTGGGCTTCCCGTCGAGCTACACGAGCGAGTTCCTGACCGGGCCCAAGCGCTTCATGTTCGCCTTCAGCGGCCTCGCCGGACTGCTCGGACTCGCCAACGCCAACGGGATCTTCTCCTCGGCCGGGCTCTTCGGGCTCGCGACCGGCGCCAACGTCACGATCCAGCACCACATGGCGGAGAACGACCGCGACCTGCCGGGGATCACGTTCTACTCGCAGACCGACCTCATCAACGTGCTCATCAACCAGCCGAACCTCTTCGGGGGGCAGGAGCGCGAGGGCGGCGTAATCGGCACCATCGACTTCTACAAGGGGACGCTCACGCAGACCGCCAACGCCTACCTCCAGAGCGTGCTGGGCGTTGACCTGCCGGCCTACCGCGGGGTCTGCCACGCGGTGCTCCGCGGCGGGCCGCGCGGCGGGGTGGGCTTCGGTGGAGGACTGCCGCTGCCACAACTCACCTCGGGCATGTACCTCGGGACTTCGCCCTATCTCAAGCCGATCTCCTTCGTGGTGCGCGCGACCCCCAACACGCTCGGGCTGGTCGCCGGCCGCCAAAACATAGGCGGCGACGCCAACCCGGCGTGCATGCTGTACGAGATCCTCACCAACACGCGCTGGGGGCTGGCGATACCCGCCGGCCAGATCTACACCGCCTCGTTCGTCGCCGCCGGCGACGCGCTCTACGCCGAGTCGCTGGGGCTGTCGATGCTGATCGACCAGCAGGCGGCGGGCTTCGACCTGGTGGGCGAGATCCTGCGGCACATCGACGGCGTGATCTACACCGACCCCGAGAGCGGCCTGCTGTCGCTCAAGCTCGCGCGCGCGGACTACGTCGTGGCCTCGCTGCCGGTGCTCGACCAGTCGAACGCGGAACTGACGAAGCTGTCGCGGCCGTCGTGGGACGACCTGAAGAACGTGGTCAAGGTCCGCTACCTCGACCGCGCGGCCAACTTCTCCGACCGAGTGGCGCAGGCGCAGGACCTCTCCCAGATCGACCTGCGCGGCGGCGAGGTCTCCGAGGAGGACTTCCCGTTCCGCGGCATCTCGAACGCCGCCGCCGCCCAGAAGCGGGCGGCGAGCCTGCTGAAGACGGTCGCCTACCCGCTGGCGCCCTTCCAGGCGGTCGCCAACCGGCAGTTGGCGAAGCTCCGGCCCGGGGACGTGGTGCGGCTCAACTGGCCCAACCTCGGGATCCTCAATATGGTCGCCCGCGTCACCCGGCTGCGCGACGGCGAGGTGCGCGACGGCAAGATCGTAGTGGACGGGGTCGAGGACGTCTTCGCCGTGGACTGGACCGCCTACCCCGCGCCGGCGGCGTCGGGCTGGGTCGACCCCATCTCGCCCCCGGCGCCGCTCTCCGCCTCGGCGCTGGTCGAGTGCCCATACGGCCTGGTGATCGGCGCCGACCGCCTGGTGCTGACCCTCGGCGCCAGGCCGGCGAGCGGTGGCCTGGTGCTCGGCTACCAGGTGTGGTCCGACCCCGCCGGGGGTGGCAACTACGCGCTCTCCAACGAGGTCCTGGAACTGACGCCGAGCGCGCTGCTCGCCGGCGGCGGGCTCGGCTACGTCGAGACCACGCTGCTGCTCGCCTCACCAGTCGGCATGGCGCTGCTGACCTCGGCGGCCCAGGCCGACTTCAAGGCGGGCACGCACGTCCTGCTGGTCGACCAGGAGTTCGTCGCCTGGCAGTTCATCACCGCCAACTCCGACGGCACGTTCACGATCTCGGGCTGCGTGCGCGGCGTCTTGGATACCACGCCGGTGCCGCACGCGCCGGGCGCCAGGGTCTGGTTCGTCACCGCCGGCGCCGGGCTGGCGAGCGAGGAGGCGTACCAGGCCGACCTCACGCTCAAGGCCCGGCTGCTGCCGTTCAACTCGCTCGGGGCGGTGCAGCTTGGCGACGCGGTGGAGGTCAGCCTGACGACCAACTCGCGGGCCCAGCGGCCCTACGTCCCGAGCGCGGTGCAGGTCAACTCGCTCTCCTACCCGTCGCTGATCTCGGGCGCGCTCACGGTTTCCTGGTCCCACCGCAACCGGCTCGGCGAGTGGTCGCACGACGACGCCGGCGCCACCGCGTCGCCCGAGCCCGGGACGACCTACACGCTCAGGCTCTACGGCGAGGACGGCTCGCTCGACCGCACGTACTCGGGACTCACCGGGACGTCTCAGACGTGGACCACTGAGACCGCCGACTCGGGCCTCGGCCGGCTCAACAACGTGGTCCGCATCGAACTGGAGGCGGTCGTGGCCGGGGTGGTCTCGTTCCAGTTGTTCAACTTCACCGTCTGGCGGGACATCGTCGCCCCGTCGATGGGGCACCCGGCTCCGCGCCACGCGATGTCGCGCCGTCGCCGGCAGCGGGTCGCGCGCGTCATGAGCAGCGATCCAGGAGAGTGAGGCGCGATGGTGAGCAAACCCGACCAGCGGGAGACGGTGGAGGACATCCGGATGGCCAACGGCGGCATCCTCCAGCTACAGCGCTTCGAGGGCGGCCGCGTCCGCCTGGTGTTCGCCAAGGGGCCCGCCGGGGAGGACTGCTTCCCGACGCGCGAGGAGGCGCGCCTGCTCGTCGTGGCGATGGTGAGGGAGTTCGAGCTATGAGCGACTTGGCGGGAGGGCTCCCCGACTCGCGGACGCGCGAGCAGCGGGGGCAGATCCGCACGCCGCATGGGCTGGCGACGCCGGTCTACTGCGTCAACTGCGGGAAGGCGCAGGGGTACACTTATGCGAGCACCGAGTTCATGTTCTACCTGTGCGACGACTGCGACAAGCACGGCACCGGCCTCGACCTCCCGGTCGTGGACGAGCGGGCCGTTCGGGACGCAGCGAGAGGAGGAAGCTGAGATGTTCTACTACGACGTCAACGCGGTGCAGGTCTCGAACGCCACGCCCAACACCGAGAACCAGTCGGCTCGGCTGCTGACGGTGGCGAATCAGAGGACCTGCGCGATCATGGGCATGTACGTCTCGGCCCGTGAGACGGGAGCCGGCGGCCTCGTCATCCGCCTCAACACCATGGCGACGCCGGGCACGGTGGGAGCGGCCTACACGCCCGGCAAGCGCGACCCCGATGCGCCGGCGGCGAGCACGACGGCCTTCACCGCGCACACGGTCGGCGCGACGCCGAAGACTCGCATCCACGTCGGATGCGCCGCGCAGGGCGGCTTCGGCGGCTGGTTCGCCGCCACGCCCGAGCAGTCCATCATCCTCAAGCCCAACGGCGGCGCGAACGGCAACGCGGAGATCACGAACCTCGCTGGCGTGACGGCCGTGGACTTCGACCTCAGCCTGGAGTTCGCGGAACTGTAAGGCGTTTTCCCAGTCAACTGGCCCCCGCCCCGCCGGAAGCGGGGCGGGGCGTTCCACCACTGGAGCAGACAAATGTCGGCGGACGGCGAGGTGAGGTGTGCGCACTGTGGCGGCCCACATCCGTTTGATACGGTCATCCCGAACCCGGCGTGGGTTCGAGTTGTTCGCGCGGCCGGGCTTCCGGAGTTCCTCTGCCTGACCTGCATCGTCGCGGCGTTCGCTCGCGCGGGAGAGGGGTTCACCGCTGTCCTCTACGGCCAGGGACTCGATGGACTGGCGATCGACTTCCGGATCGGCGGCAAGGTCGCGACGGACGCGGCGGTGCTGGTGCAGGCGAACGTCGATCTGACGCTCCGTTTGCGCGAGATCCGCGGAACCCTCCGGGCGTGCGCGGCGGTCCTCGAAGGAGAGACGCCGACGCTGGTGAGCATGCGGGAGGGAATGGTGGCGGAAGTCCACAGGGTCCTAGAGCAGCGGATGCCGTGAGCATGGCGTGCTGCTCAGAACGAAGGGAGGAGACCGATGCCTGTCACGAATCTCCAGGAGTTCTCGGCGACGCTCAACGCGGCGCTGAATGAGCAAGTCCGGAAACGCGACGAGGTGAGCTTCGTCGCTGCGCGCCCGACGTGGTTCACGGGTGCGACGAAGATCGACATCAAGGCGGAGTTCGCGGCGATGGTCGCAAGCGCGAAGGCGAAGCTCGACGACTGCGCCGCCTGGATCGCTCTCCAGTGAAGATCACGATCGAGAAGGACGACGGCTCCAAGGAGGTGTTCCAGGGCGTCACCGACTACGCGCTCAACGTGCGCCAGTGGCGCCCGGTCTTGGTGAAGGACAAGCCCACGGAGATCCTGGTGTCCCATAGCTTCTGCCACGACACCGGGGGGCTGCGGGAACTCGTGAAGGAGATGCGCCAGGCCGTGATCGACCTGCAGCGGGCACTCGACAAGAGGCAGGATGCCGGTCCCTAGCGGTGTGATCTGCCTGTGGCCGGGTTTGGCTGCGGATGTTGGAGTGGGAGCCCTCGCCGGTTGGACGCGCGAGACGGCCCTCGATGCGCGCTACATCCGCGGCGCTCCGGCTGCTGGCGACGCCGATCTCGCGACGGATCGCGGCAACACGACCCACACGCACACCTCTCCCGCGCACACGCCGACGCAGCCAACGCACTTCCACGAAGTCACGGCTCTGTCGTTCACGCCGCTGGAACGCTCAATGTCCGCGCCGACGGAGGCGGTATCGGAGATCCATTCTCACGCTCTGGCCAACTCCAACGCCAGCGCCGCGACGACGCAGTCGTTCACGATCACGGTAGACGCGGCGTCGAACGACCTCGCGTTCATCGAGGCCATTTTTATCAAGAGCGATGGTACTCCAGTGGGCATCCCGGTCGGGGCCTATGCGATGTTCGCGAGCGACTCGCTTCCGTCTCTATGGGTCCGGGTGCACGGTGATCGCTTCCCGAAGGGCGCGGCGGCGGCGGGAGACGGCGGCGGGACCGGCGGAGCGAACAGTCATGCACACACGACGCCGAACCACACCCACATCGCGAACGCCCATCAGGGAAGTGGCACGACAGGCGCTTCCTCCGGCCTGACGGACGCCATCGAAGCCGTGGACGTCGCTGATTATGCGACGGGGGCACACACTCACACCTACAACCTGATCGCCAAAACGCAGACCATCAACGCCCAGGCGATCACGATCGCGAGCGGGGATGGGCAGCCGACGTTCAAGAAGCTGAACGTCGTCCGGAACGACAACGCCGCCGCGGACCTGCCGACCAGCATCATCGCGCTGTGGGGCGGGACGCACTTGGACATCCCGTTCGGATGGACGCGCTTCACGTCGATGGATGACAAGTTCCTCAAGGGCGCGGCCGCCGATGGGCAGTCGGACGTCGATACGGGAGGCGGCACGCAGCACCTCCACACCGCCACGGACTGCGCTCCGACGGTTGTCACCCACAACCACTCGGGCCTGACCAACATGGCGAGTTCCTCGACGACGCTGGCGACCGACGTCAACTCGCCGGGGTCGGGGCGAAGGGGTGCCGCGGCGAACCACGTTCACACGGCGACTATCGGGTTTGACACGGGAGGAGACAACCAACACCTCCCGGTGGCTGTGACGATCGACAACAGCGCGGCGGAGGCGTCGTGGCCGAAGCATCGGCACGTGATCTTCATCCAGTTCGTTGGCGAGATCCCGGCCTTCACCGATCGCCAGTGGATGTCGCGCCGCCGCGATCTCCGCGGCCGGCCCGCCGCCAGGCTGCTCCGCGTCCAGTCGGGCGGGGAGTTGCTGGAGGAGGTGTTCGAGGAGTTAGAGCCCGCCGCCGGCCAGCTCATCCACGCGGTCCGGCGCCGCGATTTGAGGGGTCGCAACCTCGCGCGGTTCCTGCGTGCCGAGTGGGGCGTCGAGGTCGAGGAGGAGGAGGTCCCGCCGGGGCCGGCCGACCTCGTCCACGCGGTCCGGCGCCGCGACTTCAGGCGGGTCGCCTGGGTGAGACTCGCGACCTTCCAGTCGTTCGAGATCTCGCTGGAGCCGGAGCCCGAGGCGACGGTCGAGAGCTTCGTCCACGCGATGCGACGTCAGATGCTCCGGCTCGATGCCGCGCGCGGCTGGCGCTTCTCGCCGCGCTGGTCGGAGTTCATCGAGTTTGAGCCGCCGCCTCCCCCTCCTCCACCCCCCCAGAGGCATTCGCTCGGAGAGTACTACCGATTCTTCATCTTCTCGAACTACGGCATCCGCATCCCGCGGCCGCCAGGAAAAGGGTGAAACCAAGTGAGGAAGACCCACATCGTCGTCCACCACTCGCTCACCGAGGACGGGCAGGCGGTCTCGTGGCCCGCGATCGAGAAGTACCACCGCGAGGACCCGAAGCATGGCTGGCGCGACATCGGCTACCACGCCGGCGTCGAACTGGTCGCGGACCCGCACGGGGACGTCGGGCCCTACGCCTGGCAGGGGTTGGTCGGGCGGCCAACTTATGTGATGGCGTCCGCCTGCCGGGAGGCCGACATGAACGTGCTCGGGCTCCACCTCTGCCTGGTGGGCAACTTCGACCTCGCGCCGCCGCCGCTGCGCATGCTAGAAGTCGCGGTGCGGCGCTTCATCGTCCCGTGGATGACCGAGCACGGCGTGACGCCCGCGCGCGTGATCGGGCACCGCGACGCCGGCCTCATGGCCGGCTTCGACTGGCGCAAGGTCGGGGCCGACGGCAAGCGCCAGTACAAGACCTGCCCGGGGCTGAGGTTCGACATGGACCTGCTGAGGAGGATGATCTCGTGAGCGCGGGTGCCCCAGCCCCTCCGAACGGCACGCTCCTGGAGCGCCTGCTGCGCGCGAACGAGGAGCAGGCCAGGAGTACGGGGGCGCTGGTCGAGATCCAGCGCGACAACCGCGACCGCCTGGGTACGATCGAGGAGCAGAGCCGACTCCAGACCCAGGCGCTCGTGGGGATGGTCGAGAAGCTCGGGCGACTGGAGACGGGGCGCGACGCCGCGGTCGAGGTCTTGAAGCAGCACGTCAGCACGTCGATCAAGCTCGGCTTCTCCGCCAGCGAGGTGTGGTGGCGCCGGGCCTTCGTCATCCTCGGCATCGGCGTGGTGTTCGCCCAGGTCCTCGGCGTCGGCGTCGGCCGGCTGATCGACATGATCGGCAAGTGAGGGCCCAGCGTGACGCTCGCGAGGTGCATCGAGGAGTTGGCGCGCGAGGTGGGGCGGCTCGCCTCCGCGCTCTCGGGTCACGAGCCGCCGACAAGCCCGATCGGTCTCTCGATCGTTCGGGTCTACGGAGACGAAAGGAGGACCGCAATGAACGTGGACCGCGGAAGCATGGAACTGGTGGACACGCAGAAGGTGCTGCTCTCGATCGCGGCCAAGGACCAGGGTGGGCCCAGCGTGCGGTCGCGTCCGACGAGTTCGACTGGGTGTCGAGCAACCCGGACGCCCTCGCGCTGGAGGCCGTCGTGAACGAGGACGGCACGCCCGGCGACCCGTACACCCGGTGGGGCCTCACGCCGGCACCGGGGTATGCAGTCGTCACGGTGACGCACGTCCCGAGCGGCAACACCGAGATGCTCACCGTCTCGGTCAACAAGAGCGGGCCCGGTGCGATCGGCCTGAGCGCCGGCACGCCGATCCTGGAGTAGTTTCCCGCGGCCGTCCCGGGTCGTCACCGTTGGCGTCCCGGGACTCCCCCGCGACTTTGGGAGGAAATGATGGACAAGATCCTAGTGTTCGCGAGTTCCCCGGCGGCGATCGCCGCGGTGCAGTGGCTCCTCGGCTGGCTCGTGAAGCCACGCCTCAAGGGCGTGGAGGCGCAGGTCAAGCTCACCGGCTGGGTCAACGTGCTCAACTACTTCGTCGGCGTGATCGGCTTCGCGATCGTGCCGAAGGAGTTGAACGCCGCGAGCCTGCTGGACCCGCTGATCGGTGGGGGCAGCATCTTCCTCGCCGCGTTCGGCCAGAACCTCATGGTGACGGGCATCCACTCGACGGTGAAGAACACGCTGAAGCCGGCGCTGCTCTTCACCGCCAAGGCGCTGTTCTCTCGATGGATCAAGTTTTAGGAACAACCCCGGGCGGGGGGCGCGCATCCGACCGAAACGCGCTGAGGGGACCTCCTGGCCCCCGAGACGCCAGCAAAGCCGCGCCGAGAGCGGAGAACCTGCCCCTTGACTAGGCGGCCGGGCTCGCGCTAGCGTGGGGCCCGAGTTCCGAAAAGTGCGCGCCGTTGACGCGCGTCAGGTTGCCGGTGTAGGCGTCGGGAGGAGGAGCCCCACGATGCAGCGGCGCCCGCAGCGCTGGCGGACACGGTTCGGGTCCTTCGTCAGCAGCTACACGATCGAAGCCCTCACGCGCGACCTAGGGGCCGCGGGTTTCCCAGTGACCAACAAGGCGGTCTACTCGTGGCTCTCCGGGCACCGGACGCCGCGGCTCTCCGCCGCCAACGAGATCGTCAAGCTGAGCGCCGGCAGTCTCGCGCTCGACGACGTGTGCAGGCATCGGGAGGAAGTAGGCGATGGCTCAGCGTCACCCGCGACGCGCTGAAGTCCGACAGCGTCGCGCCCGCCGCGTGCGCGGCTCCCGCTCGGTCGGCCCCCACGTCTTCGAGAAGCCCGGCGCCCTCCTGCGAGTCCTGTCGTATGAGATCGACGTGCGGCCGCTCATCCTCGCGGAACTCCAGCGCTCGATCTCGGCCGACCTCCGGAACGCACTCGCGGACCTCGTCCGCCGGGGTCTGTGGCCATGATGCGGACCTACTGCCAGGTCGATCTCATCCTCGACGGGGGACAGATTGGGGCCCGTAGGCTCACCGGCACAGTCGAGACGCATGACGTCCACGCGGCGGCGGTCTCGATCATCCGCCGAGCAACTTGGGTTGGAACTCTCGGACCCGAGCCGCTGGGAAGTGAAGCGCTACAACTTCTACAGCGAGGGCGTCCCGAGCCCACCCAGTTGACGCGGAGAAGGAAAGGCTCCTCGACTTGGTGCGGCGCGTCCTCCGCGAGTTCGTCGAGTTTGTCCAGCGCCAGCAGCGCCGCCTTGTCGCCGCCGCGGCACCGTCGATCGACGAAAGAGTGCCCCCAGATCCCGACGCCGCGCACGTCCTCGACTACTTCGGCAGGAGGGAGTCTGATGCTGTCAGCGCTTGACCTCGGCCGTAGACCTGAGCAACTGAGAGTTTGCCGGGGAGAGCGGGAGCGCAGGCGAACCTCGCAGGGGCCGCCGAACTCCCGCGCCCCGGCGGGAACAAAGGAAAGGGACGGCATGTCAATCCAGGAAGGCCCGTGAGCCGCGTGGTCAGGATCACGGTGCCGAGGCCCAAGCCTGGGCACGCGGTCCTGGTGATCGTGTCCGAGCACGGCGGCGCAGTGGTCTACGGCTCGCACGTCGTCAGCTTGGAACTGCTGGATAAGGAGGAGGCGAAGGCGCTGGGGTCGCTGCTCGTCCAAGAACTGCGCACGACGTTGGTCCGGATGCGTGGCACCGTCGCCGCGGGTCAACTCCGGGAGACTCCCGATGGCAACGCTCGAAAGGATTGAGGCGTGGCAAGCGTCGGTAGTGAGATGTGGTCTGGCGGCGCGGGCGCTCAACGCAACCGTGGCGCTGTTCAACTCGTCGGGCCCCGACGGGGACGCGGCGTGGAAGTCGGTCGAGGCCGCCAGAACGGCGTTCTCGCGTTCCACGGCGCGCGAAGCTCAGCAGTGGAAGGCGGCGACCGGGAAGGACGACCAGCAGACCATGGCGGGCATGGAGCGGCCGGGACCCGGGGCGCGCGAGGGCCGTGCCGAGAGCAAGGTGGCCGCCGGGCGCAAGGGTGGCGGCAAACGCTCGAAGCCGGCCCTCGCCGCCGTACCGCCGCCGCCGGAGGAAGTCCACTGAAGCGCTGGGGACGCAGGTCGAGCCGCCGGGTCGGAAAGTTCGGCGTCGCGCCCAAGCTGGAGCGCCAGTACCGCGGCGCCGTCTACGCCTCGAAGGCCGAGGCGCGCTACGCCGCGCAGTTGGAGCTTCGGCGCCTGGTGGGGCAGAACGTCGGGTGGTCGCGCGGTGAGCGCATCCCGCTGATCGTCGATGGGCTCCGCGTCGGTTACTACCGCCCCGACTTCCAGGTCTGGTACGCCGGCTCCGCGATCCCAAACCTGGTCGAGGTGAAGGGCAGGTGGAACCAAGCGGATCGGCTGCGCGTGCGGCTCTTCCTCGCCTGCTACCCTGAGGCGCGGCTGCTCTGCGTTCGCGCTGGACCCGGGGGCCAGTTCGAGACCATGGATTCCCCGCAGCCGGTGCCCGTCGAGGGCGTCGGAGAGTTGTCGTGAATGTCGTGATCTGCTTCCTGATCGTGTGCGCGGCCGTCCTGCTGTCCTGCTGGTTGACGCCGCCGAGGCGGCGATGAGCCGAGATCGAGTCGTGTGCATGGAGTGGCCAGGGATCGTGGCCGTGGCGAGCCGCGTCGCGTGCTCCATTTGCGGCCGCGTTTGCGCGATCAGTCCCGAGACGAGAAAGGCGATCGACGGCCAGGATGTGGACGTGGTCTGCCTGGACTGCTTGGCTCCACCTCCTGACGCTGTGCTCATGCCCCCAACGGAGGGGCAGATCCGGGAGATGCTGGAGTGAGCCGCGGGCCGTTCGCCAAGGTCTATCGCTCGCTGTGGAACGGCACCCTCGGGGCCAAGTGGGAGGGCTGGGCGCTGCTGGTCTACATGCTCGCCCACTGCGACGCCGACGGCAGGATCGACGAGACGCCGGAGGCGATCGCCAGGAAGTCGGGCCTGCCGCTCGACGTCGTGGAGCGCGGGATCTCGATCCTGGAGGCGCCCGACCAGCACAGCCGCTCGGCCGCGGACAAGGGGCGCCGCATCGCGCGCCTCGACGACCACCGGGACTGGGGCTGGCAGATCGTCAACTTCGAGCACTACCGCTCCAGCGAGGACCCGCGCGGGGCCGTGGTCAGGAAGCGCCGCCAGCGTCACGGCGAGTCACGGGAGGTCACGGCGAGTCACGGCATGTCCCGTGAAGCAGAGGCAGAAGCAGATGCAGATAGAGACCAACCCCTCCTCCCCGCCGGCGCGGAGCGCTCGCCTGACGGCGCCGCTCCGCCCGCCCTTCCCCTGGGGCTGACGATCCCGGAGGGGGACGCCTCGGTCTTCATGACGCTGCCCACGAACCGCCAGGGGGCAGCCGTGGCGGTGCATGAGGGACAGGTCCGGGAGTGGGCCGCGCTCTTCCCGGCGGTGGACGTCCGGCAGGAACTCCGCGAGATGCGGGCGTGGCTCCTCGCCAACCCCAGGCAGCGGAAGACGACTCGGGGCATGGTGGCGTTCGTGACCCGGTGGCTGGCGGACGAGCAGGACAAGGCCGCCCGCGGTTCACAGCGCGCCCGCGGGCACCGCTCGGGCGTGGACGAGCGCTACCGCCGAGAGAACCTCGGCACGAGAGGAGCGGGGAATGGCTGAGAAGGAACAACCGGAAGCCTTCAGGGAATCCGAGCAGATCGCCGCTCGGGCCGAGTCGGCCGTCTCCGCGGCGGGGCTCACGGCCCGCGCGCGACGCGGTGCTCAAGATCCTGGAGCGATACGAGCTCCGGGGTCTGCCCAAGATGCGGCCACGAGTCCCTACAGGCCGGCGCCGCAAATCTATCGCTGCGAGCAGTGCCAAAGAGATGAAGCCGAAGCCACCCGCGTCGCCGGCGAGGCGGCCAACATCCTGGCGGCTATGCCGGGGCTCTCGGATCGCGCGCTGCGTCGCTCGGGAGTCAGCACGCGCGAGCGTTCGGCGAGCCTGGATCTCGTGCCCGCCAACATCCGCCGGCTCTTCGGTGCCCCCGCGCTGGGCGTCGAAGCGCTCATGGCGGGCGAGGAAGTCCGCCGCGGCTTCGGCCTTTCTGGAGGCGCTGGGTGCGGGAAGACCTTCGCCTTGGTAGCGCTCTTCAAGGCGGCCGTCGAAGCGCGGCTCAGGACTCGCGCCCCCAAGATCGGGCGCGCCGCGTTGCTCACCTGGCTCGCGTGGACGTCGTGGCCCACCGAGGTCAACGACCTGCGGGTCATGAGCACGCAGGAGGAGGGGCTTGTGGAGGCGCGCGCGCGCATCCTCAGGCTCAGCAAGATCGAGGCGCTGGTGATCGACGACCTCGGCGTCGAGCGGCTGCGCGGCACCTACGAGGACGACTGGGCGGCCTCGCAGTTGGACGCACTCGTGGACGCGCGCTACAACGAGATGCTGCCGACCTGGTACACGACGAACCTCACCGCCGACGAGCTTCAGGATCGGTACGGCTCGCGACTATACTCGCGCCTGTGCGCCGAGAACCCGCTGCGCGCGGTCCCGGGCCCCGACCTCAGGCTGGTGGGCCGAAGCACCGCCGCGCCGGAGGCCCCATGACCGAGCCCCGGATCACCGATGAACGGCTGGCGGCGCTGGTCAAGTTCTTGACGTACCCCGCCGAGAACCGCGTCAGGGAGCTGGAAGCCCAGGTCGCGGCGCTGCACCGGCTCGTCACCGTGGTACTCACTGCTGAACCACATCGAAAGGTCATGGACATGCCAGGAGGTGCGCGGAGCACGCAGCGATTGCTCGCCGACACCGCCGCCGCCGCCGCTCAGTACGAGGCTAGGATCAAAGAGCAGGAGCGGGAGTTCCGGCGCGTGCTCAATGGCGTTGACGATCTTGACGGCGCGCTCGCCACCGCCGAGGATAGTCCTTGGGGGAGCGATCCGGGCTTCATGGCTGTCACCAAGAAACTGGCGCGCACGTTCTCTGAAGTAGCGGCCGCCGCGATCCGTGCCGGGGAGCACGCTGATGGCTGAGAAGCTACGCTGCATCAGCACCGAAGTTGACGGCGGCGAGCCGGATGGGATCGTGTGGATGGAGCCGCCCGAGGTCACTATCGCGGGGCGCGTTTCTGGACATGATGCGAGAGCACGCCGAAAGTCTGGAGGACGGCGGGAGCATCACCATCACGATCTATCGTCACGACCTTACGCGGGAGGAACTCGATGCCATTCCCGAGACTTGAGTGGGGCCGTGCCGGGAGAGCCGAGAACAGCCAAGGAGGAAAGATGAACCTGATCGAACAAGCCGACCCGCGAGAGGGCCGTGCATCGTCGGAGCCAGCTACTTAGTGACCAACACGAGGAAGTTCGGACCCAAGCCGTCCGGCACGCTGCTGATCTGGCGCCGACCTGGCAAGGGGCTGTTCATCGGCCGCAGCATCCGCGTGACGATCCTCGACTGCACGCACTCGACGGTTCGGCTCGCCGTCGAGGCCCCGCTGGCGGTGGTCGTGAGTGCGGGCGACGTCGGCCTGGAGGACCACCTCGCGCGCCAGCTTGATCGGGACACCCGGGCGCCCGTTGATGGGAAGGATCTGACCACCGTCGCGCTGCTCAAGGACCAGGCTGCGAAGCTCGGGCGCGAGGCGACCATCGTCTACGTCGGCGAGGACGAGGGGCAGCGCGCGTCGCTCTCAATCGACGCCCCCCTGAACGTGGCGGTGACGCGCGACGACTTCAGCTTCGAGGAGCACATGACCGTCCAGACCAGGCGCGAAGGCGGGGAACGCGGGTGAGCCCCATCCGGCCCGAGAACCGGGCGCTGTATCCGAGCGACTGGAAGCGGATCTCGGCCCGCATCCGCGCGAGCTCCGCTGGCCGCTGCGAGTGCGAGGGCGAGTGCGGGCTTCACCAGCCCTTGCCGGTCTGTGAATGCGGCGACCCGCAGCGCAACCACCAGGACGCAAGCGGTAAGTGCCTCCTGAGGAGCCACGACGCCCCATGCCTAGCCTACCGCTACTCTCACCACGAGCTTCGACGCTGCGAGGAGCGTGACGGGGAGAAGGCCTCGTGGGCCCGCGGGACCGTCGTGCTGACCGTGGCCCACCTGAACCACGAGCCGAGCGACTGCCGGGATGAGAACCTCAGAGCTATGTGCCAGCGCTGCCACAACCGCTACGATCGCCCGCACCGCAACGCGAACGCTGCTCAGACCAGGCGCGCGAAGAAGGGCGTGGTCGAGATGTTCGAGGCTCGCAGATGAGGCTGACCTTCTCAGAAGCCGCGCGAAAGGTGCGACGGCTGGGCTCGACCTACCGCGCGTGGTGCGACGGCTACGCGGCCGCGCGCGCTCGCCGCCGCGCCGTCCCGGGGGCTACCGCCACGGGCTTAGACGGAGGGCGATGCTGGAGCAGACGGAGCTTTTCCGATGAGGCCGCGGTGCTCGTGCGGCGATCAGTGGCCTTGCCCATGGCGTAGATGGTGGAACGCATGGCGACACTACGCCCAACGTCACCACCGAGTGCGAGCATGATGTAATAGAACGACACGAAGCCGTCCGCTCCCATATGGAGGACCCCGAAGTGCCCCGGCCCCCGACTGCCCCCGATGTGCAACGGCGAAGCATGTGTGAAGTGCGGGGCCGGGATCGTGGCGGACGGGCGGGGGGTGCCGGCATGAGCAACTACACGAGGAAGTTCCACCGCGCGCAGCGCTACCGGCACGCGGCGCACCGCCGCCGACGGCAACCGCACCCGCCGCCGCCGATCGCGCTAGACGTCTTCCAGGACAATCGCCAGAGCCACAAGAAGGCGCGCCACGGCGGCGTCGTCTCGACCTTGCTCTCGATCGCGGCCTTGTGCGGCTTCGCGAGGCGGAGGACCTGATGCAAGTCGGCCTCAACGTGGACGCCTCGCGGCTGCTGCTGCGGCTTCGGAACCCGGAGAAGCGGATTGCGTTCGCGATCGACAACTCGCTGAATGACACCATCAAGGTCGCGCAGCGGGCGGTGCAGCTTCACGTCCAGGACGAGTTCGAGATCCGCAAGCCAACCTTCTTCTTCGGTGGCGCAGCCGGTGGAGGTCGGGGAGGCGCGGCGGCGCGCGTCGAGTTCGCGAGCGTCCGCAAGGGCAGGCACTACGCCGAGATCGCGGTCGGGCGATTCCGCCGCCTGCTGCTGCCGCTCTTCGAGCGCGGCGGTCTCCGCGAGCCGTTCAAGGGCAAGGAGTCGGTTGCCGTACCCGTCGAGGCCCGGGCGACGAAGAGCGCGAGCATCCCCGAGGAGTTGTTCGTGCAGCGGCTCGCGTTCCGCCGGCCCAAGGCCACTACGGTGGAGACCCGGAGGGCACGGAGCCAACGGAGCCGGGGCAAGGTCTGGGAGGGGAAGCTCGGGAGCTATCTCATCCCGCGCATGGGCATCTTCCAGCGCGTGACGGCGGCAGTGAGCCGCGTGCTGTACGTGTTCGCGCGCCCGTTCCAGATCCCGCCCGGGAGGCTGAAGTTCGTCGAGACCGTCCACGGTGTCGCGCGACGCGTATTCCCCGAGAGCCTGCACCGGCACGTCCGCGAGACGCTGGAGTTCCACGCACGTAGAGGAGGTCGGAGGTGAAAGCTTGGGAAGTAGAGCACGAGACTGGGACGCACAGCATCGAGCGGGGCGAACTCGTGGTCGACGGTGGCGCGCTGCTGTTCTGCGACGAGACGGACACCGGCGTTGACGATTGGCCCGAGGGGACTTTGATCCGGGCGATCGCCCCACACTGCTGGCGCAGCGTGCGTCGATGCAGGCCTGAAGAGGTCGAGGCTATCGCGGAGCGCGACAAGGAAGCCGAGCACGAGAAACGCGCTGCTCTGACCGCGAGCGGCAACATCGAAGACGACCTCCGCGCAGCATGGAGGGACGTGCACGACCGCGGCGAGTGCCTGCCAGCAGTCGGCGCCTTCGGTGCGCCTTGTCCCTTGTGCATCGAGGAGGCTTCTTCGGGTCCTTCCGCGCAGTCTGGCGTGGGTACCGGCGGAG
>Ga0247727_10002544_pt1 | contig 41531 bp, 32 predicted proteins | sample WisWelCaveWW1625_FD_202498 | JGI IMG/M metagenome (GOLD analysis project Ga0247727, IMG submission 202498) | Biofilm microbial communities from Wishing Well Cave, Virginia, United States - WW16-25 | ecosystem: Environmental > Aquatic > Deep subsurface > Groundwater > Cave microbial mat | place...
AAACTATAATTATTACAGTGAACTCGCCATGAGTTTTAAGAGAGGAAATCTTTATCTGGCAGAGGAGCCGTCTCCCGCACTACTATCACTTAGCAATCCTTACAACTATGATCTTCGATTGGAATCCAGGGTCGAGGACTTCCCATGGGATGTATCACTATACAACAAGAAATTTTATGTTTATTGGGGACCCGCTCCATCGCTCATACTGACAATTTTTAGCAATCAACAGCTCTCCCAAATCGGGGACAGGCATTTAGTCCTTGGCTTCGCATTCGGTCTGTTTTTGTATGCGGTATTGATCGTCATGAGGTTCTTCGAACAATCTCTACCAAACGCACCCGGCTGGCTGCTGGGTGTTTCAGTCCTTGTACTCGGATTGTCTGCGCCGGCAACCATAATGCTCAGGGACTCGAGGGTATACGAAGCTGCAATTTTCGGATGCCAATTTTTCTTCATTGGGGGATGCTATTGGATATATTCTTCAATTAGCAACGACAAACCATCCTTATGGAAGCTTGCACTGGGAGGGTTGCATTGGGCGCTATCCCTAGGAACCAGAATCACCATCATGCCAGCCATTCTTTTTTCAGCCACTGCAACGATCATTCATATTTTTGCAACTCTAAAAATAACTTCTCCGAAAAATCTCGTTCCCCTGGCGCTAGCATTAGGCGCTCCTCTTTTGGCGGCAGCGTCTGTCCTAAGTTGGTACAACTGGGCAAGGTTTGACTCGATATTTGAATTTGGATTGAAGTACCAACTCACCAACACCGATTACAATGTGTTTAAGGAATCTTTTTCCAGTAGTTATATAGCCCATAACATATATTTATATTTTGCCCATCCCCTTAAATTACATCCATGGTTCCCGTATTTATTTCGGATAGAATACCCTTATACCAACGAGAGACTTGGAGGATTGATATTTATAGCGCCTTACATATTGCTTATATTTTTACCCTTAGCATCAAGGGCTAGAAAATTTCTATCTGCTGAAAAGGGCGTAAACACGGAAAAATTCACCGATCCTTCTGAAAACTGGTTGATTGCTGTGTTTTCAGGTTCAGCAATTATCTCGATGGCTATAACGTTATCATTCTGGTTTACAACAATGAGATATATCGAGGAGTTCATGCCCTCATTATTACTGTTGACAACGATTATTGTAGCGCGAGTACACCGAACATCAGGAATCTATCTCACAAAGCAGGGGGGTTATTCAGTTGTTATTATTACACTTGCTATTATCACTAGTACAGCTGGCACTCTTGTTGCTCTTCATGGTGATAGTTTGACCTTTTGGATAAATCTCGTTAATTCGATTCTTAATATTCTACGTTTAAGATAGAAGTTGTTTTCGACCGCCGCTACCCATCAGCAAATAGTGAGCTCGCAAGTGAAAATTGTATTGTTGGATGAAATGGCTAGGTCAATTGCTATTTTCAGGAGAATATCATGACACAAAAAATTTCATTCGGCACAGACGGCTGGCGCGGAGTCATTGCCGAAGACTATACATTTGACAACGTACGCCGCGCGGCGCAGGGATTTGCATCCTATCTCGTTGAAAAGGGATACGCCGGACGATGGGTTGTTGTCGGTCACGACAAACGATTCCACTCAGAGAATTTCGCCGCGGCTGTGTCGGAAGTACTTGTTGGAAATGGTTTGAATGTATATCTGACAGACGGCGCGACACCCACGCCGGTTATCGCCTTTGCTGTTGTGGATAAAAAGGCTAGTGGCGCGGTCAACATCACAGCGTCTCACAACCCGCCCACCGATAACGGATTCAAGGTGCGGGATGAAAATGGCGGAGCGATAGACCCCGAAGGGTTGATCCGAATCGAAACGCTGATTCCGGAGTCGGTTGAGAAAGCGAAGCGAGTTTCCATCCAGGATGCCATGCGCGACGGAAAAGTCGTCAAGTTCGATGCGTCCGAAGCGTACATAAAAAATATCAAGAAATTGGTTGACCTGCAAAAGATCAAGGACGCAGGCTTTACCGTGCTGGTGGACGCGATGTGGGGCAACGGCGCGGGATGGTTTACGCGACTGCTCGAAGGCGGAAAGACTAAAGTGATTGAAATTCATAACGAACGCAATCCGTCGTTCCCCGAAATGAAACGGCCTGAGCCAATACGCCCAAACATTGATGTCGGACTCAAGGCAACCCTCACAAACAAGGCGGATGTGTTGCTCATCACAGACGGCGATGCAGATCGCTGTGGCATCGGCGATGAAAACGGCGAGTTCATCAACCAACTTCGGGTATATGCGTTGCTTGCGTTGTATCTGCTTGAAGTGCGCGGCGAGCGCGGAGATATTGTCAAGACTCTTTCGACAACAACGATGCTCAACAAACTCGGGAAAATTTACGGTGTGCCTGTGCATGAAACCGGGGTTGGATTCAAATACGTCGCGCCGAAGATGATCGAAACAGACGCCATGATCGGCGGCGAAGAAAGCGGCGGATACGCATTCTGTAACAACGTCCCCGAGCGTGATGGAATTCTCGGCGGATTGTATTTTCTGGACTTCATGGTCCGCACAGGCAAGAAGCCGACAGAATTATTGAAGATGCTCTTCGATAAAGTGGGCGAGCATTTTTACGACCGTGTAGACACACCGTTTTCCGGCGACCGCAAGAGCCGTGAAAAAGCCATTCTCGACGCGAACCCAAAAACAATCGGCGGTTTGAAAGTAACTGAGTTGATTACTGTTGATGGCTTCCAGTTCAAACTCGAAGATGGCGGCTGGCTGTTGATCCGCTTTAGCGGCACCGAACCGATCATGCGCGTATATTGCGAAACGACACATTGGGACAAAGTGAAGGCAATCCTGGATGATGGGCTAAAAATCGCAGGAATAAGATAGTCTGCTCGGGCAGGGTCTGAGACCCTGCCCGAGCATTTTACCCCGCACGAACTCTACACGAAATCCTGCCTCACGAGCAGGATTTTCTGTTTCCTTCCAAACCTTTATATGTTATAATTTTCACAAACGAAGTCAGATTATGCTCACTGACACCCACTGCCACCTGTACCTCGACAAATTCGACGATGACCGCGACGATGTAATTCGGCGTGCTGTCGAAGCAGGTGTGGAAAAAATGCTGGTTCCCGGACTGGATTTAGAGTCAAGTCAGGCGGCAGTGAAATTAGCGGAGTCTCATTCAAACGTATTCGCGGCTGTCGGGTTTCATCCGACAGATATTGAAAAAATGACATCAGAAAGTTTTGATGAACTGAGCAAACTGGCGGAACATCCCAAAGTGGTGGCGATTGGTGAAATCGGGCTGGATTATTACTGGGTCAAGGAACCCAACCAACGACTTATACAAAAACAAAAACTACTCCCCCAACTTGAACTAGCGAACGCCGTGAACAAACCAGTCATTATTCATTTGCGCGAAGAAAACAACTCCGAAAGCGGTGATGCTACAAAAGATATTCTTGAAATCCTTGTTGGCTGGCATGAAAAATTACGCCGACTCAATCACCCGTTTTATTTCAAACCCGGTGTCTTCCACTCGTTCAACGGAAATCTCGAATCAGCAAGGCGTGTGATGGATATGAATTATCACATTGGCATCACAGGTCCTGTCACATATAAAAATGCCGAATCACAACGCAAACTCGTGAAGCAACTTCCATTGGATCGAATCCTCATCGAAACCGATTCGCCGTTCCTCACACCTGTCCCTTATCGCGGCAGGCGCAACGAGCCGGTTTTTGTCGGGCACATTGCTGATAAAATTGCCGAACTTCATCAATCAACACGCAGGCATGTTGCAGAAACCACATCAGCGAATGCAAACCGCCTGTTTGATTGGGAGGCTGACTCTTGAGCGCAACAACATTTTTTACCTCCGTACAGGAACAACTTCACTTCGTTGAACAGCGGATTCGGGATCAGGTCGGGGATGATCACCATCCCGACTTGCGCTCTGCCCTCGAGCATTTACTTTCTGCGGGAGGAAAACGCATCAGACCCACCCTGGGCTTGCTCGTTGGAAACATGCTTGGTGCCCCCGAGGAGAAACTAATCACCCTCGGCGCCTCAGTTGAGTTGCTCCACACCGCAACATTGGTTCACGATGATTTAATTGACGGCGCATTGCTCCGCCGCGGCATCCCTACCTTGAACGCGGGTTGGTCCCCTGCCGCGACCGTGTTGACTGGCGACTTCCTCTTTGCACGCGCCGCCAAACTCGCGGCAGAGACAGATTACCTGCCATTGATGAAACTATTTTCTGAAACGCTTGCCACCATCGTCAACGGCGAGTTGACTCAGATGTTCTCGGCACATGGCGTGATTGATCGAAATAATTATTACAACCGCATCTATGCAAAAACTGCTTCATTGTTCGAGATGTCCGCTTTAGCCGCGGCGATGGTTGGCACAGACGATGAAATTGTCCGCTATGCAATGAGGACCTTTGGCTACGAAGTTGGCATGGCATTCCAGATCGTGGATGACATTCTCGATTTTACGGGCAACCAAACCAAAGTGGGCAAACCGATTGGCTCCGATTTATTGAATGGCTTAGTCACGCTCCCTGCGATTTATTATGCTGAGTCAAACCGCTTCAATGAAGATATCTTGTCCCTGCCTGAGGGTGGATGGAAAGATGCCCGCCGCGTGCAACGTCTTGTAGATGCAATCCGTGAAAGCGATGCAATCGAGCAGGCAATGGATGAGGCGCGGCAAGCCGTCAGCCGCGCGCTGGGCGCGTTGGAGGAGTCACCAGCCTCCCCTGAGAAAGACGCGTTGGAAGATTTGGCAAAGTTTATTGTTGATAGAAAAATCTAAATTCTGGAGTCTAGGAACCTGCTCCTGAAATCTCGTCAGCAAGCTGACGGACTCCAGAGGAAAAAATCCCCCATGCCTAATCCTCGTAAACTATTCCGCATCAATGTCGGCTTTATTGTCCATGAAGAAATTGGATCCAGCCACGAAATCCCGTTTGAGTTCGACAAGGTCAAGCTTGACGATTTCCAGTTGGAAAATTTCGAAGGCTCGGTTAATATCGGCCGCACACCGCAGGGACTCGTCGTTCTTGGAAAATTTTCGGGCAATACAACGCTTGAGTGCGTGAGATGCTTGAATGATTTTGTCCACCCTCTTGAATGGGAAATCACGGAGCTATACGCGTTCAACAAAAAATCGGTGAGCGAATCAGGGCTGATGCTCCCCGATGATGCGCACATTGACCTGGCTCCGCTCATGCGCGAATATGCCCTGCTGGAAGTGCCGATCAACCCGTTACACACCCCGGACTGCAAGGGGCTATGCATCGAATGCGGGCAGGATTTGAACGTGAAGGATTGCGGTCATAGCCAGGATGATGGTGATTATCCGTTTGCAGTGTTGAAGAAGTTGTTGTAGTAAAATAGTCGTTATGAACATAAGACTAGCCTCGACGATGCGAATGGCGATGCCTATGGAAATGCGAATCTGCACTGTATGGAGAGCGCGTTAGATATTCGGGTCTAATCAATAACGGGCTGTCCATGAACGTGGGCGGCTTTTTTGTTTCTATTACAACCATATCATTGCGAGGCGACTCACTTCCGCCGAAGCAATCTCATGTAACCAACCAAATTGAAATTTAGGATTGCGAGGAGATTGCTTCGCTCCCTCGGTCTCGACTGCTTGCGTCTCGACCAGCGGTCGCTCGCAATGACATATGAAACTGGAGGCACGAATGCCTGAAAACATCCTTATCGCTATCGCCTGGCCCTACGCAAATGCAGAGATACACGTAGGCAATATCACCGGTTCACATTTACCCGGAGATATTGTCGCGCGCTACCATAGGCTCAAGGGGAATAAGGTTTTGATGGTCAGCGGCACGGACTCGCACGGGACGCCCGTCACGATTGCCGCAGATAAGGAAGGCAAGCCTGTCGAAGAAGTGTACAAGAAATTTCACGACGGCTTCATCGAATTGTTCCAGGGCTTGGGCATTTCGTACGATCTGTTCACAACGACACACACAGACAATCATTTCAAAGTTTCGCAAAGCATGTTTCTGGCTTTGAAACAGAATGGTTATTTATTTACACAGTTCAGTAAGCAATGGTATTCGCCGTCGTCCAAGAGATTCCTGCCTGATCGGTACGTCGAAGGGACGTGTTACATCTGCGGCTTCGAAGGCGCGCGCTCCGACCAGTGCGACAACTGCGGCAATGTGCTCGAGCCAGAAAAGTTGATCAATCCACGCTCGAAGGAAGGCGATGCCCTGAGCGGGTCGAAGGGCGGCGCGCTCGAGTTGCGCGAGACCGAGCATTTCTATCTTGATCTTTCCAAACTGGAACCGGATGTCAAGCAATTCCTAAGGGAACGTTCCGAGCATATGCGCGATACTGTCATCGGTGAATCGTTGCGCAAGATCGAGTCTGAAGGGTTGAAACCGCGTTCGATCACGCGCGATCTCGATTGGGGAATTCCTGTCCCGCTGGAAGGCTGGGAAGGGAAACGTCTCTACGTTTGGATCGAAGCGGTTGTCGGCTACCTCTCCGCCGCGATCGAGTGGAGTCAATTGTCGGCTGAGAAGGCGGCGTGGCTCGAGTGGTGGGCGAATCCTGAGTCGAAACATTTTTACTTCCAGGGCAAAGACAACATCTTCTTCCACACATCCATGTGGCCCGCGGAATTGATGGGCGCAGGCGAGCAGTTCTTCGAATTCTTCCCCTCACCCCAGCCCTCTCCCAAAAAGGGAGAGGGGGTTAAGTTGACGCTGCCTTATGATGTGCCTGCGAATCAGTTTATGAATCTTGAGGGGCAGAAGATCAGCGGCTCGCGCAACTGGGCGGTGTGGGGACTCGACGCGCTGACGCGTTATGACGCCGACGCGATTCGATATTATCTAACCGTCAATATGCCCGAAGCGAAGGACAGCGATTGGGATTGGGCTGAGTTCGTGGCGCGCAACAACAACGAACTCGTGGCAACGTGGGGCAACCTTGCGAACCGCGTGCTGGCATTTTGTTATAAACATTGGGAGGGACTTGTGCCTGATGTGGATATAAACACGCTTCGCCCCGCGGACCTGAGCCTGCTCGCCGTTATCGAAAACGGATTCAACACCGTGGGCGCGGAACTCGAAGCCGTGCGCCTGCGTTCCGCATTGGGCGAAGCGATGAAACTCGCCACCGCGGTCAATGTATATCTCGACGTCAACGCGCCATGGACAGCCATCAAAACGGACAAAGCCTCCGCCGCGCTGACTATCTACACCGCGCTCAAAGCGATTGACTCACTCAAGGTGATGTTCTCCCCCTTCCTGCCGTTCACGTCTGAGAAACTGCATGGCTTCTTTGGATATGAAATTCCGTTGTTTGGCGAGCAATACGCCGAAGAGATAAAAGACTCGCTCGGCACACATACGGGGTTGAAGTATCGCGGCGTTGATGGGTTGCAATGGAAACCTAGCGAGTTGAAGCCGGGACAGAAGTTGAATCAGCCAGGTCCGCTGTTTAAGAAGCTGGAGGAGAGTGTAGTGGAAGAGGAGCGAGCGAGGTTGGGAAAGTAAATAAAGAAGTCTAAAACTGAAAAGCTGAATCTTGACTCTAACACATAAAATGTGTATAATAAGCACATAATATTATGGAAAAAACCATTAACTTCCCAACAAGAAATGTTTCAGAGCACATCTCTTTCAGTCCAATGTGCGCACTAGGCAAGACTTTAAACACTGAGAACAAAGGGATTAATGCAAATGAAAAAAATTTAACCGTCTTCCTGTCGCTCAGAATTGACGACAACAAAAAGTTCCTAAAACAAAAGTCATGGCACAAAACCAACAATAAAATTGTCGATGTAATTGCCGCACTTGTTTTACAATCTATGGCAACAACTGGCGTTGCAGACGAAACCGATAACTCAGATAATTCTTTAGCAAGGTTTCAAATTGGTTGGTTAAGCAAATTACTTGTCCAAATATTACCCCATCTTACAAAAAGAAAAAAATCAAAAAATAATATTGGAAAAGGTGTTGAGGGATTCATAGCCTATAAGACTTGGCCGCGCCCTCCTTCAGCTAATCAGCTTGTCAAAAAATATTGTTTTATTGACAGGCTGAACCAACAAAGTTTCTATAACGGAGATGCGGCATGGTTATAAAATCGACCGAACCAAAAATCTATCGATATAACCTAGCATTGCCTAAAGAGTTATTTGATGAACTAAAAGATGCTGCTGATGAAAGAGGCATGACGGTAGTAGAAGTCCTTAGAAAGTTCATCAAATTGGGTCTCCTTGCTCTAGAAACTCAAGATACACCGGGTTCAGCTCTGATTATCAAAGAAGGCGATACTGAACGGCAAATCATGATGCTATAATTTGCTCCAAGGTCTCCTTCAAGAAAAAGGAGCCTTAAAATGGCAAATCGAATTCAAAAGGTATCACTAGAGAAAGTAACAATAGAAAAGATATCAAAGCAAATAATAAAAGACATTGAATCTGTTGAGGTAGAAGTTTGGGAGAAAATTGAGCCTGGATTTTCCTTGAAAATTGAGAGGAAAATAATTGAACTTAGACTCCATTATGAAACTTCGACAAGAAAGTTCTTAGCTTGGTTTGGTGGCATAGCCGCTACAACTGGAGGCGTTATTGCTATATTGAAATGGCTCACACCAATCCTTGTTTCATATTTTGCCAACCCACCACCATGACTAATCCGTATAAATAAAAGGAACTGTATCAACAGTTCCTTTTATTATTTCCTATATCCCAATCCTGACTTAGGAGGAGTATCTTTTCGTCCAGCCAGGGATCAATCCAGCCTTTATCACCCCCTTGCGGGGCGGCATTGAGTCGCTGATACAACTCGCGGACGATGGGTTTGTCCTGCGAAGCATGGCAGAGGAAGACGCGGAGTTTGCGATCCATAATCAAATTATACACGTAGGGGCTGGGCTTGTCCCTGCCCAAGATTCATGTGTAAATTCCGTTTTCATGCAATCAGGGTATTGCTTGTTACAGACATTTCCGTCCGACAAGGCGTTCACAGGTTATGGGGTGACCGAATGAAACAAGGGCGACCACAAGGGTCGCCCCTACGGTTTGATAAATTTTGGGTTTTCTTCGTCTTCATCCCAATTGGCGGGGTTGGATTGGATATAATCCCGAATCCGATTCAAATCCGCTTCATCGCGAATAACGTGTTCATAATAATTTCTTTGCCACAAGCGTTTGTAAAATTTTGGCCAATTTTTTGTTGTCTACACCAAGGATATATTCATGGGTGGTAATTGATTTGAACGCGCCAACAATATCACCAAGCGTAGGGGCGGGTTTTATGCCCGCCCCGTCTTCATGAATATTTTTCGTATCTTTGTCACGGGCGACTACAAGGGTCGCCCCTACGGATTCGAGGATGACAATAATCCCATGAAAATGATTTGGCATAACCTGATAAACGTCCGATTCGATGTTTGGAAATCTCTCGGTTAAGCCGTTCCATTGTTCGTCAACCATTTTCCCCGCTTCGTTCAAAATCATTTCGTGATTTACGATTTCGCCAAACAAGCAATCCCGATTTTGCACATCAATCGTCACGTAATATGCTCCCGCTTGGGAATAATCATAATCCTTCAATCGAATCGAACGACGACGGTGTTTTTGCGGATCAAATTTCATCCTTGGGATTTTAACCTGCAACCAGCAACTTTCCAACCTTTCAACAAAAGCCGAATTTTCAATTCTCTAGTAGGGTGCACTGCCAATCCTCCTGAATTACAATGGGCATTATCTTGAATGAGGAGAAACCCATGGCAACCGTATCTACAGAAATTTTCGTCAAGGCGTCCGCGAAAACGGCGTATCGCGCGTTCACCAATTCCACATCTATTCGCGAGTGGTTGTGTGATGTGGCAACTGTCGAGCCGCACCCGAAGGGACGGATGTACCTGTGGTGGCGCGGCGACTTTTATTCCAGCGGGCATTATCTCGAACTGGAGGAAAACAAGAAAATAAAATTTCGATGGCATGGAAATAGCGATTCAGCCCCGACCGAGGTAACTGTTTCGGTTATCGGAAAAGATGGCGGCGTCCTCATCCGCCTCGATCAGGAAGCGCCGGACGAAAAAATGGCAGAGACCTTCCGCGAAAACTGGGTGGAGCGTTTGGGGAATCTCAAGTCTGTGTTGGAAACAGGCATAGACCTGCGAATCGCGAACCGTCCGATGCTGGGAATTCTGCCCGGTGATTTCACCGAAGAGCAGGCTGTCGCGTTGGGAGTCCCGGTTCGGGAGGGCTTACGGCTGGATGGTCTGGTGGCAGGCATGGGCGCAGAAAGAGCCGGTCTGAAAAAGGATGATGTCCTTGTTGGGATGGCGGGCAATCCGATCACGAGTGATTTCAATAGTCTGCCAACCGCGATTGAAGGGAAAAAAGGCGGCGACAAAATCGAGGTTGTCTTTTATCGTGGTCCTGAAAAGAAAACCGTCATGATGGAGTTGAGCAAACGCCCGATGCCCGATGTCCCATTCAAGCCTGCCGAACTCGAAAAACAGGCGCGCGAACTTTATGAAGCAGGATTAGCCGAAGTGGAAAAATGCTTTGAGGGCGTGAAGGATGCGGACGCCATGCAAAGACCCGAGCCACAGGAGTGGAGCGCGCTGGAAATCATCGCCCACTTGATCCACGGAGAACGAAACAATCAAATCTTTCTTGCGGGTGTAATAGATGGCTACGAACCCGTCACTGACGGTTTCGGGACGAACGTCCACGCGCAAGTGCAAGCGACAGTGAAAGCCAATCCATCTGTCGCCTTGATGATGAGTGCACTCCGCCGCGCAGTGGAGGAAACCCTCGCCATGACTACTTTTATCCCGAATGATTTTGCGACAAACAACAAGGGAAGCTACTATCGTTTTGGATTTGGATTGCTTCAACCAAATTTTCACATTACCGCGCACACCCAGCAAATCAAGGGTACACTCGCGGCTGTACGCAAGTAGACCAGACGAATTCCGGAATTGAAACCATAGAAAGGATCTGCTCCTTTCTATGGTTTTTTTAAGTGCTAATTGTGATTTATTTCACCAATTGGTTGTATGAACACCTAGTGCCTCATGTAACCAACGGAGACGGGGGGCGTCATGCCATCACTATCAACAATGAAAGGAATTAGAGGCATAAATGTCACGTATTAATCGTCATTTCGTTTGGTCTGTTTTCTTAATTTTAATTGTCATCATTAATCTGATGAACGTCAATGTTGCATTTGCAGATGATGGAACCCCACCGCCCACCGCAACGGAGGAACCCACCCAACCACCTGTTGAGTCGACGGAAACTCCGGTGGTCGAGACTCCCGCGCCGACCGAAACACCTGTCAGCACGGAGGAAACTCCCGTAGTAGAGGATCAGGCTCCGGCTTTGGAAGAAGCGGTTCCATCTGAACTGCTTGCACAGGTGCCGGAGGACACGAACGTCGTAGTGCTGGATGAACAAGGACAAGCTCTTGTTCTTGGTTCGCAAGACGCGGCAGACGCTTTAGTTACTTCTGATCCGGTATGGTGCCCGGCGAGCGTTGCCGCGCCAACACCCGGGTTAAATAATTGCAGTGTCAGTTATGCCGGTATTACCGAGCTACTGGATGCCATGCGGGTCAATCCAACCGCCTTCGATGAGGATGGAACTATATTCCTGGAAAAACCAGCAGGGCTGGGATTTACTACGCCGTTAATTCTAGATGATTCGGCTACCAGCCTGTTCGGGTCTTTTGCAACTCTCAGCGCTTTCAACCTAATCATACAAGGTGGATGGAATGTAAGCCCTAACACCTTCAGTGGCCATACCAACTTTGGCGCTTCAGGAGTCATTGAAGGATATGTTCTCATCGGTTCAGCCATCAACCCGTGGGCAGGCAATATAACCCTGCGAGATATTAATGTCAGCGGCATATCGGTTGCCAATTCGGTCACTGTCTACACGTCAAGCGGAAACATCGTTCTCTCAGACGTTGAAGTTGGCCAGCAAAGGGGAACGAACTACACAGCGTACCTGGACTCCAATTCTGGGAATATCATCGTGGGTGATACCAGCTTCTTCGCTGGCGATAACACCGGCGGCGACAGGAATAAGGGATTCTATGCCGAAACCACTACTGGTTCAATTTCTATTACAGGAACCGGCAGCTCACCTACCTTCCAGAATGCTCGGGGAACAGATCCAGCAAATTACAATGGCGCCACATTAAGCGCTCCGACCGTCACATTGACGAACGTGATATCACAGGATAATGATGGCAATGGTATCGCAATTTTCAATGCCAACGTGGTAACACTAACTAATGTAACAAGTGGTGTGGTAGATCCAAACCCAGCCACACCATATGCAGAAGGAAATGGTCTATCCGGAGTTTTGGTGAACGGGACGGGGTCAACAACGGTCACTATCAATGGAGGTTCATTCAACCGAAACGGCCGGTACGGTATCGAAATTCTTTCCGGCGGCGCTATTTCCATTGTGTCCAATCCCTCTTATGATGGGAATGTACTTGGAAACTTCTTCGAGAATACCCCTCCTGATACAAGCATTACATCCAACCCGTCTTCTCCGACCAATAACGCCTCAGCAACTTTCAGTTTTACCGGCACGGATAATACATCTCCAGGAGTCCTGACTTTTCAATGCAGTCGTGATGGCGCAGGGTTCACTGCCTGCATAAGCCCAATAAATTATGCTGGTTTGGCCGACGGCAACCATAATTTTCAAGTCCGCGCTTTAGATCAATCAGGAAATACCGATCCGTCTCCAGCGAACTTCTCCTGGATCATCGACACGACACCACCAACAATCGGACCACACGGTGATGAAACTGTAGAAGCCACTTCTTCTGCGGGTGCGGTAGTCAATTACATCAGTCCCGCCACCTCCGATGCGGTAGATGGAGTCGGTGTTGCTTCGTGTTCACCCGTTTCTGGCAGTTTGTTTGCTCTGGGCGATACGACGGTCACCTGCACTGCTTCTGACACAGCCGGCAATGTGGCAACCCCCTCTTCTTTTGTTGTGCACGTGGTGGACACCACTGCTCCGACTCTAAATCTTCCAACCGACATTACGGCCAATGCCACAGGTTCGGTTGGGGTAGTTGTTTCCTACTCAGCTTCTGCGAGTGATATTGTTGATGGATCTGTCTTAACGAATTGCTCACCCGCTTCCGGGTCAACCTTCCCATTGGGATCAACTACTGTCAATTGTTCAGCCGTTGATTCCCATGGTAACTCAGCCAACGGCAGTTTCATTATCAACGTTATAGACCTGGGTGGTCCCGCATTGAACCTTCCAGCGAACAGTGTCACTGAAGCCACTATCCCGGTCACCGGCGACGAATTGATTGATCTGGATTGCTTCACGGTTGCAAACGCCTTCGGCATCATGGTCACTTTCCATAACCTGTGCGATCAACAGGCAGGCATTGGCGAAATCACAAACACTTCACTGCCTGGGGCGTTACCGAGCGGATATTCATTCGTAGCTGGTTTAGACATCCAGGTGCTGGATCTTGGGCAAATTCTCGAAGCCCTGCCGAATAACGCAGGTGTCCAAATGGAATTCCCGCTCGGTGGATCTCAGGATCAATTCGCAGTACTTTATTGGAATGATGGTCAATGGGTTGAGATCACCCAGCCCATGAACGATAACGACCTTGATCAAGTGTTATCAACCAATGCGCAGAATGAACTCTACAAAATGAGTTCCTCCAATAGCGAGCTTCAAAAGGTTTTGACCACCGAGTTCACAGGTACTTTTGTCCTTGTAAAAAAATAGGATCTGATCAACATTAAATTTATTGAGGCGCGGCAAAGCCGTGCCTCAATAAATTTAATCCAGAGAGATTGTCATGAATCGCATCTACATCTTATTGTTTGCATTTTTAGTTTCGATAGTCAGTGCCTATGGAAATCCAGTATCCCGCCAGAAATCGCTTCAATACGGACACCAAACCCTTGTTTAAGCGATCAATTAAACAATGCTATCAAACCTATCAACGATCTTCAACACGGAGTCTGCCGGATTCGGGCATCAGAGATTCCCCGAACGCGGGAGGATGGTCAAATTATACGGCAACTTGAATCGTATAAGACCAATCGATTTTCCTATGATGAGGGAGAATCTTCCATGTGCGCTCTTTATTGAGATTTGTATACACGAAGGAATAACATCGTTGCTTTAACCTTTCAGCAATGGGCAAAATGTAACAAGTAGTGCAACGCCTCGTCTTGCCTCCACTTAACAGCAATGAAAGGCAATGGAGGCTCAACCATGTCACGCAAGCATCGAATCTTGAACTGTATTTTTTCAATCATTTTGATCTTTAGCATCAACTTGTTTAACGTCCATATTGTTTTCGCGGATGATGTCACCCCACCCCCACCAGCCACTGAGGAGCCCACACAACCGCCGGTCGAACCGACGGAGACTCCGGCTCCAACGGAAACCCCGTCAGTACGGAAGAAGCTCCAACAAGCGAGGAACAGGCTTCAACTTTAGGTGTGGAGGCGGTTTCCGATCTGCTTGCACAGTTGCCAGAAAATACTGATCTTGTGGTGCTTGATGAAAATGGTAATCCAGTTTCCCTGGCTTCACAAGATGCAATGGAGATCGTCCAGGAAGAAGACCCTCTGTGGTGCCCTGTCGGTGAACCATTAGATAGCCCGTTGTGCCAAAACTTTACCGGCATCGGTTCTGTTCAGGCTTTAATCGACAGCATGAGGACGGATCCAGGCACGTATGCATCCGATGGCATCGTCTACTTCACTTCAACTGTTAATGGGGCTCTGATATTGAGCGATGCTTCCACGAGCCTCGGGGCATCCTTTGCCGCTCTGAGCCAGTTTAACCTTACCCTTCAAGGCGGATGGGATGGAACTTTTTCGACCATCGCCAACTTGAATGGTCAAAGCAACTTTGGCGGGAATATTATCAGTATCGGCACAGTTGGAAACCCCTGGATTGGCTCTCTTACACTAAACGACATTTCAACCTTGAACACCGCATCCACTACCGATGCAAGCCTGACGCTCAACTCAAATGGAACTGTCGAGTTGAACAATGTCAGTGTGGCTGGCTCAGGCGCCGGTCAGGATGGGATTAACATCTCCGCTCCCACTGTCAACCTCAATAATGTCACTTCGACTTACCATGAGGGAAATGGCATTTCCATTGCCACAACCAGCAATGGTGGCACAGTGACATTGAATAATGTGATCGCCAACAACAATGGTCACATGAACGGCTCAAATCCTGTTGGATCAGGTGTTTACATTGACGGCTCCATCACCACTGTGAATGTCATTAGCGGATCCTTCGACAATAACGCCCGCTACGGCATTGAAGCCTTAAATAGCAACAGCACAACATTGCCGGTTGCTAACGTTTGGACCGACACGCAAGACTATGCACCGGGAAGTGTTGTTACCATCAGTGGAGGCGACAACAATCTCAATGGCGATAATGTTGGCTTCATTGCTGGCGAAACTATTCACGTGGAAGTGACGGGTCCGAATGGATACACTGCCGCCTGCGAAGCAGTCGCGGATGAGTACGGCAAGTGGTCATGTCAGATTACGCTTTGGTCGAGTGAACTTGCAGTTGGTGATTACTTATACACTGCCAATGGATTGACCTCTGGTGTATCAGTATCCGGAGCTTTTACAGATTCACGCGTTGTAAACACAGTAACTTTGAACGGTGTAGCGACTGTAACGGTTGGATCAGGCGGAACCATCACAATTGTTGTAAATGTAACAACTGACAATGGTGGTGGCAATAACGATTGGCAATCTACTGCATGGCGGATTGGCAATTCCGGAGCATTTACTTGTGTTAATCATGCAGACCATACTACCTCAGGCACTTACAACGAGACTTTTACCATCACTGCACCCGTAACACCGGACACCTATAATATTTCCTTTATCTCATATTCAAATGATACATGTACTCAAGGCGCAAGCACCACATTTACAATAACAAATGGAGTTGTGGTCGGCAAGATCACACTAACTTTGTCCGTGACGAATTCACCTGTTACCTACAATGGCGCCCCACGTGCCGCGACTGTTACGGGTTCCGTACCTGGCACCGTCAGCAACATTCTTACCGGCGGAGCACCGACACAAATCAATTCCGGCACCTATGCGGTCACAGCGAACTTCGTGCCCAACGACACAACCAATTACAACAGCCTTACCGGTGCATCCGCTGGCAACTTCGTCATCAACCAAGCTAATCCAACTATTATATTTGGTGCGGCACCAACGCCCACCTATCTGGGCGGCAACTTCACGGTGAGCGCTACTACAACCAACACTGATAGCGCCGCGTTGACCTACAGCCATGTGAGCGGGCCTTGTGCTTTTGTGAGTGGATCTACATTTAGTTCCAGTGGTGCAGGCACTTGTGTGGTGCAAGCAAGCGGCGCGGCCACAACCAACTTTAACGCAATATCCGCGACACAGAACGTCACGATCGCTCGGGCAACACCTGTAATCACGTTTGCCGCAGCTCCCACACCAATCTCGGGCAGCAACTTTTCAGTGAGTGCTATAACCACCAACACCCAAAGTAGCACATTAACTTACAGCCGTGTGAGCGGGCCTTGTGCTTTTGTGAGTGGATCTACATTTAGTTCCAGTGGTGCAGGCACTTGTGTGGTGCAAGCAAGCGGCGCTCAGACAACCAACTTTAACGCAATATCCGCAACACAAAACGTTACTATCTCATCTGCCAATACACCACCCATACTAACTTTACCGGCCAATATCACCGCCGAGGCCACAGGCTCCTCTGGCACAGCAGTTTCATTTACTGCCACCTCTACAGATGCAGAGGATAATCCTGATCCAACACCCATATGTGCGCCCGCCTCTGGAAGTACCTTCCCCATCGGCACAACGACAGTTGGATGTTCGGTGACCGATTCGGGCGGGTTGACCGCTTCTGGCTCCTTTACCGTAACAATTAGCGATACCACGCCGCCGACCATCTCCGCCGCCGCCGCCACCCCTCCGAATGGCGCAGGTTGGTACAACACAAATGTGACCATCCACTTCACCTGCGCAGACGCGGCATCCGGCATAGCCACCTGCCCCACAGATCAAATACTGACCGCGAGCGGCACATCCACTGCACAGACTGCGACAGATAATGCCGGAAACACCAGCGCTCCAAGCAACACTTTCATGGTGCAAATTGACAAGGTAGCCCCGACGATTACAGCCGCAATCTTTAGCGGAACACTTGGTAACAATGGTTGGTACACATCCAATGTCGTTGTCCGTTTCACCTGTTCGGATACAGGCGGCTCGGGAATTCCTGCTGGAGCCTGCCCTGCCGACCAAACATTAAGCACCGAAGGTTCATCCATATCCTCCACAGCTCAAACCGTGACTGATCGCGCAGGGAATACCAGCGCCGCCAGCAGTGTGATCACGGTCAAAATTGACAAGACCGTCCCCACCATCTCCGCGGCCGCCGCAAGCCCTGCCGCAAATGGTAATGGCTGGAACAATAGCAATGTAACAGTCACCTGGTCCTGCACGGATGGAACTTCCGGCCCGGTATCACCTACGGTTGCTCAAACGGTTTCAACCGAAGGTGAGAACCAATCCGCCTCCGGAACTTGCCAGGACAATGCAGGAAACTCTGCATCCAATACACAGAATGGCATTAATATCGATAAGACCGGTCCAACGATCAGCGCCAGTCCAACAACCTCTCCAAACGGCGCGGGCTGGTACAAAGTAAATGTAGTAGTGCACTTCACATGCTCTGATGCTTTATCGGGAATCCCAGGAGGCGCCTGCCCGGCAAATCAACTATTAAGCACTGAAGGTACGGCGGTTAACTCTACAGCTCAAACCGTAACAGATGCAGCAGGTAATACCAGCGTCCTGAGCAATGTAGTCACAGTGAAAATAGATAAGACGGCTCCGAGCCTGGTCCTGCCATCTGGTATCACCGCAGAAGCGACCAGTTCAATCGGTGCAACAGTAAATTATTCTGCGTCTGCCAGCGATAATCTGGATGGATCCGTGACAGCAATCTGCTCACCAGCTTCAGGGAGCTTATTCCTACTGGATGCAACAACAACCGTAAATTGCACAGCCACCGATGATGCAGACAATTCCACCTCCGGAAACTTCGATGTCACAGTCGTGGATACCACTGCTCCTCTCATTGCTCCCCATGCGGACATAATCGAGGAAGCCACAAGCGGCTTCGGTGCAACGGTCATTTACAGCAGCCCAACAACATCCGATGTAGTGGATGGTGCCGGGACGGCAACCTGTTTACCTGCTTCAGGAACAAATTTTGCACTGGGCGTCGCGACCGTTACATGCGATGCGAGCGACACCCATGGCAATGCCGCCTCGACCACCTTCACAATCACAGTGCAAGATACAGTAGCTCCTGTGATTGCCTCACATGCCGACATTGTTGAGGAAGCCACGGGCGCCTCCGGAGCAACAGTCTTTTACACAAACCCCGCCACCTCCGATGCAGTGGACGGTCCTGGATTTGCACTCTGCTCACCCCCATCCGGTTCCGCCTTTGGTTTCGGCGACACGACGGTCACTTGCAGTGCAACCGACTCGCAAAATAATGCAGCCATTCAAACAACATTCAAAGTTACCGTTGAAGATACAACTCCGCCAGTGATTGATCCGATCGCCGATATCACTCTAAATACCACGAACAGCCTGGGTAGAATTGCGACCTATTCACTCCCGGCGACCAGCGATGTTGTGGATGGCTCAGGATTCGCTTCATGTACCCCATCATCTGGAAGCTTCTTCCCGGTCGGTGACACGATCGTCACATGTAGCGCGAGCGACTCGCATGAAAATGCCTCGTCCATTACATTCACTGTCCACGTTGTGCATGTTGAAAAACCGACGATAAATCTGGTACAGGGCTTCAGCGGGATCATCCCCGTCACTGGCGGAGAATTGATTGATCTCGCTTGCACAACAATAGTCAATGCGTTCGGTGTGAAGGTCAGCTTTTACAACCTGTGCGATCATCAAGCCACCCTCATTAGCATGGATTCTGAAACTCTGCCCGGAAGCCTGCCAGAAGGGTTCACTTTCGTAAAAGGTTTGGACGTGGCTGTGTTATTCGATGGTAAGGTCATCGAAACGCTGCCGGATGTGACAGGCATCCAAATGGACTTCCCCGTTCCAGCCAATTCCAATGGCCCGTTCGCAGTACTTTACTGGAGCGATGAAGATGGCGATGGAAATGGCGAATGGCTCGAGATCTCGAATCCGCTTTCTGAAGGCAATGTCTCTCAAGCATTGTCAACAGATGGTGAGGATGAGCTTTATAAAATAATCATCAGCACAGATACTCTGAAGAAAATACTTACCACCGAATTCACAGGTATCTTTGTGCTGGTACAGAAGTAAATCACGAAAACCAATTATAATTATTGAGGGACGGCAAATGCCGTCCCTCAATAAATTTAATTCCGGGAGTTCATCATGAACCGAATCTTTATTCAACTATTTGCAATTTTTGTATTGATCCTTAGCGCATGTGGAAACCGAGAATCAACGACAGAAGCTGGCGCGACCCTAACACCGGATCCTTGCAACAGCGAGAATATAAACGCCTCCGTAAAACCCATCCACGATCTCCAGCGGGAGTTCGATGATGCATCCCTGCTCGCATCGACTGTGGCACGCGAACAATTGCCAGCTCTGATCTCAGATATGCAGAGAATCCGACGCGAGTCTGAAGACCAGTCTGTTCCATCCTGTCTCGCCACCCTAAAAACCCATCAACTCGCTCACATGAAGATTGTGATCGACACCATGCTCGCGTTCGTCAGTGGAGCAGATGCATCAACCCTCAACAACGGGGTTGCTCAGGCAGGCCATGAACACGATCTTTACACGCTCGAAATGGCCCGCCTGCTGGGTGTTACCATCGTCCCTGAAACAAATCCATCAACTCCTTCTGTCACTCAGTCGCCCTGACAAGGGTTTTCACCGCACTTCCTTTTTCAAAAACAGAAGAAACCCGATCAGTCTTAATCCTGCACTAAACCACAGGGCGCCGCTTAAGCCGATAACGCCGGCAAGCCAGGTGCCAATCAACGGCGCAAAGATCATGGATACGTATTGCATAGATTGCGCCAGCGAAACAAACGTCGCGCTGTATTCGGCAGGGACGGTCTTCATCAATTCATCGAAAAAGACCAGGTCAAGCCCTCCTTGAAACAGACCTGCAATACCGGCATACAAAATGATCAAATCAATGCGCGTTGTGGCGGCGCTGAGCGCAGGATGAAGGATCATGCCAAAGGTTGTCGCCAGCAGGACAAATCGTCCGCCGCGCGATTTTGAAACGCGGGGCCAAAGAAAGTAACCGACAAGCATGACCAAGGTCATTGCCATATTAATCGTACCGATCTGACTATCGGTGGCTTGTACGTCGCGGACGAGATATAACGGCATGATCGGCAAACTTAACACCAGCGCAGAAAAGTATACAAATCGTTTGGTTGCGAACGAAACGAATGCCGGGTTTTTCCGCAACAAAGACAGATAATTTCGCAGGCTTTCGCGCGGCGATCCGGTTTGGGAAAGAGGTGGAGGCGCTTGATCGGGTAATTGAATTTGGTTTGAAAAATAAAAACTGAGAAAACCACCCAGCGATAAAACCAGGAACATGATGGCATAATTCAGAGGGAAAGAAAGAAGGTCAATCAAACGGGTAACAATGAAGGTTCCAATCACACCAGTCAAGCCAAAGATCGCCCAGCGGCGGCTCAATAATGCGTAGCGTCCTTCGGGTCCCGCGACAGCATTCATCACAACAGAGAACGCGACAGCAAGCGCGGTTTGAGGCAGAGTTGCAAACGCCCAGATCGCCAGCGTGGAAATGATGACGTATTCCCCGGGCAACAGCAGGGTCAATATTCCAGTGAACGCAAAGCACAAAATCACCATCAAACGTGACCGGCTGTACCACGGAACAATATTTTTTCTCGTTTGAAGAAATCTTCCAACAAAGATCGCCAATAAAAGACCCGTTACGCCGGGCATGGAGGACAGCAGACCCACCTGAAAATTGGACGCGCCGAGACGCGTCAGAAAGACGGGAAGGAAGGGCGAGGCAACATTCGAGATGCTTACGCCAACCCCGTCAATTTGCACGTTGCGGAAATTCCGCTTTTGGATTTGTATTTCGTCGTCAGTTGGGGGATTCATGGAATACGCTCAAGCCGCCGTCCTCGGCGGCGAGGATGCCGCCGAGAGCAGTGAGTGGATTTGAAGTTCTTCGTTAGTAAGGGGATTCATGGATGGATAACCCGGATTGTAAAACGATTATAACGCTCGCAAGGTAAAATCATCGCATGATCCCGCTCTCTACATCCAATTTCTCAAAGAGGAGAGCGGGATGATCGAAATCCGCCGCATCAAACCGGACGAGTGGCTGGCTGCCAAACGAGTCATCTATCGCGTCGCCCAGGATGTTTTCAATGATGCGCGCCCGCTCGATGAATCCATTGCGTTTTACGAAGAGCGCGGCGAACTTAAGGATATGGACAACATTGAGCAAAGTTATTTCGAGAATAGCGGGATATTTCTCGTGATGGCTGAGGACGATACGATCATCGGCACGGGGGCAATCCGAAAACTTGAAGAAGGAGTTTGCGAACTCAAACGCCTGTGGCTGTTAACAGAATATCACGGTAAAGGGCTGGGCTATCGCATCATTCAAAGGTTACTTTCATTTGCGAAGGAAAAAGGGTATCAACGCATCAGGCTTGAAACAAGCCCCGTATATCAAAAACGCGCTGTAGAATTCTACAAACGGCTTGGATTTTGCGAAATTCCGATTCCCAGTGCAGATGACGAGGAGGATATTTTAATGGAAATGGATCTGTAACTCACCCTACGCAATGTCATTCTGAGCCGCATTGCGGCGAAGAATCTCTACGATTGTTTCAGAGACCCTTCGCTGGCGCTCACATCGTCCCGACACTTGCACCTGGCGCAAGTGTAGGTGTGTCCTTCGGGAGGGTGACATTCCTAAATTGTAGTTTACTGCGTAAGATGAGTTCATACCTTCACTGCATTCAGCCAATCGGGCAACTGGGAAATCAACTGTTTCATAACATCTTTCGCCCGCTCATTGAAGATTTCGATGTTATCGTAAGCCTCCCCCTCTTTTTCATTGACCAAATCGCTGACCGCGCGCAGGATCAACAGTCGCGCGTTATTCTTCTGCGCCACCCATGCCAGCGCGGCGGACTCCCAATCTGCGGCGACCGCGCCTTTTGATTTGAGGAAGGGAATCTTATGAGGAGGCAGGTCGCTATCGGCGGAGGCAATGATAGCGCGTCGGGCAGGATGAGGATCGGGTTCAGCGAGCCAGCTCAAGTCGAGGGAAGAGGCGTAGTAGTTCGAAATGTCCAGGTCTCCCATTAATTCCACAATATCGTAGACCAGGGTTTTCTCCACGAGGATCACATCCCCCTGATTGATGACTCCTTCGAAGCCGCCACACGTTCCCAGGTTGACGACGAGATCGGGAGAGTAATGGTCAATCACATATTGCATGGTTCCCGCGGAGGCAATTTTCCCCCAGCCGCCATGGAAGAATTTTAATTGCCGGGTGTCAAGCGTAGCATTGAAACATTCGCCAAACGGGAAACGCTCGATGACTGCATCGGGAAACAAAAGCTTGACAGCGACCCATTCGGCGATGGCGGAGATAATGACGGCGATTTTCACAGGGACTCCTAAATATTTCGTTTTTGTAATGTTCAAATTATATCGCCCAAAAACAAGTGTTGTATAATTTTTCCATGCCCGAATGGACAGGTAAAACAGTCGGCAAGGTTCGAGTTGAAAAATTCCTCGCGCGCGGCGGGATGGCGGAGGTGTATATTGGCACGCACCTCACGCTTGAGCGCGCGGTGGCAGTGAAAGTTCTGCATAGTTTCATCGAGGAAGACTCCGATCTTCTGGCGCGTTTCCAACGCGAAGCGCGGGTCGTGGCGGGGCTGCGTCATCCGAACATCGTGCAGATCCTTGATTTCGACACAGCGGATGGACACCCATACATCGTGATGGAATATTTGCAGGGCCCGTCGCTCGCCGCCCACCTCCGAACCATTCATAAGAGTGAAATGCGCCTGGCGTTCAGCCAGGTTGCGCGATTGCTGGCGCCCCTCGCGGCGGCGCTCGATTACGCTCATTCACAGGGCGTGATCCATCGCGATATCAAGCCCGCGAATATTTTGCTCCATCACAAACTTGGGGGATTCAAAACTGGGGACCCGGTATCAGAAAATGTCGAGCCGGTGGTCACGGATTTCGGTCTCGTCCGCATTGTTCACTCCGCGGTGCAAACAACAACCGGCGCAGTGAGCGGAACCCCGGCTTACATGTCTCCCGAACAGGCAAGCGGTAAAAGGGTTGATCACAGAACGGATATTTATTCGATGGGCATTGTGTTGTATGAAATGCTGGCGGGGCGCGTGCCGTTTGAAGCCGACAGCTCGATGACCGTTCTGTACATGCACATCAACGAGCCGCCTCCACTCATTGAGGGGATTCACCCGGCGGTGCGGGGCGTCGTGGAACGCGCGCTTGCAAAAAACCCGGACGACCGTTTTCAAACCTGCCGCGAACTGGCGACAGCATTTACAAATGCCATGGAAAAAAACGCGCAGGCGGAGACGATCAACGACCCGCTTCCTCCCAAGCCTCAGCCCTCACCTGCACTTGCGCCAGGTGCAAGTGTCGATCAACGCTTCGATGAACTCAGCGCAGCGACTCAGGGCAAGTCTGCTCCAGCCTCCGAGAAGGGAATCCAACCGAAGAGCCGCAACTGGAAGCGCATCCTCGGCTATGTTGCCGCGGGGATCTTTGTTTGTTTGTGCGGCTTGGCTGGACTCAATAGATTGTCCGCGACTGCCACTCCCACCGCGCCAGCGACAGAACCGCCCGTTGCAACTGAACCAATTCCACCCGTCGAAGAGCCGACGCTTGAAATCCCCGTCTTTCCTCCACTTGCGGACGGAATCCCAGTTGGCGTTTTCCGTTTTCAAGATGGCGCCGCCGCGCTCGATCAAATTACGATCTCCACAACACTGGCGCCGCTGCTTGAAGGCGCGCAATATGAAGCCTGGCTCGTCGGCGATGGCGGAGAATTAAGACGAAGCCTGGGTCTCTTCACACAAGACGAAAGCGGACAATTCACGCTGACCTTCGTTGATGCGCAAAGCCGAAATTTGCTTGACCGCTTCAATCGCATGGAAATCACGCTCGAGCCAAACCCGGATGACAGCCCCAATCCATCCTCTCAAGTGATCTACTCGTCAGAAATTCCACCCGATTCGCTCACGCATATCCGTCATTTGCTGGTTTCGATTGGCGATACACCGAACCAGGTCTCGCTGATTCATGGAATGACAAATAATGTTTTCCTCATCCTTCAATCAGCAGATGCCATGCTCGCCGCGTTCGACGCCGGTGACGAAGTGACCGTCCGCGTGAATGCCGAGACCATCATCAATTTGATCGCGGGCAACCAGGAGGCATCCACATACGGGGATTGGGATGGAGATGGCGTGGTGAGCGACATCGGCGATGGATATGGATTGTTGTTGAACGGAGACCAGGCTGGTTATATTTTTGGAACCATCTCTCATGCGGGGTACGCCGCCAGCGCCGGAGATTCAACGCCCGATATTCGCCTGCACGCGGACCACGTCATTGTTTCCATGCAAAATGTCGAACTGTGGGCTCCCGAACTGCGCGACACAGCCAGCCGCATCGCGCAGGCGCCATTCGACGAAAACATGCGCGCAGAAATCAGCGCCGCCGTTGCCCTTGCGAATCAAATCATTTCCGGGCTGGATATTGACGGGAATGAACTCGTTGATCCCATCCCCGGTGAAGGCAGTGTGCTCACTGCATACCAGCACGCCTATTACCTGGCGGATATGCTGATCCTCCCCGGTGCAAACCAAATCCCTGCGCCATAGATTCTGTATGTCATTCTGAGGAGCGGAGCGACGAAGAATCTCAGATTACAGAGCAAATCTTCGTACAAAACCGAGATTCTTCGCTCCTTACAGTCGCTCAGAAGGACACGAAACGATTTGCAAACAGACCCTAATCCTTTTCGGCTGATGTTTGTTCGTTTATCTTTGTAACACTTCATCAATCGTTTTCCCCCCAAGCAAATCTTTCGGGATATCATTGTCCTTATATACTTCCCACGTTTCTGTGTGGACGACATCCAATTTTGGTCCAAGTTCCACAATCGGACCCAGACTCTCGAGTTCCATCGTACGCGAAGTGACGTACACTTCTGAATTGCAACCGGTATCGGGATACTCCTCATCGCGGCGCACGCCAAACCGCTTGACGAACATCACGTCATCATACACATATCCCATCCAGCCATGCGGATTGAAATACCCGAGTTTCATGGGGTTCGCGGTGGAATCAGTTTTCACGGTGATGAAATCATCGCCGAGTCTCAGGCGCGGGTCATCCCAACGCGTGTAGGGCCACAAAGCAAACCGCCGGTTTGGGAGTAAACCATCGTCGTCCACGCTTCCCAATTGCTGGGGCAGGATGGCAGTCCCCTTCGTCCGCAACATGGTAATCGCCCACAGGGAAAGTTTGATCGGAGAATCGCCAAGGTTTTCAAGTTTGTGTTTTACGATGATGAACGGCTGGGTGGAACTCATCTGAATCGTGATCGTTTTGCGGATGCCCGTCCGCGGCTCCTCTGCCCCGGTAAGACGGATGCCGTTCTGCACTTCCTTTACCGTCACCCCATGATTGTCGGGAATATGACTCTTCGATGCAGACTCCGGCGCAAGCCAAAGACGGTGCCCGCCATAAAAATGAAATTCGCCCTGGGGCGTCTGCGCGACGGCATTGGGTAATTCAGCGAATAGATTCTCCCCCGTCCATAATGGAATCAGACGGACGATGCGCGGTCCTGCCTCTGCCAGACATTCCACGCGGAAATGCTCGTTCTCGAGAAGTACAGTTTTGTGACCGTAAAAGTCTCCATACAACATGGAATAATCTTAGCCTTAAATCGTGTTCCCGTAAACATGAAATTGTTTGGATTTGGTTACATCGAATATAATTTCGTTAGACCTCTTGCCAAAGTCTTTTGCCACAGAGAGCAATGAGTTTTTCTCAAAGGTCTCAGTGAACTCTGTGGCTAAGCAAAGGGTCACTTATGCAAGAGGATTAGTATGAAAATCAAACAGCCAAACTCACGCATGTGTTTTATTTGCGGTCTCGAGAACCCCATCGGTTTACATCTTCACCTGTATGAAACCGAGCCAGGCGTGGTGGAATCAACTTATCTCGCGCCGGATCACTTTCAAGGGTATCCGGGGGTATTGCACGGGGGCATTGTCGCGGCGATTCTTGACGAAGTAAGCGGGCGTGCTCATATGGGAAGCGACCCGTTAAACTCCCGATTTATGTTCACGGCAAAACTCGAAGTGAAATATCGCCAGAACGTGCCCATCGGCAAAACGCTCAAGATCATCGGCAGGGCTGGCAAATCAAGATCCAAATCTGCCGAAGCATGGGCAGGAATTTATGACGCAGAGACGAATGAACTCCTTGCGGAGGGAACCACACTTTTAATGGATGTTCCCCCGGATCAATTTGGCAAATCAAGATTGAATGAGCTGGGCTGGAAGGTTTACCCCGAACCGACTGTATAATAGACTCGTTCACGGAGATTTTATGATAACTGCCTATCACCGACCGACAACTCTTGATGAAGCCCTGACTCTTCTTGCCAAACCAAATACACTTCCCCTCGGAGGCGGCACGCTTCTCTCTAAGCCGACAACTGATTCCGTTGAAGCAGTAGACTTGCAAGCCCTTGGGCTGGACACCGTCAAAAAGAATGGAAACAACCTCGAACTTGGTGCAACGCTCACCCTTCAATCACTCCTTGAATCAGAATATTGTCCCGATGCGTTGAGATCTGCGTTGAAACTCGAAGCGCCGTTGAACATTCGCAACTCCGCCACCGTGGCAGGGACTCTCGTCTCATGCGATGGACGTTCGACGTTTGTGAGCGCGTTATTAGCAATGGATGCGAAGTTGTCAGTAATCAGTAAGAAGTCGTCAGTGATCGGTGTTGGAGAGTTTCTGCCACTGCGTCCGCGCGGACTGATTACACAGATCACCATCCCTCTCAATATCAAACTCGCATTCGATTACGTGGCGCGCACGCCGTCAGATAAGCCAATCGTTTGTGTGGCTGTGGCAGGCTGGGGGTCAGGCAGGAAGCGGCTTGTCGTCGGCGGCTATGGGAAGAGTCCCATGCTCGCGATGGATGGCGCTTCGTCCGATGATGTTGCAGTTGCCGCGCGCAACGCCTTCCACGAAGCGACGGATGAATGGGCATCCGCAGACTACCGCATGGATGTCGCCGCGACGCTGGCGAAGAGGTGCGTAGTTTAGGTGAGATATAATTCACTTATGAGCCGCGCAACTGTGATTACTGGCGACCAACTCACAAATGCCCTGCATGTTTTGGGTGTGCACTTTGTTATGGGCAGGCAAAGTAAAGACGCGTCGCTTCACAAGCAACCCGCCCGCCTGATTGCCGCCCTTGCCGAGAGCAATGAAGCGCGCTTGCGCTTGTCACTGATCCCGCTCTTTCTCGAACACCCTGAATTCTCTATATATGTCCGCGCAGTGGCAAAACAACTCAAGCCCTCGGCGCGACTTACGCTCCACTGCTATTACAGCGCGGCTGTTTGGATCGGGCGATCATTCCCCGCGCAGGACAAATCCCTGCCCGATCATTTTTCAAAGGAACTCCACCTGATTCCCACAGACGATCCCGAAAAAAACCTGAACCAGTTGGCGAAGCGTCATGGTGAGTTGAGCGGCACGCGGGTCAACTGGCTGGGCACATACCACCACGCCGCGCAAATTTGGCGAAAGGGTTTGGAATACCAAAAGGCGTGGACAACCCTGAAATCATAGCCCATTTTCAAGAATTGAAAAACGATTGAAATAACCTGATTTTTTGGTCGCGTCCACACTGGCGAAGAGATGTTTGGAACAAATAAGGTGACAGTCACTTTAAAAGTGACTGTCACCTATAATACGGAAAATTATTCATGCCCACTTTAAACTGGATCGGCAAAGACGCTGTTGTAAATCATCACAAAGAAGTGCCTTTTCACTTGCTCAAATGCGATGAGAAGTTATCGGTTGTACCCAAGACTTCCGAAGTCTTGGAGACTTCGGAAGTCTCCCACGCGGGCAACCTCCTCGTGCAAGGCGACAACCTGCTCGCCCTCAAAGCCCTGCTCCCCCATTACGCGGGACAGGTGAAGTGTATTTACATTGACCCGCCCTACAACACTGGCGAAGAAGGCTGGGCATATAACGATAAAGTCAACAGTCCCGAAATCAATGGATGGCTAGGACAAGTTGTTGGAAGAGAAAACGAAGACATGACACGTCACGATAAGTGGTTGTGCATGATGTATCCACGATTATCGTTGTTGAAAGAATTATTGCGTGATGACGGGGTGTTATTTATTAGTATTGACGAATTTGAAATAGCCAACTTACGTTTGTTGTTGAATGAAGTTTTTGGGTCTGACAACGATATGGGGTGTCTGGTTTGGAAACGCCGCAGTTCTTCAGCAATGAGTGGAACTCCACTCTCAATTGACCATGAATATATTCTGGTGTTTGCAAAAGACAAAAACAAAATAAGTCTTTATGGACTTGGTAAAGGTATTGAAAATTATCCGAACAAAGATGAAAAGGGGTTTTATGCCAGCACAGACTTAACGGTTGGAATGGACAGAAACGCAAGACCTGGTCAATACTATCAAATTGTGAATCCGAGAACTGGCAAAGTTTATGAACCAAATCCTGAAAGGGTATGGCGCTTTTTTCCAGAAACAATGAATAAAGTCATTGAGGCTGAGTTAATTATTTGGCCCGACGAGCAAGATGGAAATATGCAACGCCCAAGATACAAAACATATTTTGATCCCGACAATCTAAAACCAACGCCTATTTCAAGTTGGATTGAATCAACAGGCACAAATGAAAGGGATATTGCTAACGAGGAAGCCGAATATGATCTTTCTATTTTAACTACTGGAATGAATCAAGAGGGCGGAAAGCTCTTACAAAAAATCTTCGGCACTAAGGCTTTTTCCTACCCCAAGCCCGTGAGTCTTATAAAATCGCTTATTCGATCTGCAACAAGAGAAAATGATCTTGTCATGGATTCCTTTGCAGGCAGTGGCACAACAGGTCACGCCGTTTTGCAAATGAACAAGGAAGATGGCGGGAATCGTCGTTTCATATTGGTTGAGATGGATGAAAATATTTCCAAGAACATCACCGCCGAAAGATTGAAGCGCGTCAGTCAGGGCTATGAGTGGAAAGACCAGAAAGGCAATAAGAAAAAGGAAGAAGGCTTAGGCGGCGGGTTTCGTTTCTGCACGCTTGGTGAAACGCTGTTTGATTCGGAGGGTCAAATTCAAAAAGAAGTTACCTTCGAAGATTTAGCGCGGCATGTTTATTTTGTGGAGACGGGTTTCCCTCTCCCTGAGGGAGAGGGCAGGGCGAGGGCAACCCAAAGACTTCGGAAGTCTGAACACAGCCCATTACTCGGCATTCACAATGGCGTGGCGGTCTATCTGCTGTATAACGGCGTGCTGAAAGATAAGTCACGCGCTGGCGGGAACGTGTTGACCCGTCCGCTGTTGGCGGAGTTACCCGAACATGACGGGGCAAAGGTCATTTACGGGAATGGCACTTTATTGAGCGAAAATACATTACGAAGTTTGGGTATTACGTTCAGGCAAGTTCCGTATGAGATTAAAATATCTTGATGTCGTTGCGAGACGGCGGTCCTCCGTCGAAGCAATCTCCTGTTACTGTTTGGGGATTGCTTCGCAAAAAACGCTCGCAATGACATAAGGAAACAGTATGCAACTCAAAGACTTTCAACTTCGCACACTTGAAACTTTAGGCGATTTCTTCCGCGCCTGTGCGCAATACAAAAAGCCTCATCTTGCCTTCTCTGAAATCACCATCGAGAAGTTTGGTTTGAGCGTTCCCTACATCCCCGCGCCCGAACTGCCCGATCTGCCTTACGTTTGCCTGCGCCTTCCCACCGGCGGCGGAAAAACTTTGGTCGCCGCGCATTCGGTTGAAATTGCGGCGCGTGAATATTTACAAACAGACGAGCCTTTGATCGTCTGGCTGGTTCCGTCCAACGCGATTTTGACTCAAACCATCAACGCGTTGAAAAACAAGAAGCATCCGTATCGTCAGGCGCTGGAAACGATTGGGTCAACAGTAACAGTTTTGGACATGGGCGAGGCGTTATCCGTCCAGCCATCGCAACTCAACGGCGTGACTGTGATCGTCTCCACCATGCAAGCCGTGCGCGTCGAAGAGACGTCCAACCGAAAATTTTATGAACAGAACGGCTCACTCATGGGACATTTCCCATCCACGCTTCAACCCAAACTGTTGGCTGGTCTCGATAAACATGCCGACTCCAAGCCGATCATTTCTCTCGCCAACGTCCTGGCGTTACACCGTCCGATCGTGATTGTGGATGAAGCGCACAACGCCAGAACTGATCTCTCGTTTACAACGCTTTCTCGTTTCTCGCCTTCGTGCATTATTGAATTCACTGCCACGCCTGCAAAAGAAAGTCATCCAAGCAATGTCTTGCACACCGTCTCTGCGGCAGAACTCAAAGCAGAGGGCATGATTAAACTTCCCATCTATCTTGAAACCCAGCAGGATTGGCGTGTGGCAATCGCTCAATCTGTTGGCAAACGCAACGAGCTTGAAGCGCTGGCGCGGGCAGAACGCGCCAAAACTGGCGAATATATCCGTCCCATTTTGTTGTTGCAGGCACAGCCCACATACAAAGGCAAATCTTCCATCACGGTTGAAATGGTCAAAGAGTGTTTGATAAAAGACAATCAAATCCCCGAGGACCAAATCAAAAAGGCGACAGGCGAAGAATACGAAATTGAAGGCTTGGATTTATTTGCCGAAGACTGCTCTGTGCGTTACATCATCACCAAGCAAGCCCTGCGCGAAGGCTGGGATTGTTCATTTGCCTATATTTTATGCAGTGTCGCCGAAATGAATTCAGCAACGGCAGTCGAACAAATTTTAGGGCGTGTCTTGCGCCTGCCAAATGTAACCAAAAAAGAAAACGTTGAACTCAATCATGCCTATGCTTATGTTTCCTCATTGAAATTCGGCGAAACAGCCAAAGCGTTACAGGACGCGCTCGTGAACAATGGATTTGAACGACAGGAAGCAAAAGACCTGATCCGCACCACGACAAGCCAGCCCTGGCTAATAGACAATGCCCCGCTTTTCAATTTACCTGCTGAGGAAGATGAAACTCGCCAGCAAATCAAGAAAAAGCCCTTCTCGATTCCTGTGTTGGCAGTCAAGCAGGGAAAGTTGCTAGAACAATTCGATGAAAGTTTCTTTATGGAGCGCCCGATAGCGCTAGCCAAATGCGATCCGTATCTTTCAGAGGAGGAATTCCCCAAAGAGTCGCTTGATAATTTGAGCGTTGAAATTGATATCAGTGATGCAGGCAAGGTAAAAACCAGTTTTATCAGCGAAGCGCATACCCAAGCCTACCTGATCTCATCTGACCAAAAAGCCACCAAGCAAAATTTGGCGGGCTGGCTGGACAAAAGCATTCCGCACAAATCCATTCCACAAAACGAATCAATGTTTTTTCTATTGGGCATGGTGGAACGCCTGCTCGAAAACCGCCGCTGGACTCTCGAAGAACTTTGGCGCGAGAAGTATCGTCTGCGCGAGTCTGCCCGCAGGAAAATCAAACAACATCAAAATGAAGCGGAAACGCAAGCCTTTCAGGATTTCCTTTTCTCCCCGAAGGAATATCAACTGGTTGTAACGCCTGAGAAGTGTTTCATCTTTGACCCCGAAGATTATCCATATCCCGCCAACAATACGCTATATCAGCACAGTTTCAAGAATCATTACTATCAAGTTGTTGGCGATCTAACCGAAGGAGAAGAATTTGAATGCGCCCGATTGCTGGATACGCACCCCAAAGTCAAACGATGGATTCGTAATCTTGACGGACATCCAAAGTTTTCATTCTGGTTTCAAACTTCTTCGGATAAGTTCTATCCCGATTTCGTTTGTGAATTAACAAATGGAAAATTTCTCGTTGTTGAATATAAAGGTGAACATCTTTGGAGCAATGAAGATTCTAAAGAAAAGAGAATGATCGGTGAAAAATGGGCAGAACTCAGTGATGGAAAATGTCTCTTTGTAATGCCAAATGGCAAAGATTGGAATTCAATTTTAGCGAAACTCAGGTGATGACCAAACTCCCCTTCAACCAAATCCTGCATGGTGGTTGCATCGAGATTCTCAACTCGCTCCCTGAGAGCTTGGCAGAATGGGTATAATTTCTATGCACAACATGATATCCATCCCACAATCCCTTGCTCCTTTTTTTCAGGAATACGACGTCAAAAAACTCACTCCTGAGAGAGATTCGCACACCATCATTGAGCGAGTCCTGCAATTTGGGAACCGCGCTGAGTTGCGCTGGCTGTTCACAGTTTATACCCAAACGGAAATTTCCTCCTGGGTGCGGCAATTTGGCAGAGACAAACTTCCTCAACCGCACCGCACATTCTGGCGAATCATCCTGGAAATCAACGAATGAACGCTTTGTTCTGGAATACAGTCACCGAAAATATGCGCCTTGCACTAACAGGCTTCATGCAAAGCGAGTTGAGGGAAAGATTTTATCTTGCAGGCGGCACAGCCTTGTCCCTTCAGATCGGTCATCGCCTTTCTGTTGATCTTGATTTTTTCTCCCCCACCGAGGATATACCGTCCATTCGCGCAGAACTGGAAAAAGCATTACAGTCATTACAAGGCATTCTCGCAGACTCGTCGTGGGGAAATCTCGTGTACCTTGTGAAGGAAGTTCGTGTGGGATTTTATGGATATGGATTTCCGCTCGTTGCCCCTGTCGTGGAAACCGAAGGAGTAAAACTTGCCTCCATTGAGGATATTGCCTTGATGAAATTGGACGCCATGCTTTCACGCGCATCCCGCAAAGATTTCTATGATCTCTATTTTATCTGTCAAACTTTACCAATATCCCAAATATTCAAAAAGGCGCATAAGAAATATCCTTCCGTGAGGGATTTTGAAGTGCAGGCAACCAAGAGACTGGTTTTTTTTGATAACGCAGAAAAAGAAACAGACCCTTCCCTGTTGCATGATGCCAATTGGAATTCAGTAAAAAACTACTTCATCAAACAAGCCAAAGAAATCGAGCAAGGTTGGTTGAAGTGACCCTCCCTCTCAACCAAATCCTGCATGGCGATCGCATCGAGATTCTCAAATCACTGCCTGAGGAGGCGTTCAAATCTTATTCGATAAAAGATACAATTTCATCCAATACCCTTAAGATATCCATTGCTTCGGAAGGTCTGATCTTATTTTCGGCTGAATGAAAATGATTGGGATGCGTGGAAACTTCGGGGTGATGCGGCGCGTTATCCCAGCGGGCTATAAGTTTACCTTTCGCCGTCTGCAAGTGGTAGCGATATTTCAAACGGCGGAATTCTGGGTCTGCAAGCACATATTCTGCCACATGAAGTTCAAAGCCTCCGCCGAGCGTCAGTTTCCCTCGAATGTAACACTCGCTTTCGGAGATTTCTTCAAATGAGAGATCGGTTTCAATTACGTGAGGAGCGGCAAGCGCCCCCGATTGAATAAACGCGAAATATTCGCGCACATTCACAAGGATACCCCCGAAAGGATTTCGTAGCGTTCTTGCCAGATATCGAGTCCGCGTTTGGCGGCAAACCAGTCGAAGAAATCCTGCTCATCGCCGAGCGACCCGCCGTCGAATCGCTCGAGAAATTTATCGGAAGTCATTCGATACTTCTTCTCGAACTTGCGGCAGACTGTGGAATAATGCTCAAATCGCTGATGCGCCTGCGATGCCGCGCTGGTCAACGCATAAGATACCGCGTTGCGAATACTGCCTTTCTTGTAACCTGAAACGTCGGTCTTCAAAGCGAGTGACATGGTTTACCTTTCCTGGTAAATATTGTAGCATATAATCAATCTGCGAAAGAAAGCATGCAACCTTGAACACTCTCCCCCTCAACCAAATCCTGCACGGCGATTGCTGTGAGATTCTCAACTCGCTCCGCGAAAACTCCGTGGATTTGATATTTGCCGATCCTCCATATAATCTTCAACTTCGTAATGACTTGTATCGCTCCGATATGTCGAAAGTGGACGCGGTGAATGATGGCTGGGACAAGTTCAGTGATTTCAAAGAGTATGATGATTTCACGAGTAAGTGGCTACACGCCAGCCAACGCGTGCTGAAAGAGACTGGCACGATCTGGGTCATTGGTTCGTATCACAACATCTATCGCGTTGGCGCGATCATGCAGGATTTGGGTTTCTGGTTCTTGAACGATGTGGTGTGGATCAAAAACAATCCCATGCCGAACTTTCGCGGCGTGCGATTCACGAACGCGCACGAAACCATGATCTGGGCGCAAAAGAAACAAGGCGCGAAGTACACGTTCAATCATCAGGCGATGAAAGCGTTGAACGAGGACCTGCAAATGCGCTCCGATTGGACTCTCCCCCTCGCAACTGGCAAACAGCGGATCAAGTCAAACGGGACGAAAGCACATTCCACGCAGAAGCCTGAAGCGTTGTTGTATCGAATCATTTTGGCGTCGTCGAATGTCAGTGACGTGGTGCTCGATCCATTTTTCGGGAGCGGCACAACAGGAGCAGTGGCAAAAAAACTCGGGCGCAACTGGATCGGAATCGAGCGCGACAAAAAATATATCAAGGTCGCGCAGAAACGAATCGACGCGGTGACGCGAGCGGATGAGGCGGCGATCCACGTTGAAAAACGGAAGCAGGCTCGGGTCCCGTTTGGCGCGTTGCTCGAAAACGGGATTCTGAATCCGGGGCAGACTCTCTATTTTGCAAAGAACGGCGCGAGGGCGAAAATCCTATCGAATGGGCATCTCAAATGCGGCGACGTCACGGGGTCCATTCACGGAGTCGCAAAGTCTTTGATGAACGGCGCGCCGGTGAACGGCTGGGATGTTTGGTTTTACAAGGACTCAAAAGGGAATAAAATTGTGATTGATGAATTGAGGAAGAAGATTTCGCCCTCATCCCCGCCCCTTCTCCCGCTGGGAGAAGGGAGTCCGCGCCCTCTCTCCCGAAGGGAGAGGGTTGGGGTGAGGGCGAGAACAAAGTCATAGACTATGCAAAACCGAGCAACGAATCAAGTCATCCCCGCCATATTGCGCCTCGCGCGCGACCATCGCCACCCACTGACGCCAGCAGAAGCAAAGATTTGGGCGCGCGTGAGAAATCGCGGTTTGGGATTCAAAATTCGTCGCCAGTGTCCCATTTGGAGATTTATCGCTGATTTTTATTGTGCAGAAGCAAAGCTTGTCATTGAAATAGACGGTGCCTCGCATAATGAACCCGATCAAGCAGAGTACGACAAAGCAAGAACAGAGTGGCTGGAAGATCGTGGATATAAGGTCATCCGCATTACGAATGAGGACGCGCACAGGCATTTGGAAGATGCACTGAAAGAAATCTATTTAACTTGCCAGGAACGAACAGTTGAACTAAATTCGCTAAACGAAAGGAATTCGCTATGAACATCACCCTCACAATCAACGCAAACAAACACGAAATGGACTGCGCCCCCTCTGAAACATTGTTATCTGTTGTACGCAGGCTTGGCTTTTACGGGGTCAAATTTGGCGACGAACAAGGATTGAGCGGCGCGGATACTGTATTGCTCGATGGCAAGCCTGTCAACGCGGGTTCGCTACTCGCCGCGCAGGCAGAGGGACATAACATCGTCACGATTGAAATATTGGGCGAACACCCCGAACAGGGATGGAAAAAAACGGAGGGCTTGCATCCGTTGCAACAAGCGTTTGTTGAGTCTGGCGCGATCCAATGCGGGTATTGCACGCCCGCGCAAATTCTTGCCGCGAAATCTTTGCTTGAAAAAAATCCAAACCCAAGCGAAGAGCAGGTGCGCGAAGCCATTGCGGGCGTGCTGTGTCGTTGCACGGGCTATCTCAAGCCTGTGCAGGCTGTTTTGAAAGCCGCGGCAGTTATGCGCGGGGAAGGTACGCAGGGAAACACGGAAACACGTACACAGGATGACGGCATACCTGTTTACCTGTCTCCGTATTTACCTGATACAAATCCAAGCGACACGCTCACCACGATACGCGTTATGCCAAAAATCGTCGTCACGCCGCAAACACAAACATACCAAACCGTCGGCAAGCCAGAGAAAAAAGTGGATGCGGTCAAACTCGTGCAGGGAAAGCCCGCCTTCGCGGCGGATATGGATATACGCGGCATGTTGTATGCAAAAGTTTTACATTCGCCTCACGCCCATGCGCGCATCAAAAAAATTGATACGAGCAAAGCGCAGTCGCTCAAAGGCGTTGCCGCGGTTCTTACCTGGCAGGATATTCCGCGCGTCGTTTATTCCACTGCGGGGCAGTCCGATCCGATACCTGGACCGCTCGACACATTTTCACTGGATCACAAAGTCCGCTTTGTCGGTGATCGCGTCGCGTTGGTCGCGGCGGAGACTCTTGAGATCGCAGAAAAAGCGTTGACACTGATTGACGTGGAATATGAAATGCTTGATGTCATCCTTGACTCGCGCCAAGCAATGGATTCAAAAGCGCCTCGGATTCACGATGAGGCTGAGTACGTCAACTTCGGCGACTCCAACCCTGACAGGAATCTCGCCGCGCATATCCGCATTGACATCGGCGACGTGGAAAAAGGATTCAAGGATGCGGATGAAATCTTCGAAGCCGAGTATGAGGCGCCGAAGGTGCAACAGGCTTCGATTGAACCGCATGTGTGTATCACGTATTGGGATGAAGACGATCGTCTGGTAATTCGCACATCCACGCAAGTGCCTTTCCATGTGAGACGAATGCTTGCGCCTGTATTGAATCTGCCAGTGAAGCGAATCCGTGTCATCAAGCCGCGCATCGGCGGCGGATTCGGCGGCAAACAGGAAGTGTTGATGGAAGATGTCCCCGCGCACCTCACGATTGCGACCAAACGACCTGTGATCTATGAATACACGCGCGAAGAGGAATTCATCGCGGCGCGTTCACGCCACCCGATGAGAGTCAAAATGAAGACAGGCGTGAAGCGCGATGGAACAATCACAGCAAATGCCATGTACGCGTTATCCGACACGGGCGCGTATGGTTGTCACGCGCTGACGGTGACCGGCAACACCGGTCACAAAGCGATGGCTTTGTATGTCGGTGATGGTGAATATCGCAAGAATCCAAACATCCAATTCTACGCGGACGTGGTGTATACCAACACGCCGCCCGCAGGCGCATTCCGCGGTTACGGTGTGCCGCAGGGATACTGGCCCGTCGAACGTCACATGGAGAAGATCGCGCGCGCGTTGAATCTCGACCCGATTGATTTTCGTTTGAAGAACGCGATCCATGCGGGTGAATACCATCCATTTTCAACGGCATGGAATGAAGGGCGTGAGCCGCGCCCGGAGATCGTCCAAACTGTTGGGCTGGAACAATGTGTCGCGCAAGGCAGAGCCGCGATTGCATGGGATGATAAATATGGGAATGAATCGTGGCGCGTAGGGCAAATTGGTAATTTGCCCTACAAACACAAAGGGATTGGCGTTGCGATGGTTATGCAAGGGACTGCCATCCCCTATCTCGACATGGGCGGCGCGTCCATCAAGATGAACGACGACGGATCTTTCAATCTCCTCGTCGGCGCGACGGATCTGGGCACAGGTTCGGATACTGTCCTCGCGCAAATGGCGGCGGAAGTGTTGGGTGTTCCCATTGAAGATATGATCACATATTCATCAGATACGGATTTCACACCGTTCGATAAAGGCGCGTATGCTTCTTCGACGACATACATTTCAGGCACGGCGGCGGTCAACGCGGCGAAGGTCGTGGCGTGGCGAATCCAAGTCCGCGCGGCGATGATGTTGGGGATTCCAGAAAGCGAATACGCGAATATTCGGTTATCGAATCGTCAGGCTACGGCTCCAAACGGACAATCTGTATCCTTCGCTGAAATTGCGTTGCATTCTCTTCACAAGGACAAACAGGAACAGATCATGGGAGTCGCGTCATATGTTTCGCCGGTCTCTCCCCCTCCGTTCGCGGCGCAGTTTGCCGAAGTGACCGTGGACACAGAAACGGGACAGGTCACAGTGGATAAACTCGTGATGGCGGTTGATTCGGGCGTGATCGTGAATCCATTAACAGCGTCCGGTCAAATCGAAGGCGGGATGACTCAAGCGCTGGGATACGCCGTCTGTGAAGAGATGCGCTACGATGATGAAGGAAATGCTCTCGAACGCGACCTTGACCGCTATCATATCTTCCGCGCCGATGAAATGCCCGAACTCGAAACCATCTTCGTCGAGACCTTCGAGCCGAGTCACCCGTTTGGCGTGAAAGCCGTCGCCGAGATTCCGATGGACGGAGTCGCGCCTGCGGTCGGCAACGCGATCCTTGATGCGATCGGCGTGAACGTGGATGAAATCCCAACGACACCTGAAAGAGTGTGGCGGGCAATTCATAACAAATAATGTTTCGCACTGTCCCGCAGGTTTCAGCATAACCCCTTGCTGATTCACCCAAACCTGCGGGACGTTTTGTTGCGCACAGACTTCCGAACTCTGATAGACTTCGAGAGTCTGGTCCATGATGTCGCGCGAAGGATTCTTTTATCTGTTGCCATATCTTGGCTCGCTAGGGTTATCCCTGGGAGTTCTGGTTTACGCATGGAGACGCCGCCGCGCAAAAGGAGTTCTCGCATATCTCTGGTATGCGGCGGGGCAAACAGTATGGATATTCGGCTTTATCCTTGAATTGGTCAGCCCGAACATTTCCACCAAAATCTTCTGGGACATCTTTCAATGGCTGGCAGTCTTGATCGTTCTGGTCGCCTTACCAATCTTCGCCGTTCAATACACCGACCGCAAACTCCAAAATCCAAATCGGCTGTTCACAAGCTTACTGGTCATCCCTGCGTTGTTCGCATTGGTGTTGATAACGGATAGCCTGCATCACGCCATCTACCCCAACCCCAGCCTCAGCGCGGATTTTCCATTTGCCGAACTGACTTACGATTTTACACCGACCGTTTACGGGTTTGCCATCTATAGTTACGCTGTCTCGTTTTGGGGTATCGGACTCCTCGTACGACGCCTCTTTCGCTCCCATAACCTGTATCGCGCCCAGATCGCGGTCATCATCTTCGGCTTTCTGATCCCCATCGTCGGGACGATCCTTTCCTTGTTCGATATCCGCATCGCGCCGCAAAGGGATGCCACCCCGCTCACTGCCGGGGTTGCAAACCTGGTCGTCGCATGGGGATTGTTCCGTTTTCGATTGTTTGAGATCGTCCCGATCGGGCGCGACAGACTCTTCGAAGCCATGGTGGACCCGGTCGTCATCCTTGACAACCAAAATTCCATCGTTGACGTGAACAGCGCGATGCTGGCATTGTTGGGCAAAGACGCAAAGGATGTTGTGGGCGAGCCTGCCAAAACTGTCTTTGCAGATTTTCCGATCCCGATCAAACGCTATACCCACGTATCGTATGCCCGCGAAGAAGCGACATTCGACATCAAGGGAAAACAAATCTATTATGAAATGACCGTCTGGCCCGTGTACGACTCAAACAAACAAATGAGCGGGCGCATTTACATCTCACATGACATCACTGCCTTGAAAGAGTTGGAACGCGAACTGCGCGAACTTAATGTGGATTTGGAGAAACGCGTCCGTTCGCGGACGCAGGAACTGGCTGAGGCGTACGACGTGACGCTCGAAGGCTGGGCGAAGGCGCTCGAGTTAAGAGACAAGGAAACAGAGGGGCACTCGCGTCGGGTGACAGAAACAACCGTCGCCGTGGCAAGAGCGATGGGCATCGAGGAGGAGGAGTTGGAACACATCCGCCGCGGCGCGATCCTGCACGACATCGGCAAAATGGGAATCCCCGATCACATCCTGCGCAAGGAAGGCGCGCTCACAGTGGAGGAAAGGCAGATTATTCTGAAACATCCTCAAACGGCGCATGACCTGCTGAAACAAATCCCGTTTTTGGAAAGGGCTTTGGACATCCCGTATTGTCATCACGAAAGATGGGACGGCGCTGGCTACCCGCGCGGGCTCAAGGCTCGTGAGATTCCAATATCGGCGCGCATCTTTGCAGTGGCAGATGTGTGGGATGCGTTAACTTCAGACCGCCCGTATCGCAAAGCGTGGAGCAAAGAGAAAGTGACGAAGTATCTGCTCGATGAAGTCGGTAAACATTTTGACCCGCGCGTGGTCAACGCGTTTTTAGGACTGATGGAAAAAAGGCGGGATATAATCAAAACTTGTTGACATAATGGCAATTCACGCCGTCGTTGGTTATTCGCCTATTACAAATGAAAACGCATAACTTTAGTATGAGATGAACCGCGAAGAAATACTTTATCTTGCGCCCTATCTTTTCTCTCTGGCATTATCCCTGGGAATATTCCTGTATGCGTGGCGGCATCGTCACGTGCGAGGCGCCAGGGTTTATGCCATTTTCGCAGCCGGGCAAACCGCCTCCATTCTAGGTTTCATTTTTGAACTAATCAGTCCCGATCTGGAAATTAAACTTCTTTGGGATAAATTCCAATGGCTGACCGAAACCTGTATTGGCATCCTGGCCTTTCTGGTTTTCTCGATCCAGTTTTCAGAGTATAAGATTCGACATCCCCGAATGTTCTGGGGATTCTGGCTCACTCCTCCAGTTATCTTCCTTGCGCTCTTATCAACTGATAGTGTCCACCATCTAATCTATCCCAACCCGCACCTCAGCACAGACTTTCCGTTCACGGAGCTTCAATATGATTTCACGCCTGTTGTTTATATCTACTCGCTAATTTATATCTACGGTGCAACATTTTATGGCATTGGCCTCCTGCTTAGGCGCGCTGTTCAACCGTATAACCCTTACCGTCTGCAATACCTGACAATTGCGGCTGGTCTTTTTGTCCCTGTCGTTTTCACAATTTTTGCTTTGGCGAACATAAGAATCGCACCACAGCGAGACGCCATTCCATTTTCAACTGCCATTGGTAATCTGATCGTCGCATGGGGCTTATTTCGCTTTCGATTATTCGATCTTGTCCCAATTGCCCGCGAGCGAGTATTGGAAAACATGGCAGACCAGATCATCGTGCTGGATGCACAGGATCGTGTGATCGATATCAATCCAGCCGCCTTGAGAATCCTTGGCAAAAAAAGCTCTGAGATTATTGGAAAATCCAACAGCATCGTATTTTCCCAATGGGCTGACCTGGTTGAACGCTTTATG
>Ga0247727_10002545_pt1 | contig 41512 bp, 30 predicted proteins | sample WisWelCaveWW1625_FD_202498 | JGI IMG/M metagenome (GOLD analysis project Ga0247727, IMG submission 202498) | Biofilm microbial communities from Wishing Well Cave, Virginia, United States - WW16-25 | ecosystem: Environmental > Aquatic > Deep subsurface > Groundwater > Cave microbial mat | place...
GGGGGGGGTGGGTGGGGGGGGGGGGGGGGGCGGGGGGGGCGGGGTTTGTGAGGGGGTGGGCGTCGGCGGGGGCGGCCCGGTTTGTGAGGGGGTGGGCGTCGCGCTAATCGTGGGGGTGCGCGAGGCTGTGGGTGTCGGTGTCCGCGTGGGTGTCGGCAGGGGCGGGCCGGTTTGCGAGGGGGTGGGGGTCGCCGTGATCGTGACGGGTGGTGTGGCTGTCCGCGTGGGTGTGGGGGTCGCGCTGACGGTGGGCGTGCGCGTGGGTGTGGGGGTTGATCCAACCGCGGCTACGGTAAACTCCACCGCCACCCGTGTGATATTCCCCTGCTGGTCGGCTGTTTCGAAAAACAGGTGGGCGTTGAGGATATTCTCCAATGGCGGCGAAAGGGGAATGATGTACATGCCCTCCCCGGCAGCCTGTGCCAGATCCGCCAGCTCCGCGCCGGCGGGACGGCCTGCAAGCGGGATGTCCGCTTTGACAGAGAGGCTGGCAAGATCAACGCCCGAATAGGCATCCGCCACCCCAAAGGCGATCTGCGTCACCGGGAGGGGATTATTCCCCGGGCGGGGCAGGCTGACGGTCAGGGTGGGGCGCAGATCATCGAGGAACCAGCCAAAAGCGCCGTCCGGCCCCAGCCCGGTGTTGATCGGGCAGCCCACATCCACCCAACGGGCAATGGTGATTTTTTGGTCCACGGAAAGCGCCGGGACCCCGCCCCCTGGTGGGGGCATGATCGTCCCGGTGAAGTCGAGATCGGCGGCGTTGATGTCCGCGCCGAGAGGGAGGGAGGACGGGTCGCCGGGGATGGATTCGGTGGGGTGGTCGGCGTTCGTCCAGCCGTCCAGCCGCGCCCCGAAGATAGTCCAGAGCAACAAACTGCGGCGGCTTTGGAAGGGGCGGATGTATCGGCTGGCGTTGGTCCCGCGCCAGGCCGGGTCGCCCGCCACGGTGACGAGCGGGGGATAGCCCCATTGCGCGTCGGCGTCGTAACAGAGACGGGCATAATCGCCAGGGAGCTGGATGCCTGTGTAGGCCGGGCCGGGATAAAGGGCGGTGTCATCGAGGACGAGTTCGCCGGGCGGGGTGGGATCGGTTTGGGTATGGCATTGGATGCAGTGATTTTGCAGGATGGGGCGAATATCCTGGAAAAACTCGATATTCACGACGCTGCTGTTGACAATGGTGATGACGGGGTCGCCATTGGCATCATGGCTGATCAGGGGCGTGGTTTCGGTCAAATCCCAGACCTGGTAGCCGGGGCTGGCCGCGGCAGTTTGCTCAAAGGCGAGCGGCGTCTGGCTGTGGGCGTGGCAGCCGCCGCAATCGTAGCGCGCCTCGCCGGGGCGCACCTGGTGCCAGGTCTGCGCCATGGCCAGCGCCATCCCGTTTCGGTCAAGCATCTGGAAGGTGAAAGGGGTATCAGCGGGGATTTTGGCTAAAAAGCTGGTATCCGGGTTCCCCTCAGGGTCGAGGATCGGGTTGCCCTGCCCGTCAAATTTACGGAGCGGGATTTCGCCGAGGATGCGCATTTTCTCGTTGACGTGATTGAAGAAAAATTGCCCCGCCTGGGGGCCGTAACTCCGATGCGTGTTCGGTTCGAGCGCGAGGATGCGCACCGCCCAAATATCGCCATTGGTATAGATGCCCGCGTCCGCGCCCTGCCAGAACCAGTTGCTGCTCTGTTCGTTTTCGGAAGTGTTGAACGCGTCCAGCCCATCGAAGAAATCCGACCAGGAAAGGACGTACCCCGGAAAACTCTCGCGCTTGTAAAAACTGCTGGTCCCGATCAGGCCAAAGGGCGTCCCGGCGGGGAGTTCGGCGTGAAGGGTGCCATCGTTGGGGAGCCAGGGCACCGCAGCGGGCTCGCTCACCCCGTGGATGGCGCTGTATGGGACGACGGCGCGCGGCCAGACTTCGTTGTAATTGGGATCATTCTTGATCAAGACCAATTCCGCCGGGTCCCAAACGGGCGCGCCATCCGGGATCAGGTACAGCCCGGCGTCCACGGCCGGCCACTGGGTGGGGCGATCCAGCGCGTTGACCGGGCCGGGCGACCAGGCGACAAGCAGATCATCCCCCGGCGCGGCGGAGGGGTGGGTAAACTTACCCACGCGGGTCACGCCGTCCGAACCGAGAGGCGCGGCCTCGTCGTTGGCCGTGGTCATGGGGGTAATGGAATACATCCCGCGCGGGGTGAAACCCATCTGGAAGGGGTAAATAAACCCCGCGCCCACGGTTTGGGTGATGGGCGGGTTTTCGTCAATGAACGCACTATAAAAGGGAGGCATCCCCCCCGGGGGCGTCACCGGGAACCGGTAAAGCGCGCCGAAACCGAAGTTGTTCAGGTTGTAGTAATCCTCCACCACAATATCGCTGTTGCCCATCTGCGTCATAAAATGAAACGATGAAGCCATTTTGAACGAACTGACCAGCGGCCCCCAATACCGCCCGTCGGGATAGATCGTCCAAACGCCCCAGTTGCGCTCATCGCGCATCCCCTGGCTTTCATACGTGGTAAACATGATGCGCCCGTCCGCCAGCGGCGTGGGATGCAGGGAGCTGCCGATGGTCATGGGCGCGATGAGCGTGACGTTGGAGCCGTCGGCATCCATGACGAAAAGTTGGAGAGTGGGCAGAGTAAAAAATTTGGGCGGGATGAAGGCATTCCGGTTGCTGACAAAGGCCACCTTCCCACCCGCGAGGGGCGCGGGGCCGAGGTTGAGGATGCCGTACCCCAGGCTGTTGTATTGTGGATCGGGATATACGGGGTTGGTCTCATCCCAGTTGCCCGCGCCCGTATTGGGGGTGAATTCCTGGAAGGTCAACTGTTCGATCTGGCGTGTGCCGAGGTGGATGCGATAAATGTCCGCACCCGCATAGGACAGGTTTTCCCGCTGGCCGTTCAGGTTGGCGGGAAGCACGTTGTGAAAGTAGCTGTAATAGACCCACTGCGCATCGAAGGAAACAAAGGGATCGATCACCGCCCCGTTGCCGCCCACCACGAGGATTTCCTCCGTGCCGTCCGGGTGGAGCACCATCAAATCCGTGCCGGGCTCGATCACGCCAGGGTGAAAGACCTCCGGCCAGGTGATGTGAGCATTGTCGCCATTGCGCGGCTGGCGGACGTACACGACGTCGTAGGTGATGGCATTTCCGCCGCCCGCAAGTGGGTTTTCGGAGATTGCCAAACCAGCGGATGCGAGGATGAATAGGCCAAAAAGGATCAAGAGGGAAAAATTCCGGGCGCTCATGGCTGTTCCTTGTTTACTTGTTTACCTTGTAATTTGTCTCATTGCTCAATGCTGCCCAGTGTACGCAAACGTTCCACCCGCTCCGCCTCGTTGTCCACCAGCCAGGCATCCTGTGAAAGCTCGGCATACGCCGCGGCGAAATGCGAACGGGCTTCATCCTCCCGGCCCAATACCAGCAGCAACTCACCCAACTCCTCATCCGTATACCCATGCGGCTCGCCCTCGATCTCCGCTTCCACCAGCAGGGCGTTCTGGATGGCAAGCGCCTCATCGTACCAGCCCAGCGAACGCAGGCAGCGCCCCACACACCATTTGGCAATGCGGATCGTCTCCGCATTCCCCTGCTCTTCCCGGAAAGCCTGCGCCTGCTGGAATAAATCCAGCGCCTTATCAAATTCACCAAGATCATGATACGTCCAGGCCGTATTGTTGAGCAGGCTCCCCAGCCAGCCGCGCGCCCGCTCTGATTTGCTCTGCGTCGCATGGGCGATGGCATTCTCATTCCATGCCAGTGACTCTGCCCCCTTTTCCACAATCCCCAGCATATGGGCGGCATCCACTGCATAAAAATCCTCCCCAGCAGCCTCCGCCTGCTCCCAGGCCTCCAGGAACAACGGACGCGCCTGCTCCACTTTTTTGGAACTATTGAACACCCTCCCCCGCTCCAACAAATACCGGATGCGGGCCACCGGGGTCGCTGACCCCAATAGTTTCTCCACCCCATCGAGAAGCGCGTGCCCCTCCTCAAACTTACGCTGGAGACCCTGCGTGCGTGCCAACTGCGTCAGCAACTGGGCGTGATATTCGGCATCACCGCCAGCCTCCGCCGCAGGCAGCAACGCCCGGAATTTTTCGGCAGTCCCCGCAGGGTCGCCGTAATCCCATAAATCATCGAAATCATATTTTTCAGGCATGTCTTCCTCCAAATCAGTTGCAAAAGACTGGACACGAATGATCACGAATTTACACGAATGAAAATCAAAAATTCGTGATCATTCGTGAAAATTCGTGTCAGAAGTTTTCCGCAGCCGCCCTCCCCACGTTTCTCCGCCCGCGCGCCCGCATCACATCCAAAATCCGCGGCAGGATTTCCGTATACACCCGAAACCAGAACGGCCGGATCGGGTAATCCCACGCCCCCACGTGCCGCACCACCTCCCCTCCCAGCCCCTCCTTGAAACGGAACACCCCCCACATCCCATCCCTTTCATCAAACACATCCGGCGCGCCCCACAGGTCATATACCCTGCACCCCGCCGCCTTCGCCCGCCGCATCGCCTCCCATTGCAGCAGGTAACTCGGCATCTTCTCCCGGTGTGCCGCGTGCGACATCCCATGCAGGTAAATCGCCCGCCCCGCAAACCGCGGCACCACCACCGCCCCGACCGGCTCCCCGTCCACCTCCGCCACCAGCACATCCAGCATCCCGGCCGCCTCAAACGTCCCCCAGAGCCGATGGTAATAGGCCTCCTCCCGGATCACGAAACCATCCCGCACCGCCGTCTCCGCATACATCCGGTACAACAGCCCAAAATCCGCCGCCGACCCCGACCGCACCACTACCCCCTTCCGCTCCGCCAGCCGCACGTTATAACGCGCCTTCTGCTTCATCCGCGCCAGCATTTGATCTTCTGAAACGGACAAATCCACGAGGACGGTATTTTTATATTGAACCTGATCCCTGGAGAACATCCAGCCCCCCCGTTTCAACTGATCCACCAATGCTTCCCCCAGCCCATTGGAAACTGCACCGGGTTCACCGGGGACGCCGTACCCCACGGGCACCTCCGGATCGATTTTGAGGAACATGGCCCCCCGCTTTCGGGCATCCGTGATCAAATCAACCAGCACCCGCCCCCGGAGCGCGGCATCCCCCCAATCGAGCAGGGGGCCTTTGGGGACATAGGCCACACTCAGCCGCGCCGCAAACCCCCTCATCGGGATGCGCCGCACCAACATCTGCGCCGCAGCGGCAACCTGCCCCCCGGCATCCGTCCACATCCGAAAGTGCGGCGTCCAGCCAACTGGCGCTTTAATCCGCCCCCACTCCTCCGTCTGCAACAAGTGTGCGCCGGGCAGGCGGGCTATGGTCTCGTTCCAATTTGAAGCCACGCGCTACTTCTCTTCCCCAGCTAATCGCAATGCGGACTTAACCACCCTGTCAGGCATTCCCCACATCTCTTGCCAACTGTTCTTCACTCAAAATAAACGGCGAAACCTGATATTCCCCAATTCGTTGCAAAAATTCAACTCGCGATAACCCTGAAAGCTGTGCCGCCCTGCCGGATGAAAGCCGCCCAAGTTCAAAGAGCTTGAGCGCCGCAAAAAACCGAAGCTCATCCGACAGGGATGTTGGCGATAACTTAAGGCTGATGATAATCTCTTCCGGGATTTCAAACTGGACGAGGCTCATGTTCTGCTCCTAAAAACGATTATACACATTTATTCGCGGCCACGAAGCCGCCACTGGTATAGACGATACATCCCCGGATTGTAAACCCGATCCCACGGGCCAGCCGCGCGGCGGACGGTACCGCCAAAGCCGCGCTTGAAGCGATACACGCCCCACAAGCCATCCGCGCGGGCGGAGAATTCCGCTTCAAGGGTGGCTTCATCTTCATCCGGCACGCCCCACAAATCGTACTCCTCGCAGCCCTGGGCGCGTGCCCAACGGATGGCCTCCCATTGCAAGAGGTAGGGGGCCATCGCCTCGCGGTGCTCATTGGCGGATGCGCCATAGAAATACCAGGCGCGCCGCCCGCGGGCAAAGACCATGAGCGCGGCCAGCGGTGTCCCCTCAAACTCCGCAATCAGCAGTTCACACAGGCCGCGGGACTGGAAGATTTCATAGGAGCGGCGATAATAATCGGGGGTGTGCACCCCAAAGGCGTCGCGCTCACCGGTGGCAAGCATGAGCCGGTTGAAGGTGTCGAGATCGCCGGAGGCGCGCACAACCACGCCCTTGCGCAGGGCCAGCCGGAGGTTGTAGCGAGTCTTTTGCTTCATGCGCGCCAGCAGATCGTCGTCGCTGAGGCGGAGATCGATCGTAATCGTGCGGGGGGGCTGGATGGCATGCAGGGCCGGGATCAACCCGCGAGGGGGCGTCCCCCCGGAGGCCCCCCTTGCATTCCCCCATTGGTCGGGTTCCACTTTGAGGGCAATGGCGCGTTTCTCTTTGCACAGCCGATCCAGGGGGTCAAGGAGATCATCAAAATTTGGCCCCACCGGGCCTTTGGGAATATAGGCGAGTGTGAAACCGCCAGGCAGTTTGCGGAAAAGCACCTGAGCCCCGGTATCCCCGGCAATGAGCGTTTCCGCCTGCCAGCCGAATTCGGATTTGAGGCGGCCCCACTGGCTGGTCTGGAGCAGGTGGGCGTCGGGGTGGTGCGAGAGGAAGTTGTCCCAGAGGAGGGTGGAGGAGGCGGGCATGGATTACTCGTGGGAACTCGTAGGAACTCTTGGGAACTCGTGGGGGCCGCGCGGACGCAGTTCCCATGAGTTCCCAAGAGAACCCACAAGGACTTCCTGGTCAAACCACCGAGATCAAATCCGGCGGGGGCGTGCTGCTGACGGTGGCACCAGGAACAAGTTTATCGAGGAGGTGGAGGATGGCGGCGGAGTCGCCTTCGCGGGCGAGGTAGATCAATTCGCCAACGGCCTGGGTGAGCGGGAGGCCGTTGATGGGTTCATCACGCATCATGCGCAGGATTTCAGGATGGTCGGTGCGGAGGATGTCGGAGCGGACCTCCCAGAGTTCTTCGCTCAGTTTTTCACCGGGACGGACGCCGGTAAAGGTGATCTCGACATCCCTGCCCGGCTCCAGCCCGGAGAGGCGGATGAGGTCCTCGGCAAGGTCAACGATGCGGATTTGCTCGCCCATGTTGAGGATGAAGACCTCACTGCCCTCGCCCATGGCGGCGGCCTGGAGAACGAGGTGGACGGCCTCGGGAATGGTCATAAAGAAGCGGCGCATTTCGGGATGCGTGATCGTGATCGGGCCGCCCTTTTTGATCTGCTGTTGGAAGATGGGGACAATGCTGCCGCGGCTGCCGAGGACGTTGCCAAAGCGGACGACGGAGAATGGCTTGCCCGTGCGGTTGGCGGTATCCACGACGAGCATCTCGGCGATGCGTTTGGTGGCGCCCATGACGCTGGTGGGGCGCACGGCCTTGTCGGTGGAGATCATGACGAGGCGCTCCACGTCAAAGGAGATGGCCATATCCAGTACGTTGCGGGTGCCCAGGATATTGTTGGTGACAGCTTCGCCCACGTTGGCTTCCATCAGGATGACGTGCTTATGCGCCGCAGCATGGAAGACGACCTGCGGGCGGAATTTCTCGAAGATGGCATACATGCGATTGCTGTCCCGGATGTCGGCAATGACCGGGAACATGGGCAGGGAGGGGAAATTGGCCTGGAGTTCAAGGATGGCCTCAAAAATGGAGTTTTCGCCGTGCCCCAGGAGGATGATCTCGGAAGGCCCCCAGCGCGCCACCTGGCGGCACAGCTCCAGCCCGATGGAACCACCCGCGCCGGTGATCAGCACGCTTTTCCCGGCGAGGGTGAGGCCGGTCTTGTCGCTGTCGGTTTGGGTCGGTTTGCGGCGAAGGAGGTCAGTGATCTGGACTTCGCGCAGGCGGGAGACGTTCACCTGCCCGCCAATCAGCTCGTAAATGCCGGGCATGGTGCGGAAGGTGACTCCGGCGGTGCGGCAGGCATCGGAGACGCGCCGCACGACATTACCGGGCGCGCTGGGCAGGGCGATGATCACCTCATCAATATCTTTATCTTCCACGACATGGGCCAGATCAACCAGCCGTCCTTCCACCGGGACGCCATATAACTTGTGCTTAATCTTGGCAGGGTCATCATCCAGAAACGCGGCAGGGATCAGGCCCAATTGCGGGTTTTTCTGCAACTCGCGGACGACCAGCGTCCCGGCGCTCCCCGCGCCGACGATCAGGACGCGCCGGGCGGCGTGGCTGCGCGGCTTCCCGGCCAGACGGCTCTCGGCGATCATCCGCAGGGAGAAACGGAAGCCGCCGACGAGGAGGATGGAGACGAGGCCGTCTATGAGGATGGAACTGCGCGGGAAGCCCGGATAGATGTCGAGAGCCGATTGGAGCGTGGTGAGGCCAAAGATTGCACCAGCCACCACCGCCGAGGCCACCACATTCGCCCCGACGATCAGCCGCAACTCCTGTGTGCTGGCATACGCCCACAGCCGCCGGTACAAACCCAACTGGTAAAAGACGAGCGGTTTGATGACCAGCGAGAGCGCGATCATCCAGACCATCTGCGGGAAGTAATACAGGAAGACCGAGCCAAGCTCCAGCCGCATGGCAAAACTCAGGGCCACGGAGGCGGTGATCAAGACCAGGTCGGCCAGGAAGATAAAGCGATTACGCAAGTAAATTTTTTCTCCTATCATGGGTTGTCCGCTTCCGGTAAGCGTCATCTTCCCCGGAGGCCAAGCACGGTGGCCGGGGTGCGCAGCAAAACCATGAGGTCAAGCCAGAGACTGCGATGCTTGATGTAATAGAGGTCAAACTCCAGCTTCTCGTTGGTCTCATCCACGTTGGCGGCGTAATCCTGATGGATCTGCGCCCAGCCGGTAATGCCGGGTTTGACGAGCAGGCGTGCCCGATAAAAGGGGACGTGTTCCTGGAACATCTGGATGAGGGCCGGGCGCTCAGGGCGCGGGCCGACGAGGCTCATCTCGCCGCGCAGGACGTTGAGGAATTGCGGCAGTTCATCGAGATGTGTCTTGCGCAGGAACCAGCCGACGCGCGTCACCCGCTCGTCGTTCTCGGCAGTCCAGCGCGGCACGCCATCCTTCTCAGCGTCCTTTTGCATCGTGCGGAATTTGATCACATTGTATGGGCTGTCGTGCATCCCGGAACGCCGCTGGAAATAAAAGACGGGAAAGCCGGTCTCCAGCACATTGGCGATAATGATAAAGGGGAGGATCACGAGCATCAGCAGGCTGCCCGCCAGCCCGCCCACAATATCCAGCGCACGCTTGGTGAACAGGTAGAGCGCGCTGGCCTGGCTTTCTTCCACAAAAGAGCGTACCATCCAATCGGATTCCAGGTGAAAGATCGGGACGCGCCCAAATAGCTCTTCATACACCCGCTGCATCCGGGCGATGCCCACACCGCGCTCCTGGGCGTCCAGCAATGCCTGGAACATGTGCCCATCCATCGGGCCGGAAATCGCGACGATGATCTCGGAAACCTGGAGGGCCGCGATGGAATCCACCAGGGAACCCGCCCCCCCGAGAACCCGGTGCCCGGCAATTTCCTGGCCCCACTTCTCCGGGTCATCATCCACAATCCCGGCGACCAGAAAAGGAGGAGGGGAAAATTCCCGCAACTTTTCCAGCAGGGAGGTGCCGGCGCGCCCGCCGCCCACCACCAGCACCCGCCGCATAAACAGGTTGGCGTTGAAAATGCGGATATAGGAAATGCGCCAGATCAGGGTCAGCAGGGAGACGAGGCCGAGAAAATAGCCCACCCCACTGCGAGGCAGGGAGCGCGGCGCAGACGAAAAATAGATCAGCAGGTACACGCCCAGCCCGGCCACCCCCGCGGCCATAATCCCACGCAGCGTTGAACTCATCCGGCTGGCCTTGCGAATATCGTACAACTCGACCATCAGGATCACCCAGCAGGCGGGCAGGAGGTAAAACCAGAAGGGGACACGGGCCGCGAGGAACTCGCGCGAAAAGCCCAGCCACTCGCTGCTGCTCACCCCCCACAGGAGCAACGCGCCCAACAGCGCAGCCACGCCCGCCAGCAAATCGCCCATCAGGAGGATCGGGCGGCGGTCGGTGGGGCGCAGTTGCAAACGGCTGACCCGGGCCAACTCTTTGGTGGTCATTTGAATCGAACCAGGCTCCACAGAAACGCCCCACCCCAACAAAAATGCATCGTCCCGATGGCCAATGGCAGGCCAAAGATCAGGGAGGGATCTGCCTTCACGGAGGCCGCCCGTACCCCGGCAATGATCAGCGCCCCAAAATAGGTGAGCAACACGACCCCCAACAGGGCGCGCGCCCACCCAAAAAAGGCGGCCAGCCCCATCAGGGTCAGTACCCCGGCGATAAAGAGCGGGGGGAGCGCCTGTCGCCAGCGCAGGGTCTCGGGATAGCGCCTCAACATGCGCCCCTTCCAAAAGCCATAGCGCAGATACTGTTGGGCCAGCGCCCGCAGGTTGGGGCGCGCAAAATAACGGGAACGGATGGCCGGGTCGAGCCAGATTTTCCCGCCAGCCTGGCGGATGCGCGTGTTGAACTCATAGTCTTCATTCGTCAGCAACGTTTCGTCAAAATAGCCAATCTGGGCCACGAGGGAGCGGCGGAACGCGCCAAAGGGGACGGTATCCACGAATTGGGGCTGGGTGGCATGGCGATATTGGGCATCCCCGACCCCCAACGGGTGGGCCGCGGCCGCGGCAATGGCGCGTCCCATTGGGGTGACCGCGCCCGGCATAATCTCCCAGACGCCGCCGACATTTTCGGCGACACCGAAATCCAGCGCCGCCACACACCGGGCGGCATAATCCGCCGCCGGGACGGAGTGGGCATCCAGCCGCAGGATGTATTCGCCCTGCGCGGCCCTCAGCCCATGGTTGAGCGCGGCAGGGATATTCCGGGCCGGGTTATCCAGCACGCGGATATTTATGCCCGTGTGCGCCGCCTGCCACGCGGCAATTTCTTCCCGCGTGTGGTCGGTGGACATGCCATCGGCAATCAGGATTTCCATATTCGTGTGGGGGAATGTCTGGGAGGACAGCGCATCCAACAGGAGCCGGATGGTGGCCTGTTCATTGTAACACGGGATGATCACGGAGATTTTGGGGGCGGGCATGATGGTTAGCGCTAAAGTGTCGGCAGGTTTCACTTACCCGACCCCCCTCTAACTCCCCCCGTGAACGGGGGGAGAACGGGCTACTTGAATTCAACCAGCCTCCCCCCGCACGCGGGGGGACGGGAGGGAGGTGGCAGGCGGGGCCAGCCGGGAAGGGCGCAGGGGTTGATCCTGTTGCGGCGGATGGTGGCAGATTGTAAGGCAAGATGCGGCGCGGGGCAAAGGTTATAATCGCACCGATGTTTCCCGTTTGCACATTGCCCGCTCTCCGGCGACGGGCATGCCGCCAGCCAGGGTTTGGATATTTTCGCCCCCAAAACCATCCGCTCCCGAAGGAGATAGATAAACAATGTCCCGAACCATGGTGCTTCGCCTGTTCATTATCGGCCTCGTGGCTGTGGGCCTCCTGAGGGCCTGCCAGCCCGCCCCGGCAGCCAGCGCGAATACCGTTGACCCTATCACCAAACCGACCGCACAACCGGCTGCAAAACCGGCGATTGAAGCGGTGGATGAGCCGCCGGCCGGGCTGGGCCGTCTGACTGCCGATTACCCGGCGGAAGTGGTGGAAGCCTGGTTTGAGCTTGAACTAAAGCTCATCCAGAAGACGATGGGGTTCTCGCCCCCGGTGGCCTCCCGCGCCCTGGGCTATTCCGGGCTGACACTGTACGAAGCCGTCGTGAACGGTATGCCGGGATACCAGTCGCTGGCCGGGCAACTGGAGGGGCTGGAGGTACTCAACGCCGCCGGTATGGCGTACAACTGGGGTGCGGTTGCCAACAGCGCCCTCGCCAACGCCATCCGTCTCTACTTCCCCACCGCCCCGCCGGAATACCTGGCCGAGGTGAATGCGCTGGAAACCCAGTGGTACCGGGCGTATGAGTCCATGGACGGCGCTTCGATGGCGCGCTCCGCCGCCTACGGAAAAGCTGTCGCCGAGGGCATTTACCGTTATTCGATCACTGACGGCGGCCACGAGGGCTTTGGCAGGAACTTTCCGGTGAGCTACATCAGCCCCACCGGGGATGGCCTGTGGGTCCCCACCAGCAAGCAGTTGATCCCGCTGCAACCCTATTGGGGGAACAACCGCCCCTTTGCCCTGCCAGCCAACGATGCTTGCGCCCCTGCCCCGCCGCCGGAGTATTCCACCGACCCAGCTTCCGCCTTCCATGCCGAGGCACAGGAAGTCTACGACGTCACCACCGCCCTGACCGAGGAACAGACAGCCATCGCCAAATTCTGGGCGGATGGCAACCTGACCTATACGCCTCCCGGCCATTCCATTGCCCTCACCACCCTTGCCCTGCGCACTGAGCAGGCCAACCTCGCCTTCGCTGCCGAAGCCTATGCCAAAGTGGGTATGGGCGTCAGCGATGCCTTCATCTCCGTCTGGCAGGCCAAATTCACCTACAACTTGCTGCGCCCGGTGACTTATATCAACGCCATTATTGACCCAGCCTGGAAACCGCTCATCCTTACACCGCCCTTCCCCGAATACACCTCCGGCCACTCCGGCCAGTCCGGTGCGGCGGCCATTATCCTCACCGCCCTCTTCGGCGACAACTACGCCTTCACCGACACCACCCACGCCGACCTGGGTTTTCCTGACCGCTTCTTTGGCTCCTTCCATGAAGCCGCGGCTGAGGCGGCCATCTCCCGGCTCTATGGCGGTATCCATTATCGCGCCGCCATAGAACTGGGCATCCTCCAGGGGAATTGCGTGGGCGAAGCCGTACTCGCCTTGCAATTCACCAAATAACCGGACAACCCGCTTGACTTTCATCACAGTTGCTCCATAGTAGATGTTCTTTTCCGCATACTTAATGCAATTCCAAACAACATATTCGGATGAGGTGACAGTCACCTTGCTTGAAATTAGCCATGCTGAGCAGTTTTGGAGGTGACTGTCACCTGAGCTTATCCTAAAATGTCCCTTATAGGACTTACGCAAAATGGGTCTCGATACGCCGTATGCGCTGGTTGAGTAGCGGTTTTTGCGTATCGAAACCTGCGCATACGGCTACTCGACCAGCATCCTAATTTTGTGTTTGGTGTTTTTGCGTAAGTCCTGCCTTATTCTTGCATTAAGAAACACTCTCTCAGGGGGTGCGGTATCCCCCGGGGAATCCCGCACCCCTTGCGCAAAAGTTTTTTCCGTAAAAGGAAAGTATTCCATGTCTGTTGAGAGCGCTGCGCCCACCCGCAAAGTTTTCCGCCCGGTAACGGGCAACCGGCATGCCCGGATGCTGAATATCTACCTTGTTTTCGTGGCGGTGCATTTTATGGAACACCTGCTGGAAATGCTCCAGGTGTTCGTATTGAAAATTCCCTCCACCAAACCCGGCGGGCTCCTGGGCCTGGCCTTCCCCGCCCTGGCCAACGCCGAGTGGGTGCATTTCAGCTACAACTTGTTCCAGCTGGCCGGGCTGTTGCTGCTGGCGGCTGGCTTTGGCGGTACCGCCCGCAAATGGTGGACCATCGCCACCCTCTTCCAGGTCTGGCACTTTTTTGAGCATACCCTCCTGCAGGGACAAGCACTCTTCAGCCAAAACCTGTTCGGCCAACCGGTGCCGACCAGCCTTGTCCAGGCTCTGGGCGTGCCCCGGCCCCATCTGCATTTTATCTATAACCTGGCGGTTGTGCTCTGCCAACGTTGATTGCCGTCGCCATCCACCAGGGAAAAAGCAGAAGCGCACGGGTAGAATGAGCTACCTGCAAACCGGCTTTGCCATGTCCCCTGTGGGATCATTTACCAGATGCTGAACAGCCCCCAACATCTCACGGTCTGGCAAGTGTTCCGCATCACGCTCTGGTTTGGGCTGGTGACCGGGCTGCTCGAAGTTCTCATCCTGTTTACGCAGGAGCACCTCTTCCACCAAATCATCCACCGGGGACGCGATTATTCGTGGATGACACCGCTCGCAAATATGACGATCTTTGCCATTTTTGGCAGCCTCCCCATTTTGGTCGCCTGGCGCGCGCCCCGCTTCCTGCCCTTCCCCGGCCTGATCTTCCTGTTCAGTTTTCTTGCGGGCATTAATCTGGCGCTTGCCTTTTATCAGACCGGGCGGACGATCCTCCTCGCGGCAGTGGGTATACTGGCTGTTGGCATGGCCCGGCTGGCAGACAGCCACCCCGCCGCACTCCACCGGCTCTTTACTCGGACGTTACCCTGGCTGGCCGCCGTTGTTTTTTTGATCGCCCTCGGAGCGCGATGACCGCGAAACTTTCACGCCGCGACTTTATCAAACTGGCCGGGAGCGTGCTGGCCGGGAGCGCCCTGGCCCGCTGGGGGCAGCCCCCCGCCAGTGATCCAGCCCCCAACGTGATCCTGATCACTCTGGACACCGTCCGGGCCAAGAGCCTGGGCCTTTACGGCGCGCCCCTAACGACGACGTCCCAACTGGAACGCCTTGCCTCCCACGGCCTCGTCTTTGAACAGGCGCTCGCCCCCTCCTCATGGACGCTTCCCACTCATGCCAGCATATTTACCGGCCGCTATCCACATCAATTAAATGTGGGCTGGGAAACAGCCCTCGACCACGCCATGCCCACCCTGGCGGAAATGCTCGGCAACCGAGGTTACGCCACGGCAGGCTTTGTCGCCAATCTGGCGTACTGCGCCTATGATCTTGGGTTGGATCGGGGCTTTGACCATTATGAGGACTATCCGGTTTCCTGGGGACAGCTCGCCCTCAGCGCCTCCCTGTCCCGGGAGTTGATCAGCAGCGACCGGGTGCGCAACGCCCTCGATTTCCACGAAATGCCCAACCGTAAAAACGCCGCCCGTATCACTGACGACTTCCTCCGCTGGCTGGGGCAGCATGATCCCTCCACGCCTTATTTTGGCTTCCTCAATTTTTTCGACGCCCACGAACCCTGTTTCCCCCCGCCGCCCTTTGACACGCAATTTGGCCCTCCCCGGCCTGCGGGGACGGATTTTGCCCATATCCCCACGCTCATCACGCGGCGGGAGAAATACGCCCTGCCCGCCGAAGAGATGGAATATGAATATCACGCTTATCTGGGAGCCATCGCCTATATGGATCAACAGGTCGGGCGGCTCATTGACGAGTTGGATCGCACCGGGCAGATGTCAAACACCGTGGTTTTTATCACCTCCGACCACGGCGAACAGTTCGGTGAACATGGTTTGTTTGACCATGGCACCAGCCTGTACCGTCCATTGGTTCACGTCCCGCTGCTGATCCTGCTCCCCGGCAAAATCACCGGGCGGGTGGAGACCCCCGTTACCCTGCGCGATTTTGCAGCCACGGCGCTTGACCTTGTGGGCCAGCCAACCGGGCAATCCCTGCCCGGCGTTTCGTGGCGCGCCTTGTGGGATGAGAATGCCCCACAGGCAACCGCATCCAGTCCGGTAATGACCGCGCTTGCCAACGGAGGCAAGGCTGTTCCCGGCTGGTATCCCGTCGCAACGGGGGATATGTTTGGCCTGCTGGATGGGGGCCTCTACTACATCCGCAAAGGGGACGGGGACGAAGAACTTTATGACTTCGGGAACGATCCTGATGAACTCCAAAACCTGGCAAAGCTCCCGGAATATCAGGCAAAATTAACCCACCTGCGCCAACAAGTAAACATGCTGATCGCATCCTGAGTTTCATCAGCCCCCCCAAAACAAAGCCGGGGCAGACGATGGTCTGCCCCGGTTCTCGTTATAAAACGATGCTCACCAGTTTATCCGGCACCACAATCACTTTCCTGGGCGGCTTGCCCTCAAGCGCTTTCTGCACGCCCTCCGTTGCCAGCGCAGCGGCCTGGATCGCCTCCTCGCTTGTCCCGGCGGTGATAGTGATTCGGTCGCGGACTTTGCCATTGATCTGAATGGGTATGGTGATCTCGTCTTCCTGCGCTGTCGCCTCATCCACTTGGGGCCAGGATTGCGTGTGGATGGAATACGGTTTGCCCAGGATTTCCGTCCACAACTCTTCCGAGATGTGCGGGCAAACGGGGGCCAGCATCCGCAGGTAGATGTCAATCGCTTCATCCCACGCTACGCTCCCGGCGGTGGTCGCGCGCAGCTCGTACATCAGGTTCATCAATTCCATCAGGGAGGAGATGATGGTATTGAAGTCAAAGGTTTCATAGTCGTGCGTGACCCGTTTGAGGGTCTGGTGCACCTTGCGGCGTAAAACCCGCGTGCGCTCGGGGGTGGCTGACCCCTGAGGGTGCGCGCCCCCCTGCGGCCCCGTTTCATCGATGAGGGTCCATGTCCGTTTGAGCCAGCGGACGATGCCCTGGATGTTATCCGTTTTCCACGGGCCGCCGATCATCCAGCGGTAGCCAAAGATCAGGTAGGCGCGCATTACGTCTGCGCCATAGTCCCGCACCACGTCATCGGGGTCAATGACGTTGCCGCGCGATTTGCTCATGCGCATCCCGTCGTCGGCCAGGATTTGCCCCTGGTTGCGCAGTTGGAGCATGGGTTCCGGGCCGTCGGTGATTTCCATGTCGCGCATGGCTTTGTGGAAGAAGCGGGTGTAGATCAGGTGCATGGTGGCGTGTTCTGCGCCGCCGGTGTAGGTGTCCACGGGCATCCAGTAGTCGTACTCGGCCTGGTCGAAGGGGTAGTCGTCCTTGTGCGGGCTGAGGTAGCGCAGGTGGTACCAGGAGGAGCACATGAAGGTGTCGAGGGTGTCGGTGTCGCGCTCGGCGGCGCGCCCGCAGATGGGGCAGGTGGTGTCCTTCCAGGATGGGTGCAGTTTGAGCGGGCTTTGGCCGGTGGGCAGCCATTCCACATCTTCGGGCAGGGTGATGGGCAATTGGTCTTCGGGGACGGCGACCTGGCCGTGGTCGGGGCAGTAGATGATGGGGATGGGGCTGCCCCAGTAGCGCTGGCGCGAGATGGTCCAGTCGCGCAGGCGATAGATGATGTCGTGTTTGCCGATGCCCTTTTCTTCCAGCCAGGCGATGACGGCCCTGATGGCCGGGTTTTTCAGGCCCTTCTCGCTGGTGGCGCGCGTGCCGTTGAACTGGGCGCTGTTGATCATGACGCCTTCGTGCGGCCAGGCTTCGGTCATGGCCACACCGTCCAACTCCAGACCCGCAGGCTGGATGACGGGGATAATCTCCAGGCCGTATTTGCGGGCGAAGGCGAAGTCGCGTCCGTCGTGGGCGGGGACGGCCATGATCGCACCGGTGCCATAGGTCATCAGGACGTAGTCAGCAATCCAGATGGGGATCTGCGCCCCGTTGACTGGGTTGATGGCATAACCGCCGGTGAAGATGCCCGTTTTCTCCTTGTCGGTTTTCTCGCGTTCAATTTCGGTCTGGCGGGTGGCTTCGGCGGCGTAGGCTTCGACGGCGGCGCGTTGTTCCGGGGTGGTGATGGTTTTGACCAGCGGGTGTTCCGGGGCCAGCACCATGAAGGTGGCACCCCAGAGCGTGTCCGGGCGGGTGGTAAAGACAGTAATAAGTGAGGAGTGTTCAGTATTCAGTACTGGTCCATTGGTTACTGAATACTTTTTACTGTTTACTGAATACTGATCACTGACCACTGGAAACTGAACACTCGCCCCCTCCGAGCGGCCAATCCAGTTGGTCTGCATGTCGCGGATCATATCCGGCCAATCCAGCCCTTCAAAGGACAGCAGTTCATCGGCATACGCCGTGGTGCGGAAATACCACTGTTCCAGTTCCTTCTTGGTGACCGGGGTTTTGCAGCGTTCGCAGACGCGGTTCTCACCAATGACCTGCTCGCGGGCCAGGGTGGTATTGCAATTGGGACACCAGTCCACTTCGCCCCATTTTTTATAGGCCAGCCCGCGTTTGAACAGTTGGATGAAGAACCATTGCGACCATTTGTAGTAGGCCGGGTCGCTGGTGGTCACTTCGCGCCGCCAGTCAAACATGGTGCCCATCGAGCGCATCTGCTCCCGCATGTAATCAATGTTTTTGTAGGTGCGGATCATCGGATGTACGCCTTCCTTGATCGCCGCGTTTTCGGCAGGCAGGCCAAAGGCGTCAAAGCCCATCGGGAAGAGCACGTTGAAGCCGTTCATCCGCTTGAAGCGGGCGCGGGCATCCGAGGGGGTCATGGGATACCAGTGGCCGATATGCAGGTTCCCGGACGGGTAGGGCAGCATGGTCAGCGCGTAGAATTTGGGGCGGGTGTGATCAATGTCGGCGTGATACAGGCCGTCTGCCTCCCATTTGGCTTGCCATTTGGGTTCAATTTCGGTGGGGTCGTAGGGGGTGGTCATGGGGTTAGCTCCGAGGGGAGGAAGTTACTGGTAGTTGAGTGTATAAAGAGATGATTAAATTGTAGGTTATAGAGCACCACTAAAGGCGCGAATAATAACCAATATCCATAATCCAACCACTGCTGTAATTGTTTCAATGGGTTGAGATACGATAGAAACCAAGGCACCCACCCATGCGTGCAGTAAAACATAGGGTGAAAGGCAAGGCGAGGAAGCTAAAGCATATCTAACATTACGGGTACGTATAGACGCGACAAGTAAGGTTAACCCAACTGGAATACTGCTTGGCCATAAACTTGCGTTGTACGCACGCGTCAGAGTCATTGTGTCACGAAATCGTAAAGGCCATAAACCGAAGAGAAGAAATGAAATTAAGAGTGTCAAAGTAATTGGCCAGAAAACCCGAATTACTTCTTGAAAACCTTTTCTTCGCCACGCTTCTATGAGCCAAAATATTCCTACACCGATGCCAATCTGAGGTTTTATCGCAATAAAAAATAAACCAATTTGTGGAGGCATGATGAGACCCAATAGCGGTAACCACTCAATGTTTGAATTGAGTAAACAATGTATTACGGGAGGCGAGAGAAGGAAAGCGGTCATGGCAAGAGGCTTTGCTCCTAATTTATAGGCTGTAAAAGCAAATGAGCCTATCCCAATAAGGAGTAAAATCGCCCGTCCAATGTTCACTGGCAGTAGTGCAAGAGGGATAAACGGGATGAGACCCCAAGGCGCACTAAAAAAGATGTCAACACTATACGGCGATTTGCCTGATATAACCGCAAGGGTAGCTGGGCGATATGTGTCTCGCCAGTCAATGCCAGCCGGTAGGTAAATCGAGCCTAAAACAATAAGGACAAGTATGAGCACAAAGATCAAGACGCCTTGGGCTATACGGAGCGTTGAGTTCGCCGGGATTTTTTCCATAGTGTTCCGCTCAAAGGGTTGGGGTTACAGTGGCAAAAGCCATCTGATCGGACAAAAAATAAACTGGGCCACATTTCAAATTAAACAAAAAATCCTTCGCCAACTCAGGGACGAAGGGATGCTCCGTGGTACCACCCAGATTGCCAGCACAATATGCCAGCCACTCAGGTTCACGATAACGGGTGAAGGCCGGTGACAATTACTCAATTACCAATTACAAATTACTATTTGTTCTACGAGTAATTTGTAATTGGTAATTTTCAAGGCCACAGCATGTCCCTTGGGGACGGACAGACGAGTTCGGTTTTGAATTGGCTCACTGTGGGAACCGGTTTGAGGCTTGCAGACAGTGGCCTCAACTCTCTGACAGATAACCTACTACTTCCATCATTGCCTGGATATTCTTTTGAATTCAAGATTGGTTCGAGGAAATCTCAAGTCTCCAACCTCTCTTTTTCAGTGGACCCAGAGGGATTCGAACCCTCGACCTTCTCAATGCCATTGAGACGCGCTCCCAACTGCGCTATGGGCCCCTAAATTACCAATTACGCCTTACTAATTACCAATCCGGTAATCTGTAACTGGTAATTAGTAATTTACCTATGGACCTGGAGGGATTCGAACCCTCGGCCTCTTCAGTGCGATTGAAGCGCGCTCCCAACTGCGCTACAGGCCCGGTTTCAAGGTGGGCGGGATTGTACATGCCCGCACAAGGCATGTCAAGCAGGCGATTTTTTTCGCCCGGCAAATCCCAATCGGGCAGGTTGCTGGTAGACAACGCGGCTAGGTCTCGAAGAAAAGCACGTAGATTTCAGCATTTTCGCTTACATAGGCCACGTAGAGGACGCCCTCGGGAGATATGGCAAGTGAGGGGGAAATAGAAGGACCAACACCAATATGGATCCCCGCCCCGCTGGCAGAACCAGCACTGACCTCCACCCAACTGCTGCCATCCCATTGCCGGATATAGATATTATCAGCTGCGCTGTTAAAGTCATCCCATGCTATATGAGGCACCCCGTTGGGGGAGATAGCGAGCGAAGGCACTTTCGAACGACCTCCATTATTGCTGATCCCTCCTGCGCCGGCTGAGCCGGCACCCACCTCCACCCAGCCACTGCCATCCCATTGCCGGATAAAAATTTGAAATGCTTCTCCGCCGCTGATATCCGCCCATGCCACGTAGGGTACGCCGTCAAGAGAGATGGCAAGCGAAGGGGACTCCGAAACACCTGCATTATTGCTAACTCCCCCTCCACTTGCGGAGCCGGTGCCCGCCTCAACCCAACGGCTGCCATTCCACTGGCGCACATAGATATCATCTACCCAGGGGTCGGATTGGTGATTTGAGTGATACCATGCGACGTAAGGCACGCCCTCAGGGGAGATGGCAAGCGAAGGATGATATGAACCCCCATAAAACATTGACCCGCCAGGATGATTGCTGATCCCCCCTCCGCTGGCGGAGCCGGAACCTACCTCCACCCAACTGCTGCCATTCCATTTCCGAACATAAATATTATCAATTTGGCTAAACTCAACCCATGCCACGTAAGGCACGCCGTCGGGGGCGATGGCGAGAGAAGGGTCAAACGATGGATTTCCGTTATCAGTGATTCCGCCTCCGCTGGCAGAACCAGCGCCCACCTCCACCCAACTGCTGCCATCCCATTTCCTGAGATAGATCTCAAAATCCTCGTCGGCATTGCTATCGTCTGCCCATGCCACGTAGGGCAAGCCGTCAGGGGAGATGGCAAGCGAAGGGGAAACTGAATTGAAGTGATTATTGCTGATCCCCCCTCCGCTGGCAGAGCCGGTGCCCACCTCCACCCAGTTGCTACCGTCCCATCTCAGGACGTAGATTTCGAATTCTCCGTTGCTTTTGTCTGTCCAGGCCACGTAGGGCACGCCATCGGGAGAGATGGCAAGCGAAGGGTCACCGGAAAAACCTGCATTGTTGCTGATTCCCCCTCCACTGGCGGAGCCTGCGCCTACTTCCTTTCAGGGCGGTTCGGGGATGGGGGTAAAGGTCGCGGTCAATGTTCGCGATGGCGTCGAGGTTGGCGTTGAGGTCAGCGCCTCCGTGCTGATCATAGTGAGTGTAGGAGGTAGTATCGCCGGGACGCCCGTTTCAGCCACAATCGCGGCGGTGGCAGCTAATCCGGGAGGAGTCTTCGTCTGCTCTCCGTCTCCCGCGAAATAAATATTCGGATTACACGAAAGCAGGCTCATCACGATGACGCTGCCCAGACACCAGGCCCCAATCGTACTGGCCTTCGAGAACCGAGCCTCCATCCCAGCTGGGCGGGAAATTGAAGGCACCTCCGCTTTCTTCCGATCCGCAGGTTCAGGTAAAGTGGTGCGCGTCCTGTTGATGGGGCAGGCGGGCAAACGCCCTTTCCCCTTGCCCAGTTCTCGGACTGCTCTAAACCAACCACGTTTTAGGGAATTCATCTTCTGCGCGTGCCCAACAGCGAGATTGCGAGAATTTATGTTTCACTAACAGCAAACGCCAATGTCACCCTGACAAGAATTGGGCAGAGTTCACACGATGGGTTTTTGATTGTCAAATGAAGCCCCCGGAATTCAGCGTTTCCACATATTGCAGGGCTTTTGCACTTGAAGCCAGGATGCTGGTCAAGTTGCCCCGGAGGGGCGTTTGGCGCGGTCCCTCCGGTTTACCCTTCGCCAACTCAGGGACGAAGGGCTGATCAGTGGCGGGCATAAGGGCAGTGTCAAGCAAACGCTTTTTCGCCCGCCAGCACCGCCACCTTCAGCCAATTTTCGGCAGGGGCCAGCGGGCAATGCCAGCGCGGGTTGTACGCGCACGATGGGTTGTACGCAAAATTGAAATCCAGCACCAGTTTGCCACCCACCTCGCCAAGGTCGGCGTGCTTGATCGTATCCAGCAGATACCGCCCGCCGCCATACGTCTGCCGCCCATTGGTCGCATCGCGGAAAGGAAGGAAGAGGCCGCCGCCATACCCCCGGAGCCAGTACAGACTCAGGGAACACGCCTCCCCGTGAACCCGGAAATGCACCCGCCCAAACCGGGAAAGCCGCGTGATCCCATCATCCTGCAATTCCATCTCCAGGATTTCCTGATCCCGAAGCGCTTCCACGTCACAAAGCAGGCGGAGCGCGGGGTTCCAGGGGAAAACCTGTAATCCCCCAAAATTTTTCCTCTGCCCCTCATCCAGCGCCGATTGCGGGTGCTCCCGGAAAAGCCGGTCACGCCCCGCCCGCCAGGCCAGCCAGCGTTGCTCCGCAGGCACACGCTCATCGCGCGCCGCCGCATACAACGCCGCCACGCACCGCCGATAATCCGCCAGCCCCAACCAATCACTCCTCACTTCATCACTCATTCCTTTTCACTCCAGCCGTATCCGCGGGTTCAGCCATGCATAAGCCATATCCGCCAGCAGGTTGGCGAGCGCGTAGCCGACGACCGTGATCATCGTCACCGCTTGCAAGAGCGGGAGGTCGCGGCGGTCAATGGCAAACGCCAGCAGCCTCCCCAGCCCCGGATAATTGAAGACGTTCTCGACCACGATCAGCCCGCTGATCAGCCAGCCAAAACTGATGGCGAGCACGGTCACGGTGGGCAGCAGCGCATTGCGGAGGACATGCTTGAAAATGACCATCCGCCGCGGCAGGCCTTTGAGTGTGGCCGTGCGGACGTATGGCTGTTTGAGCTCCTCCACCACCCCGGCGCGCGTCAGGCGGGCGATATAGGCGAGCAGGACGAGCGTGGCCGTGAGCGCGGGGAGGATCAGCATGGGCAGGGCCTCCCAAAACGGCGTTTCCACCCGGATGGACGAGTTCGCCGGGAACAGCTTCCATTTGAACGCAAACAACTGGATCAGGACAATCCCGGTCACAAACTCTGGCAGGCCGACCACGGCCAGTGAACCGACGCTGATGACGTGATCCACTCCCTTGTTCTCGTTCAGCCCGGCCAGCACGCCCAGCAGGATCGAGAGCGGCACTGCCATCACCAGCGTCACGGCGGCTAGCATGAGCGAGTTGCGCGTGCGCTGCATGACCACGGGGAAAATCTCCGCCTTCACGGAGTATGAAGTTCCCCAATCGCCCTGGGCAAAATTTGCCAGCCAGCGGAAATATTGGACGGGGAGCGGGTCATCCAGCCCCAAATCAACACGGCAGTCTGCCACCGCTGCGTCCCCCGCCTCACGGCCCAGGATAATCCGGCACACATCCCCCGGCAGGTATTGCGTGATCACGAACACGATCAGCGAAGTCAGCGCCACCGTCAGCAATAACAATCCAATCCGCCGAAGGAAATAACGAGCCATCCCTGTCTACCTGTCTACCTGTCTACCTGCCCCAATCACCCGCCCCTGCACCGCCGCCAACTCAGCCACCGGAATATGACACCATATCCGCTTCCCCCCGCCCGCCTCCTGCCACGGCGGCTCCGTCCTGCAAATCTCGCCCACCAGGCGCGGGCAACGGGTATGGAACGGGCAACCCAGCGGCAAGTTCGCCGCGCCCGGCACCTCCCCATCCAAGCGGATATTTTCCTGCACGGCAGCCGGGTCCGGGATCGGGATGGCCGAAAGCAACGCTTCCGTATAGGGGTGGTATGGCGCTTCAAAAATGTCCCGCGCCTCCGCCACCTGCACCACCCGCCCCAGGTACATCACCGCCACCTCATCCGCCAGATAGCCGACCACGGACAGGTCATGCGAGATAAAGACCATGGCCGTCCCCCGCGCCCACTGCAACTCATTCAGCAAATTGAGAATCGACGCCTGCACCGAAACATCCAGCGCCGAGACCGGCTCATCTGCCACCAGCAGTTCCGGGCTGGCGGCAAAGGCACGGGCAATGGCGATGCGCTGGCGCTCCCCGCCGCTCAACTGGCCGGGCAGGCGCGCCGCATATTCTTCCGGCAGGCGCACGGCGGCCAGTAATTTCACCGCCTCCGCAAGGGCTTCTTTACGGGGTAATCCCAAAAGCCGGATAAATGGGCGGGACAAAATCTCCCCGATGGTCAGGTAGGGATTCAGGGCCTCGAGCGGATTCTGGAACACCATCTGGAGTTTGCGCAAAATCGCCGCGGGGCGGCGGCTGAGTTTACGGGGGAGGCTGACCCCGGAAAACTGGATTCCCCCCGAAGTGGGTTCCGCCAGCCCGATGATGGCGCGCGCCAGCGTCGTCTTCCCGCTCCCGCTCTCGCCCACAATCCCGAGGGTGCGCCCGCGCCCGAGGGTCAGCGAGACCCCATCGAGGGCGCGTACCGCCCGCCCGCGCGCAAAGGGGAAACGCTCTGTAGGGGCGCAGCGGCGCTGCGCCCCTACCAACCGCCCGCGCCCGAGGGGGTAATGCACCCGCACGTCATCGAGCGAGAGAAGCATCCCGCCAGCAGGAAGGGCCTCCCCAACCGGAGCCGCGGCGGCGGCCTCCGGGGTGGGCGCGTTCCCGGCCAGGATTTCCGGCCAGCGATGGCAGCGGACGCGCCTGCCGGGTACGGCCTCCTCCAGAGGCGGGCGCGTGGTGTGGCAAAGTTCCACGGCCAGCGGGCATCGGGGGGCAAACACACAGCCAGGGGGCAGCTCATCCAAATGGGGAATCCGCCCCCCGATGGGGGTCAACCGGTGGTGGTGTTTATCCTCACCCAGCCGCGGGACGGAGTCCAGCAGGCCGCGGGTGTAGGGGTGGAGCGGTTGGCGATAGAGCTCGGCGGTGGGGGCATCCTCAACGAGTTCGCTGGCGTAAAGGACGGCCACGCGGTCGCAGATGCGGGCGACGACGCCCAGGTTGTGGGTGACGTACAGGGCGGCGGTGTTGTAGGTCTCCATGAGGCCGCGGAAAACGTCGAGAATGGCCGCCTCCGTGGTCACGTCCAGCCCGGTGGTGGGTTCGTCCAATACGAGCAGGAGCGGGTCGGAGATGAGGGCCAGCGCAATCATCACCCGTTGCTGCATCCCGCCGCTGATCTGGTGCTGGTAGCTGTCGAGGACACGGTTGGGGTCGGCCATGCGGACGGAATCGAGGAGGGTGCGCGCCTGGGTGCGGGCCTCCTGTGGGGAGAGGGATTGGTGCCAGCGGAGGGTCTCGGCGATTTGCTCACCGACTTTGATGGAAGGGTTAAGCGCAGAAAAAGGGTCCTGCGGGACGAGGGCGATCTGCGTCCCACGGATGGCTTGCAATTCGGAGGGGGTGAGGCTGTAAACATCCCGCCCGGCAAAGCGGATGGTGCCAAACCGCAGCGCGCCGCCTTCGCCAAGATAGCGCATCACAGCCAGTGCCAGCGTGGATTTGCCGGAGCCGCTCTCGCCCACCAGCCCGTACACCTGCCCCGGCTGGATGGACAGCGAAACGTCGCGCACGGCGTCCAGCCAGCCCGCGGGCTGGCGGTAGCCGATGGTGAGGTTGGAGATTTCGAGGACGGGGGTTATTAGATTGGACATGATGATTTGTAGGGGCACGGCGGCGCCGTGCCCCTACGGTCGCAGAACCCGTTTCAACCCATCGGCCATCAGGTTGACGCCGATCACGAGCAGGGAGATCGCCCCCGCGGGATAGTAGAGCGCCCACGGGATTTGCGTCACCCGCTCGCGGGCTTCGCTCACCATCAGGCCCCAGTTCGGGCTGGGGGGCTGGACGCCAATCCCGAGGAAACCCAGCGAGGCCACCAGGAAAATGGCGTAGGAGAAACGCAAGGCGGCTTCCACGGCGAGGGCGGGCAGGGCCGCGGGCAGGATTTCGCGGAACAGGATGCGCACCAATGACTCGCCCTGCACGCGCGCCGCATCCACATAGCCGCGCGTCTTGACGGGCAGCACGACGCTCCGCACCACCCGCGCCACGATGGGCGTGTACACGATGACGATCACAACCAAAATACTATTTTCGGAGGGGCCAAGCGTGCCAAGCAGGAGCAGGGCGAGCAGGAGGGCAGGCATCGCCAACAACGCATCAAAGAGCCGCATCAGCACCTCGTCCACCCACCCGCCGATGTATCCGCCCAGCAGCCCCAGGCTCGTCCCAGTTATCACAGAAAGCAGCGTGCCCAGCCCGGCCAGCCGCAGGATTTCGCCCGCGCCAAGCACGACCCGGCTGAACACATCCCGCCCGAGGTGGTCGGTGCCAAACCAGTGCGCCGCCGACGGGGCTTGCCGGGCGTCCGCGACAATCTGCTCGTTCAGGCCATAGGGGGCGATCAGATTTCCCAGCAGACCAAAAATGACGACCAGCAGGAAGATGCCCGTACCCACCGCGGAGGCCGGGCGATTGAACAGGGTACGCGCCCCCCGGAGAAACCGCGCACCCTCGGGGGGACGTGCAACCAGGGGCGGGACAACCCCCGAGGGGTCAGTCCCGCCCCTGTTCATGTGATCCGCGCGTCTCCTTGAATTCATGCAGAATTCCGGGGGAAGAAATTTCGCCGTAGCCTAGGGGCTTGTCCCCGTCGCCCACAAGGGCTAGGCTAAGCGAATTTTCGGGCGCGTTTTAGGGCGTGTAGGTCATCAAACGGAAATCGGTGCGGCCAGGGAAGGCTTTCATTTCAAAGCCGTTGAAGTGGCCGCTGATCGCCCCGAACTGGGCAAAGAAGTAGGGGATGATGACGGGGCCGCGGTCAATGAGGAGGGCCTGGAGATCGTGATAGGCCTGGATGCGCTCGGCCTCATCGAGGGTGGTGCCCGCAATCGTGGCGAGGCGGTCAAACTCCTCATCGCAGAAATGCGACTCGTTCCACTTTGCGCCGCAGACAAGCATGACATCCAGGTAAAACTGCGGGTATGGCCGCGACCCCCAGCCCGTGATGCCGAGGTCCACTTCCAGCCAGCCATCGTCGCCATAGTAGACGCTCTCCGGCTCGACGATGACGTTGACTGTCACGCCAATTTCCGCCCACTGTTCTTTGAGCACAACGGCGAGGTCGGGGCGGTTGCCGGAATCGGGAACGTGCAGGTCGAGGGTGAGGCCTTCGTCGTAGCCTGCCTGTTCAAGGAGGTCGCGGGCAGCGTCCACATCGCGGGCGGGCGGGAACTCGCCGGAGTCAAAGGCGGCGTACAGCGGGCCGATGGGCGTGTCGTTGCCGAGCGCGCCATAGCCCTGCTGGACGAGTTCGAGGATGGCGGCGCGGTCGGTTGCCAATTTGAGGGCCTGGATCACGAGCGGGTTGTCGCCGGGCGGGCGGTCGGAGCGCAGGCGGATCAGGTCAAAACCGTTGGTGGGGATGTCGTAGGTATTGATGCCGTCCGCGCCTTGCAGGCTCTCGAATAGTTCGGTGGACATGCGCAACACGAGGTCAATTTGCCCACCGCGCAGGGCGTCCACGGAAGCGGTGGCGTCGGCGAAGAAGATGATCTCCAGCCCGGCGAGTTTGGGCTGGCCTTCAATAAAGTAATTTTCGTTGGCGGCCAGCACGATGCGGTCTTCCGGCAGGTACTCGGTCACCCTGAACGGGCCGGTGCCGTTGAAATTCGTGGCCGCATCCTCCGTGCCTGCCTTCAGGATCAGGGCGTGGTTGTCGCTCAGGTCGTAGAGGAAGAATGGGTTGGTGGTGGTCAGCGTAAATGTGACTTCCAGATCGCCGGTCGCCTGCACATCGGCGATGTTCCCGTAGAGGGAGGCGGTCGGCAATTCGAGGGCGGGGTCGCGCAGGCGGTTGAACGTCCAGACGACATCCTCCGCCGAAAAGGCGCTGCCATCGTGGAAGGTGACGCCTTCGGCCAGCGTGAACGTCCAGGTCAGGCCATCATCGCTAGTATTCCAATCGGTGGCAAGCCGCGGTATCGGGTTGGATTGCGGGTCAATGTCCACGAGATAATCGTAGACGTGCGCCGCCACGAGCACTTCGCTGTCGGACGAAATGAAGGCGGGGTCGGTCTGCACAATCGGCTCAATGCCGACGCGCAGGACGCCGGAATGCGCGCTTTCGGCGGGGGCTTCGGTCAATTCCTCCGTGGGCGCGGGGTCTTGTGAAATGGGCTCATCGCTGGCGGGTGCGGCGCAGGCGGCAAAGAACAGGGCGATGGCGATCAGGATGACAACCGAATGCAAGCGTTTATTGTGGGTGGGAAAGGTAGTGCCTAACATGTTGGTTCCTCCGGGGATTTGGATTGTGTGGAAATTTCCGGGCATTATAAACCCACCACGGCTTTACCCACCCCCCTCCCGTCCCCCCGCAAGCGGTGGGAGTTAGAGGGGGGTCGCACGCTTGGGCTATAATCACCCCACCCCAACCCTCTTCCCCGGAGAATTACCATGTCCACCACAGAAATGCTCCTCGCCCGCCAGACCAAACTCGCCCAGGTGCTCCAATCCGCCGGCCTCGACGCCCTCGCTCTCAACCCCGGCCCGACCCTCACCTACCTCACCGGGCTGCACTTCCACCTCATGGAGCGGCCCTTCCTCCTCATCTTCGCCCCCGGCAAAACAGCCGCCCTCGTCCTCCCCGAACTCGAAGCCCGCAAAATCGACGATCTCCCCTTCCAACTCAACGCCTTCCCCTACGGCGAAAACCCCGCCCTCTGGCCCGCCGCCTTCAGGGGCGCGGCCGAGGCCACTGGCGTTGCTGGGAAACGCGTGGGCGTGGAAGCCGGGCAAATGCGCGTCCTCGAAAGCAACTACCTGAGCGGCGCTGCCCTCTCCATCGAACTGATCCCCGCCGAAAAAACCCTCGCCAAATTACGCATGTACAAGGACGAAAGCGAAATCGCGGCCATGCGCCGCGCCGCCCACACCGCCCAAAACGCCCTGCAAGCCACCCTCCCCCTCGTCCGGGTGGGCATGACCGAAATGGAACTCGCCGGGGAATTGGTGATCCAGCTCCTCAAACACGGCTCCAGCCCGCGCATCCCCTTCGCCCCCATCGTCTCCGCCGGCCCCAACAGCGCCAACCCGCACGCCACCCCCAGCGACCGCCCCCTCACCCGCGGCGACCTGCTCCTCTTCGACTGGGGCGCGGCCGTGGACGAATATTTCTCCGACATTACCCGCACCTTCGCCCTCGGCCCCGTTGACGCCGAATATGCCAAAATCCACGAAATCGTCTGTGAAGCCAACGCCGCCGCCCGCGCCGTCGGCGGCCCCGGCCTCCCCATCAGCGCCGTGGACAAAGCCGCCCGCGCCGTCATCACCCGCGCCGGTTACGGGCCGTACTTCACCCACCGCACCGGGCACGGCCTCGGCATGGAAGGCCACGAGGAACCGTACATCCGCGGGGATAACGGCCAGCTCCTCGAACCCGGCATGACCTTCACCATCGAACCTGGCATCTACCTGCCGGGCCGCGGCGGCGTCCGCATCGAAGACGACGTCCTCGTCACCGAAGATGGCCTCATCAGTCTCACCGACATGCCGCGCGCAATGCAGACCTTGCCAGCGTGAACCTCCTCCCGGGGGCTGAACCCTTTTATTTTCCCGGCGGCCCGGTGGGTTGTCTGCTCATCCACGGGTTTACCGCGACCCCTCAGGTCATGCGCCCCCTCGGGGAACGGCTCACCCGCGCGGGGCATACCTCCTATGGCATCCGGCTCCCCGGGCATGGCACGGCCCCCGCCGACCTCAACCGGGTCAGTTGGCGCGACTGGGCCATCGCCGTGGAAGAAGGCGTGCGCGTCCTCCGGGGGAACTGCGACCAGATTTTCTTGATCGGGCATTCCACCGGGGGCAGCCTGGCGCTCCATTTTGCGGGGCAGGAACAGGTAACGGGGGTCGCCGGGATTTCGACCATGCGCCACCTCCCTGAGGATGGGCGGTTTGCCCTGCTCCGCAAATTGCCCTACCCCATCCGCCTGCAAGTTTTCCGGCTGTATGCCCGGCGCAGGAAATTCCTGGAAAAAGGCCCGCCCGCCTGGTACGACTGGGACGCACACCGGGAATACATCGCTTACAAGGTCAACCCCATCAACGCCATTATCGAATTGCGGCTCCTGCTGGGCGAGTTGGAACGCACACTCCCCGGCGTGGCCTGTCCGCTCCTCCTGCTCCACTCGATCAATGACGAGACCATTCCCTATGGCCACGCGGAGGAATTTTTGGCGGGAGTGGCTTCCACCGACAAGACGTTGATCCGGCTGGAGCATTGCGGGCATGTCGCCCCACTCGACGCCGAACGGGAGATTGTCTTTGCGGAAGTTGTGGAGTTTGTGGAAAGGCTGGCGAGGGCGTAGGGGCAGGGTCCCCCTGCCCACGCAGGGTCAAGACGCAACGCGGGGGGCGGGGGGACCCCGCCCCTACGGGTCGTTTGCTTGAAATGCGTTGCACCTTTTCCGCGTAACCGGGGTTTCCACTGTCAGGTAATGTGGGGCGCGACCGCCCCGCAGAGGAGGCTTTGACATGCCAGCGAATATCTTGAACTGGGGTATCGAGTTGATTTTGTCCTTGCAGGCGGCGATTGGGGTCTGGGCAGTCAGGCCGCTCAATTTTTTCACCTCGCTGGGCTATCAGGAGTTTTTCATGCTGTTCCTTCCGCTGATTTACTGGTGCTGGGACAGTGTGCTGGGTGTGCGGGTGGGCATCGCCCTCTTCTTGAGCATCGGGGTCAACGACCTCTTCAAGATGGGCTTCAATGACCCGCGGCCGTATTGGTACGATACGCGCGTGGACCTGCTGGCCGACCCGGAACCGGCCTTCGGGCTGCCGTCCGGGCACGCGCAGAATGCAGTCGTGCTTTGGAGTGTGCTGGCCGCTCATCTCCGTAAAAATTGGGCGTGGGCCGTGGCGGGGGCGCTTGCCTTCCTGATCGGCTTCTCCCGCATCTATCTCGGTGCGCATTTCCCGACGGACGTGATCGTTGGCTGGCTGATTGGCATCGTCCTGCTCTATGCTTTCCTGCGGCTCGAAAAACGCATTTGGGAGGCGTTCAAAAAGTACAGCGCGGGAAAGCAGGTTGTCGTCCTGCTGGTCGTGGCGCTGGCGATGATCGTCGCTTCCATCGCAACGGTGGCCGTGGTGCGCAGTACGTTTGAGGTGCCGGACGAATGGGCGCTAAACGCGCTGGCCGCCAACGAAGAAGCGGAGATAAACCCGCTGACCATCTCGGTGATGATCACGACGATGGCGGTTATTTTTGGGATGCTGGCAGGGGTTGTCTGGCTCGGGCAACGCGGCGGGTTTGATGCAAGGGGTTTGGCGTGGAAGCGGATCGCCCGTTACGTGATCGGGATGGTGGTGTTGCTGGCGATCTACCTCGGGCTGGATGTTTTGTTTTCGATGCTGGCGGAAGATGAAACCACCCTGGGATATCTCCTCCGCTTCGTGCGCTACGGGTTGCTCGGACTTTGGGTGGGCGGGCTGGGGCCGGCGGTGTTTGTGCGCTTTGGGCTGGCGGACAAAGCCCAAGGGGTGGCTGCCCCCTAGAGGGTCACATCCCCCGAAAACCCCGCGCGAACCTGCGTGTTAATGCAAGACGCCCTGCAAGTGTGCAGGGCGTCTTTTGTTAATTCGCAGATAACACTAGAGTAGTCACTACGAACAACTTGTCCGAAAAATATCTTCATCCTGAGCGGAGGCCGACCTATTTTGGGCGGACGTAGTCGAAGGACGGCATTTCGACTGCGCTCAACGCGAAGAACTTTGATTTTCGGTTAGGCTCTTAATCTACTCTTCCTCTTCCTCAGCGGTGTGGGCGGCGATGATTTCCTGGGCGAGGTGGGAGGGGACGCTCTCGTAACCGGCTTCTTCCATGGTGAAGACGCCGCGCCCGCCGGTCATGGAGCGCAGTTCGGTGGTGTAGCGCAGCATCTCGGCGATGGGGACGAGGGCGGTGATGGTGGAGCGGCCCTTGTCGTTCTCCATACCCTGCACGCGGGCGCGGCGGGTGTTGAGGTCGCCGAGGATGTCGCCCATGTTGGCTTCGGGGACGGTGATGCGCACGGTCATGACTTGCTCGCGCAGGACGGGGCCGGCTTCGCGGAAGGCCTGTTTGAACGCATTGCGGGCGGCAATCTCAAACGCCACGGGTTTGGAATCCACGGCGTGTTCCTTGCCGTCAATGACGGTGACTTTGACCCGGAGGACGGGATACCCGGCAACGACACCGGTGCCCATGACACTCTTGATGCCTTTCTCGATGGCGGGCTGGTAGTTGTGCCCCACCGCGCCGCCCACCACGCCCCAGACAAATTCGTAATTTTCCTCCGTGGCTGGCTCGACGCGCAATTCCACCTCGCCAAACTGCCCCGCGCCGCCGGATTGTTTCTTGTGGCGATAGCGGGCCGTCCCGGCGCGGGTAATGGCTTCCTGGTACGGGATTTTGGGGAGGGAGGTTTCCAGCGAGACCTGGAATTTGGTCTCAGCCCGGCGCAGGGCGACATCGAGATGCTGGTCGCCCATGCCGCGGATGATGGACTGTTTGGTGGAAGCCACGTTCGACCAGGAGAGCGTCATGTCCTCCTCACACAGGCGGGTGAGGGTGGGCGCCATTTTGGTCTGATCGGCCTGCGTTTTGGGGTGGACGGCCAGCCGGTAGAGCGCCTTGGGGAATTCGGGCGGGTGCACTTTGAGCGGGTGGGTTTTATCGCCCAGTGTATCGCCCGTGGCCGTGGTGCCCAGTTTGGGGACAGCCCCCAGATCGCCGGCGTGCAATACCTTTACGTGGATCTGTTCCTTGCCCTTCATTACGGAGACATTCCCCAACCGTTCTTCCTCGGTCTTTGCATAGTTCCACAACCGGCTGTCGGAATGGACGGATCCGGAGACCACCTTGAAATACGTAATCTTGCCGACAAAGGGATCGGCAGTGGTTTTCCAGACATACGCGGCCACCGGGCCAGCATCCGAGGCCGTCAAACTTTCCTCGCCTTTCGCGCCTTCCGCCACGATGGCGGGCGCTTCGGCGGGCGAGGGCATCAACCCGAGGATGGCGTCCAGCAACGGTGCCACGCCGATCTCTTCGGTGGCCGCGGAGACGAATACGGGGACATAAGCGCCCGAGGTCAGCACGCCTTTCAACCCCTTCATAATCTCGGCGGCGGATAATTCCCCGCCATCCAGGTATTTGGTCAACAGGTCATCATCGCCTTCGGCGGCGGCTTCAATTAATGCCATGCGGGCTGCCTCGGCGGCGTCTGCAAAATCAGTCGGGATCGGCTCCCCCTTCCCTCCCTTGCCCGCAAACGCATTCATAGAAAGCAAATCAATCACACCCTTAAAATGGTCCTTCTCCCCCCAGGGCAGTTGCAAGGGCAGGAGCCGCGCTTCCAAAATTTCCTGCACCGATGCCAGCGCCTTCTGGAAATCGGCATTGTCGCGGTTCATTTTATTCACCAGCAAAAACCGGGGCAGTTTCGCCTTATCGGCCTCGGCAAAGGCCAGCTCGGTGCCCACCTCGGACCCGGAAACGGCATCCACCAGGATAATCGCCCCATTCGCCACCGACATCGCCGAGATCAGCTCCCCCACAAAATCGGTAAAACCCGGCGTATCGAGAATGTTGATTTTATGATCCTTATATTCCACGGGGATGATGGACGTTGAAAGTGAAATCTTGCGGCGATGCTCCTCATCCTCAAAATCGCTGACCGTCGTGCCGTCCTCAATCCTGCCCAGCCGGTTGGTCCCGCCGGAAAAATGCAGCAAAGCCTCCCCCAGCACCGTCTTCCCTGCGCCACTATGCGAAGCCAATACGATATTGCGAATATTTTGGGTCATATATTCTTTCATACCAGTCACCTTCCTCAGCGGGGATTAAGAAACCTCTCGGTTTCCAGCAAGCGCTCGGAATTATAACCGCGGTTTTTAACCCACCGGGTTGACGATCCCGATTTGGCGGCCATTAAGGCCGGAGCCTGGCGTTCCCCGTCAAGTACAATATGCCGGATAAACTGACCGGGCCGCCAAGCCACCCGATCCCACAAATTTGACTCCACCCGATGAAATCCCGGTTCCAAAAAACCCTCTTCAACCTCTGGTATCTCCGGCATCCCCCGTGGGATACCGGCATCCCCCCGCCTGAACTCGCCGCCTTCACCGCCAGCCGCCCGCCCGGCCGCGCCCTGGATATTGGCTGCGGCACCGGCACCAACGTCATCTTCCTCTCCCAAAATGGCTGGCAGGCCACAGGCGTGGATTTTGCCGCACAGGCCATCCGCCGCGCCCGCCGCAAGGCCATACGCGCCGGCCTCTCCGCACATTTCCTCGTGGACGATGCCACCCGCCTAGGGCGGGTGAGCGGCCTGTTTGACCTCATCCTGGATATGGGCTGTTTCCACGGACTTCCGCCAGCAGGCCAGGCCGCCTATACCGCGCATATCAGCCGCCTGCTGGCCCCCGGCGGCACCTTCATGCTCTATGCGATTGTCGCCGAGGGAGGCCCTTCCACTTTCGGGGTGGATGAGCAGGCGCTGGCCCTGCTCACGAGCACTCTCACACTCACCCGCCGGGAGGACGGCACCAACCGCGGGAAATGGCCTTCCGCCTGGTTTTGGTTTGCCCACGGCGCAGCGGATCGCATCCCCACAGGTATACTTACCCTATGAATTTCCTCTTCCTTTTCCTGGACGGCGTGGGGCTGGGCGCCAATGACCCGGCCATCAACCCGCTCGCGGCCGCCAGTATGCCCGTGCTGGAGAGCCTCCTCGGGGGCCGGAAAATGTTGGGGGGCACGGCCCCCTTTGAGGGCAAGCGGGCGTCCCTGATTCCCCTGGATGCCAATTTGGGAGTGAAGGGCGTCCCACAATCCGCCACCGGGCAGGCCGCCCTCGTCACCGGGCGCAATGTCCCCGCCGAGATCGGCGCGCACTTTGGGCCTAAACCCAATTCAGCAGTTGCGGCCATTTTGGGAAGCGGGAATATTTTCAAAACGCTGAATGAGCATGGGCGCAAGGCGACGCTGTTGAATGCGTACCCGCCGCGCTATTTTGAGGGCATCGCATCGGGCAAGAATATGTACTCATCAATCCCGATGGCGGTGACGAGCGGCGGCGTGGCGCTCCACACCGAGGCGGATTTTTTTGCGGGGCGGGCGATGGCGGCGGACTTTACCGGCGCGGGCTGGCGTGAGCACCTGGGCTATGCGGATGCGCCAGTGCGCTCGCCGCATGAGGCCGGCCTCCATCTGGGGACGCTGGCCCGGCGTTATGATTTTGCGTTTTTCGAGTTCTGGGTGAGCGATTACGTCGGGCATTACCAGGATATGGAGGGCGCGCTCAAACTGCTGGCCGAGTTTGATGCCGTGTTGGGCGGTCTGCTCGGAGCCTGGGATGAAGCGACCGGGCTGATCCTGGTCACGTCGGATCATGGGAACATGGAAGACCTGTCCACCAGGCGGCACACGACCAACCCGGTACCGGGGCTGGTCATCGGTGCGCCGGGGCTGCGCGGCGAGTTTACCCACGGACTGCATGACCTGGTTGGCGTAACGCCCGCGATTATGCGCTTTTTTGGGGTATGAGGATGCGGTTTTCGGGGACGGTGTTCCGGGTTTTGTTTGGGGGAGTGTTATGGGGCGTGCTCTGCCTGTTCCCGCTGGGCACGGGAATTCTGAACGAGATTGCACGGGTGCTGCTGTTTGTCATGCTGGTATTGTTGCCGCTGGGGATTCCGCTGGTGGAGCCGAATGAAGCCGCCCAATCGAATATGTATAAAACGGCGCGCTTTCTCCACCCGGTGGCCGGGCTGATTGCAGGAGCCTCGTTCCTGTTCCCGCCGGGTGTGATCGCCGGGACCCTGGCAATTGCCTGGCTGCCCTTTTGCGGGTTCCTGACCTGGCACGGGGTGGAACGGCTGAGACGGCGGGGGGTGAGGGCGTCGCTAAAAACGCTGGATGAATTCTGCATTGATGCCGCGCTCATTTACCTGCCGGTGGGGGCCATCTGGCTGTGGGCGTCACGCATGGGGATCAGGCTGATGGGGTTTGAGGAACCGATTGTTTTGTTGACGGCCATCCACTTTCATTTTGCCGGGTTTGCCGCGCCGTTGCTGGCCGGACTGGCCGGGCGGCATTTGCGGCAAGCTGGCCGGATGGGATATTTCTTTGTTGCGGCGGGAGTGATCATTTTGGGGCCGGCGCTGGTGGCGCTGGGGATCACGCTTTCACGCGCGGTGGAAGTGGTTTCGGCCGTCTTGCTGGCGGCGGGGTATCTCGGGTTGGCCGGGCTGGTGTTGGTGCGGGTGCTACGCGCTGTCCCCGGCATCACAGCCCGAATTTTGCTGGCGCTTTCGGCGCTGTCGGTGGTCGTGACAATGTTCGCGGCGACGGGCTTTGCCTATGGGAATTTCAGCGGGGCGTTCACGATCACGATCCCGACGATGGTAAACGTCCACGGCTGGACGAATGCGCTGGGTTTTGTGGGGTGCGGGTTCCTGGGGTGGACGATCAACCAGAGGGCGCGCGGCCCCCGGTGAGGGAAGAAATTGTCAGGGATTGGGGGGATGGAGGGAATGATCAAACTTTCATTTGAGTCGGGGCAGGCATTTCGCTGGTTGAGTAGCCGGTGGTCTTCCGGCGTATCGAAACCGGGAAATGCCAGGCCATGCACCCTCGCCGCTTGATATCGATACGGACGGAACTACGCCGCCCTACTCAATCAGCGCTTTCAACTCAAAGGGATTGCGCCAAAATCAAAAACCACCGCTGCCTTCCGGGTAACGGTGGTTTTTGATTGGGAGGAGAAACTTACATGCTGGTAAGTTAAGTTTTAGCTGTAGCCGTTCCCGGAACCGTTGTTGCGGGGTTGGGCGCTGACCGGGTGATAGGTCGGTTCGGGGCGGGGGTTGTAGGCGGGTTCTTCCGAGCCGTAGGTGGAATTGGGACGGACCACCGGCTTGGGCTGGGGGTTGGCCGCATTGGGACGGAAAGCCGGCTGGGCATACGAGCCTTGCCGCTGGGGCGCACGCGTGTACTGCGGGGCCACAGGCTGCTGCTGGCGGAAGGCCGGGGTGGCCGTCGGCTGTGGGTGGGATTTCGCCCGGCTGTCGGCCTGCGAGAAGAGGCGTTCCCCGGCCACGGAGAAGGTGCCGATGATCAGGACACGGCTCAACCAGACCATGAGCGCCACAAAAACGGGGACGGCCTTGAGCAGGGTCTCGCGGGGGATGACGGCATTGCCGAGGGTATCCTGTTGCAGGATGGCGATAGACACGCCCCACCAGGTCAGCATGGCGTTCATTGTGGCCGCCAGCATCCAGGCCCCAAAGAGATACCAGACTTCCGCTGGTTCCTGGTCGCCAGTTTCCGGGGTGAAGAGGCGGGCAATCCCGGCAAAGTCAATCCCGCAGAAGGCGATGGCGAGGATGGTGGCCCAGCGGATGCTGGCAAAACTCAGGTCGCCGAGAAGATCGGTGAGGGCAAATTCCGTGGTGCTGAAATTGAACATTTCAAAGGCCATCAATGCGCCGATGATCATGGCACCCCAGACCAGCCCGCGCTTGAGCCGGCTGTTTTGAATTAGGGAGCCTAACCCCATTGAACGGGAATTGGTATAACGTGCCATTGGGAACCTCCAATATCTTTGATCGAGCTATTTTAGAAACTTTGTTCTATTTATTTTATAGAACATGCGTGCTATTGTCAAGAGGCAATCGGTCGAATCTATGTTCATCAGCAGGAATGCCAGCGCCCGATTGCCTATATAATCCCCACCCATGCCAACACCAAAAACCGGGCGGGCGCTCTTCGCCATCTGCATGGGCACGGCACTGTCTCTGATGGGCGATGTCGCCCTTTACACCGTCCTCCCCACCCACCTGGATGACGCTGGCATCCGCCTCGCCCAGCTTGGCATACTGTTCTCCATCAACCGCTGGGTGCGCCTGCCACTCAACGGCCCCGCGGGTCTCCTGATCGAACGGCTCCCGCGCAAACCCGTGTTCGTACTCTCCCTCCTGCTGGGTACGGTCTCCACCGGGCTATACACATTTGACGGATACATCCCGCTCCTAATCGAGCGCATCTTGTGGGGCATCGCCTGGATCGGCATCTGGGTCAGCGGGAATGCCATCGTCATGGACATCTCCGCGACAAACCAGCGCGGGAAAAATCTTGGCATTTACCAGACCGCCTTCTTTACCGGGGCTGGCGGCGGGGCGATATTTGGAGGCCTGCTGACCGATTGGCTCGGTTATGACTCCGGGATGCTGGTGAACACGCTGATTCAGTTCACCGGGGTCCTGATCCCTTTAATGCTCCTCCCCGAAACGCGGGTGCGAGCTCCCCAGGGGCCGGGACCCCCAAAGGGAATCCGCCTCCCCTGGAACCCCCTCCGCGCCCCGCCGCGCCGAACTCGCCTCCGCGCTTGGCCTGCTCTTCATCAACAAACTGGCGATGGAGGGTCTCCTGCTGGCGACCATCGGGCTGTTCATCCAGCAACAATTTGGGGAAACCGTCAGGGTGGGCAATGCCGCCATTGGCGCGGCGACGCTGGCCGGGCTGGCATTTGGGATCACGACGCTGGTCTCTGCGCTGTCGGCGCCGCTCTCCGGGACGCAATCCGACCGGTCAGGACGGCGCTGGCAAACGGCCGCGCGCTGGCTCATTCCCGGTGTGGCCGGGTTTGCCGTGCTGGTGCTGGGGACACCGCTGGCGATTGCCGCCGGGCTGGTGGGCGTCTCCGCCGCGTCGGGGAGCAACGCGAACCTGGCGACGGTGCTGATCGGCGATTTGAGCGTGGGCGGCCAGCACGGGCGGCGGCTGGGCGTGCTATTTACTTTGGGGGATTTGGGGAGCGCCATCGGGCCGGTGTTGGCCTTTGGGCTGTTGCCCCTGGTGGGGATGGCGGGAGTTTATTGGGCCGCGGCGCTCATCTTTGGGGGGATGGGGGTCGTGGCGGGGATGTGGGCGCGGAAGTATCAGGGAGTAATCGGCAATTTGTAATTGGGTTGCAAAACGCCCTTGCCGCTGCTGGTCAACCAGATTGCGCCTCAACCAGCCCCTCTTCCACCCGGTATCTTTGCCGCAAATCATCCAAACTGACCCACCCGCCGTTTTCCTGCAAATACCAGTGTTCCCAGCCGTTGCAGGGCGCGCCGTTCATGTAGTGGCTGCCCGCGGCATGGATGCTGCCTTCAAATCCGTCTGCCGTTCGCAGACGGGCGTCAGGCTTGATCGTGGCGGGGCGGGATGGATCGTTGGAAAAGTAGAGGAGCTGCCCGGCGTGCAGGATGCCATTTTCCACCAGTACGGAGAATGCCACGCGCGGGGTCTTCCTACTCACAGCAAAGTTTTCCACATCAAATTGACCCACCCGCAGGTCATCGATCCTTTTCCGGGCGATCTCAATATATTTTTCCTCCCGCTCGATCCCGATCCAATTCCGGTGCAAGCGTTTGGCAACTGCGCCGGTTGTGCCGCTCCCAAAAAACGGATCGAGGACCACATCGCCCGGATTGCTGGATGAAAGGATGACCCGGTAGAGCAGGCTCTCAGGCTTTTGGGTGGAATGTGCTTTCTCACCATGCTCATCTTTGACACGCTCCGAACCCGTCGCCAGGGACGCCAGCCACCAATCCGAGCGCATTTGCTTTTCTTCATTCAGCCCCTTCATCGCCTGGTGATTGAAGGTGTATTTAGCGCCTTTGCCGGAACTGGCCCAGATCAGCGTTTCATGGGCGTTGGTAAACCGCACACCGCGAAAATTCGGCATCGGGTTGGTCTTGACCCAAATCACATCATTCAGCATCCAAAAGCCCAGGTCTTGCATGGCCGTCCCCACCCGGAAAATATTGTGATAGGAACCAATGACCCAGATTGAGCCGGTGGGTTTCAGCACACGTTTGCAAGCCGTGAGCCATTTTCGCGTAAATACATCGTAGGCTTCAAACGAAGCAAACTGATCCCAGTGGTCATTAACCGCGTCCACCCTGGTCATATTGGGGCGGTGCAATTCGTTTTGCAACTGCAAATTGTAGGGAGGATCGGCGAAGATTAGATCAATGGATTTTTCGGGCAAACAGTTTAACTGTTCAACACAATCGCCCTGGAGGATTTGGTTTAACGGTAATTCTATGAGCAAGTCTCAACCTCAATTGTGAACGAACGACTTTGGCAAAACAAAAACTTTTGGGCGCTTGAGCAATTATGCTTTTGCCAGATTCGCGCTAACAGGCATATCATGCCAGGTGCGTGAACTTTCAGCCAACCATAAACTATATTTGACCAAATCTATTGGTAATCGGTTTTTCAAAAATCATCATGCCAACAAAATAGAGGACATTCCTCGCAATTACAAGGATATCTCTACTTCCAAATGTTTTTTAGGACGATTCTATTCACTCCCTGTAAATTTTCGAAAGCAGCTCCAGTTATTATTAATTGTGACCCTCTCATCTCCTTTTGTTTCATCAAATCGATAAAAGGTTCGACAACAAAATTCTCTTTATCTCTAATCGTGGAACCGTCCTCTAATGTCGCTGGCAAATCGATAATTGCAAGCCCAGGATAGTAGCATTGTTCAAATTTTGTAAGTCGTAGCAGCGAGTAATGATAGGATAAAAGAAAATAAAGAATTAATGTTCCCCCGAGTTGTGATGACCAATCTTGGCCTCCAACCGTAATTGCAAAATCCTTTTCCCTCAGTTTAACTGTTATTCCCGCTTGAGTCCATAATTTTCTATCCATAGCTGCTAAGGCATTCAGATAGGTGTTCATTCCATCTGAAAGCCATTCAGACGCAACTTCAAAATTAACTTTTCTGCTTTCCACCTGCACCTTGGATTTTAAATTTTCCTCCTTGTTTTTTAGTTCTTCAATTTTGTTTGAAATGTTTTTCTGTTCTTCAAGAATATGCCTGATGCGTTCAAGTTGACGAATTCTTTCCTGAAACCTTCCAATCTCCATATTCCAAATTGAGATGTCAGGAGGAAGTATAGATGCTGCCGTTTGGCGAACTGGTCGCAATCTGTTTTCTATTCTGGTTATTTCTTCAGTCAAATCTTGCTCTGTAGAAATTCTTGTTTTGAGTTCCTTCTCCAATTTTTTGGATAATTCATTGGCTTCCTTGAGCTCTTCTTGAAGTCTCTTAATTTCATTTTGTATGCGTTGGTTGTTTTCTTCAGCACTTTCATTTTCTTTGACATCTTGCCCGCACAAATAACAATGCTCTTTATTTTCTGTAACTTTTACAGATTGGTCACATGCTGGACAGTTAGTTATTTTTAAAATAGACAACACGTTTCCAGCATCTTTGGCGCGTTCCATTCGTGCTAATTCACCCAAAATACTAGTAGTTTGTAAAGCATGCTTTGATGGGTGACTTGGTATTATCTGTCTCCGAAAGAGGAGGCAGATATGAGTAAAAAATACATTGTCAATTTGAAAAGTGATGA
>Ga0247727_10002546_pt1 | contig 41497 bp, 64 predicted proteins | sample WisWelCaveWW1625_FD_202498 | JGI IMG/M metagenome (GOLD analysis project Ga0247727, IMG submission 202498) | Biofilm microbial communities from Wishing Well Cave, Virginia, United States - WW16-25 | ecosystem: Environmental > Aquatic > Deep subsurface > Groundwater > Cave microbial mat | place...
CGGAGCGCCTGCCGATCCATCCGGGGCTCAATCTGGGGACGCTGAGGGAGGGCTACCGTTGCAGGAAGTGCGGGACGCACTTCGACCTTCAGGAGAAGGAGATGGAGTCCTGTCGCTGCGGGCTCTGGATCAAGGTCGGCCGCTTCTTTAGGTTCGTGAAGTTCTCCTCGGCGGACTACGTCCCCGGCGAGTGGTGGGTCTTTGCGCCATGAAGGTGCTACAATGCCGGCCATGAACGCGGGACTGGTGGGGCTCCTCCGGGACAGGATCGTCCTCCTCGAGCCGAAGCTCACGAGGCGGGAGCTCGAGCCCTACTGGCATCTCCTGTGCGAGGCCGAGTGGCTGATCTACCAGCAGGGTGAGGTTCCGGACTTCCTGGAGAAATCGAAGGAAATCGAGAAGAGGCTCAAGAAGATGCTCGGGGTGAAGGTATGAGCATGGACCTTGCGCGTGAGCAGGCCCTCTGGTACGTCCGATGAGCCTCGAGCAAGGCAAGCTCTTTCCCCAAGCCGAGAGACTCAAGCTCCGCCAGGCCCGGGTGAAGCGGCTTACCCGGTCGTACTTCGACCGGCTCTGGAAGAAGGGCTATGATCCTGCCTACATCCTCGAGATCGAGCCCGACGACCTCCCGACTCTGGCCGAGGTCTACGTCCGATCCGAGATCTGCGTGGTTCCGGCCCAGGGCACGGTGACCCTTGGGCGCAAGAAGGCCATCGTCCTCTCGAAGGGGCTGGAGGACCCGGATCGCCGCATCGTCGCGCGCGACGGTGGAGGGTGGATCTTCGGGCTCTGGATCGCCCTTCTCCAGCGCCAGGTGCGCGAGGGGACCGAAAAGGCGAAAGGCTGGTGTTATGGGGTGATCACCGAGCTCGAGTGCGACGAGTTCGCCGAATTCCAGATCGATCGCTGGACCAAGGACCTGCTCTCGAAGAGGCAGATTTAGGAGAGTTTCATGGACGAGAACGAGGAGAAGGGCGGACCGTATCCTGTCAAGGGTGGATCCTATCCTGTCGTGGATCTCGAGGTACGGGGGCGGAGGGTGGCGCTTGGGCTTGTGACGACGGGGCTCTTCCTTCTTTCGCTCGTGGTGTTCGTCGTGGCGTGGCTGTTCGTCCCGGAGAAAGGGGCCCGGATCCTGCTCGGGACCGGTGCGCTCTTCGCAGGGGCGTTTGCCTTCGCCGCGGGGCTCCACCTGTTGCTTTGGAGAAGGTAAGGTAAGGTAGAGATCTATCGGGCTCGCGCCGGGCTGCGCCCGCCGCTCGCCCGAGAGAGTAGAGGAGAGATCCTCTCCTACCATTCTTTTTTCAGGAAGTCAAGGAATTGGAGGTAGAAAGTGAAGCCCAAAAAAGCGCAGGACGTTGAGCTCCTGGCCCTCCAGATCCGCCGGCTCGCGAACGAGCTCGAGGGCGTGGGGGCGAAGCTCAAGGCCGTGGCCCTCACCGCGGAGGAGCTCAAGACCCTGCTCGGGGAGCTCCGGGCCATCCGCCACCTCATTGACCGGAAGGGGGAGTTCAAGCATCTCGATCAGGTGGCGGATCCTCCGGCCTTTTCGCTGAGGTGCCCTTCCTGCGGGAAAGGGCTCCCGTCGGACAAGGATACGCACTGTGGGAACTGCGGGGCTGGATGGGACCTCGATCCTCGCTTCGATAAGTCCGGGGCCCCTGATCCTCGTCCGTAGGCACGGGTCAGCAAATTGCTCGCAGTAAGATGCTGGAAGACAACTTCCAGCAAATTTACTGATTCTGCTTGACGGCGAGTTTGCTCGGCCCTATCATCCTCCCGGACGTCATGCTGGAGGATGAGATGCCAGGCGCAAAGGCGACCGACCAGGAGAAGGCCCAGATCATCGAGCTCGTCAGCCAGCATTACTCCGTCGAGGAGATCCAGAACCGCTTCCCCCACGTCGACGGCCGCAGTATCTCCGGCCTCCACATGCGCCACGCCCGCGTCTCCTCTCCCGGGACTTCCCCGTCGAACTTCCCTCCTCCCCCTCCGGACTTCCCGCCCCCGGACCCGTCGGGCTCGCTCCCCGCTCCGCGTCCTCCTCATTCTCCATTTGTCCAGAACCGCACCATCCCCATCGATCCCCGCCAGGACGCTGCCGAGACCACGGGGTTCACCCCCTCTGCGATCGTGGCCCACAACCCTCAGGGCTTCAAACCGGGCTACCGGGAATACTTCGTGGTCAAGAAGTGCGACCCGCCCGGGGACGGGATCATGAAGACCGAGTACCCGCCCTTCGGCATCCAGGAGCTCATGGATCGCTACGCCGCCGGCGACTACGAGGTCCAGCACTACCGCGAGGGCCGGCTCTTCAACACCTACCGTGAGAAAATCGCCCCGCGCGCGGCCGCGGGCGCCTTCGGCCAGGTCACCCGCGAGGCGGTCAAGCCCGAGACCCCGGCCGACAACTTCCTCAAGGCCATGGACGTCTACCACCGGATGCACACCGAGGGCAAGCAGGAGACCGCCCAGCTCCGCTCCGTCGAGGCCCAGGTCAAGGCCGAGGAAGCCCGGGCGAAGGCCCAGGTCGAGACCTCCGCGACCGTGGGCCTGATCGACCTCGTGAAGGAGCTCGGAAAGCCCAAGCCCACCGGGAACGAAGGCGCCGTCGATCGGATCTTCGGGCTCATGCAGGAGGACCGGAAGGGCCTCGAGACGAAGATGAAGGGCGAGCTCGACATGATCCGGGAGAAGGCGAAGGGCGACCTGGAGATGGCCCGCGAGCAGCTCAAGGCCGAGATGCAGCGCGCGAGGGACGACGCCGAGGAGCGCCTGAAGCGCGAGCGCCTCTTCATGGAGAAACTCGGAGACCTCGACAAGGACCGCCAGACGCTCTGGAAGGAGTCCTACGCCTCGATGACGGGCGAGCTCAAGAACATGCAGGACGCCCTCTCCCGCGAGCTCGAGGAAAAGCGGAAGTGGCTCGACCAGTACAGCGACATCCAGCGGAAGCACACCGACGAGATGATTACCCTCAAGAAAAGCGTCATGGGCGGCGGCGATTCGATTCGGATGGCCGAGATCGTGAAGGACGGTCTCGTCCAGGGCCTCGACCGCGTGGGGGCCCGCATCGACATGTTGGCCGACAAGGGGATCATCGGGAAGGTCCAGAACCCGGGCGATCAGAAGAAGATCGGGGCGAACGGCTCCGCCACGGACGCGGGCAAAGGAGGGGAGAAGACCGTGCTCTCGAAAGAAGCCATCGCCGAGGCCGTGAAGGAGCCATGGTTCCAGGATCTGCAGGATGAGATCGCCCGCACCGTCCGGCGCCGCAAGGCCGCGGCCGACCCGAAGCTCAAGCCCCACGGGACGCTTCTCGGGCAGGCGTTTCTCGATCAGATGAACGCGGACGTCTCCATGCGCCGGTACATGCACTACCTGACCTCCCGCGATTGGTCGGAGGTCCTGGTCGACGCCGACTTGGGGATTAAGCCCGAGAACAAGGAAGTCCTTCATGACCCTGAAGCGGTTGTTTGGTTTTGCGAGTTCAGCGCGTTCTTGGTTCGGGCGTGGAACAATTCGATGGGGGTCGGTTAGTGAACGACATCGAGAAGGCAAGGAAAATCTAAATAGCGGGTTGACGCGGGCCGATCTTTGGCGTAGAGTCCGTACAGGTGGGGCGCGATCCCGCCTACGTTCCCGCCCTCTCTCCAGGGCCGGGCCGCCGGAGCGTCTGCCAGCGGTCCGGCACCCTGGGGAGAGCCGGGAGCTCCGCGGCGGCGGGCATGGAGCTGGCGCTCTACTGAGGCCCATAACCTTGGGCAGCGTCGTTCGATTCGGCGGCCCGCTACCAGGGAGCTCCCGGGGAAGGAGTGAAGACATGGGGAAGGCGCTGACCAAGGAGAAGTGGGCGAACCTCAAGGAGGTCCTGCTCCACGTCCCGGCCAAGGCCCGCAATCTCGCCTGGAAGGAAGCGGTGGACTTCGTCGAGACCGTTCTTGCCGGCCGCAACAACCTCGCGCTCGACGTCGATCTCAAGAGCGGGTGCTTTGCCGTCGCCTGCGCCCTCTGCAACGAGGCCATCGGCGTCGACGAGGACTACGTCCGAAAGGGGATCACGGCCCAGACCGTCCATTACGATTGCCACCATAAATCGAGCGGGCCGCTCTGATGATCCTCTGGTTCTTCAGGTTCTGGGTCTCGGAGATCCCCAGCCTTCCGGGGGACCGCCCGTGAACGTCATCCATCGCCGGCGCGGCCATCCTTCCGACGCCCTCCGCGAGGCCCCTCCCGGCCGCGGCGAGACGCTCGTGCGCCCCATGTCCGACACGGCCGAGGGAATCCGCAGACTCCAGGTCCCGAAGATGGTGCAGTACGTCCGCCACTACACGGGCGACCCCGACGTCACGCAACTCGCCCGACGGATCACGCAGCTCTGCGAGGCGAAGGACAAGCTCTGCGAGATGAATGTCCTCTTCCAGTGGACGAAGAACCACATGCGGTACGTCAACGATCCGGTCGGCAAGGAGATGATCGCTACGCCGAAGCTCCACCTGGCGGAGATCCTGACGCCTCCCGAAGTCGTGCGGGCCATCCTGGGGGAGGAGCTCATCCAGCAGATGCGCGGGTTCGGAGTGGGGCGCTCCGTCATGGGCGACGGGTTCCGGACGAACGTCCTCGCGTACAAGGCTTGCTTCCGGGATGAACTCTCGGGCGTCCATCATGGCGCGACCTCCGGCGATTGCATTCCATTCTCCCAGAAGATCATCGTTCGGGACCGTTCGGAGGGAAGATACAAGGTCGTTCCTGTAGGAGAGCTCGAGAAGTCGTGGAGGTACTACCATGTCGTCTCCTACAACGAGGTCGAGGAAAAGTTCGAGTTCAAGCCGATCCAGAGGTTTATCGACAAGGGGATGCTTCCGGTCTACAGGGTCAAACTCTCCAACGGGACGGAATTTCGCTGCACCGAGAACCACGAGCTCTATGTCTTCGAGAGGAAGGGTCAGAAGGACGAGTGGGCTCTCGAGACGATGACCCTTAAGCGGCTGATGGAGCTCAGGGAGTCCAAGGGGGTCCGTCACCGGTTGGCGATTCCTGTGGCCAAGAGGATCCCTGAAGCGGGTCTTAAGAGTCGGTGGTGCCCGGAACTTTCCGACGAGCAACTCTGGATCGAGGGGCTCTACGTTGCCGAAGGATGGTCGGAGAAGTCCGGCTCACGGATGGGTCGTGGAATCAAGGACGGGCCGATCCGGATCTCGAAGCGGTCGAAGATCGGGATGAATAATCCGGAGGTCATCGCGGAGCTGGAGGAGAAGCTCGATGCGATCGGACAGCCTCATGGGAAGCACATTCGTCGGGATGGTCTTGCCACAATCCGGATGAACGCTTCCCCGTTCACAAACCGTCTCGGGAGCGAGTTCGGACTGAACTCCGCTGAGAAGAGATTTCCGGACTGGTACGGCTCCCTCTCCCGTCGCCAGCTCGAAATCCTGCTCTCGGCGTATATTCTTGGCGATGGATATGTTCCGAAGACAGGCCAGTGGTCAAGGTCGGTGAATGTAGTTCATAATACGAAGTCGGAAACCCTGGCAAGGCAACTTGCCTTCATGCACCTCGTTGTCGGAAAGCCTCTGTCGTTCTATCGGCAGCCGGCGTGGAAGACGAAGCCGGCCATGTACCGTCTCTACGAATACAAGAGTTATGCCGAGGAGAAGGCGCCGGATCTCACGTCGTCCAGGATCGTCTCCGTCGAAAAAGACGAATCAGAGCGGTGCTGCGACATCACGGTGGCGGACAATCACAACTTTGTCCTGGATGGCGGCATCCTGGTTCACAACTGCGACGAATCCAGCGTTTTTCTGTCTACCCTCCTCGCTTCGGTTGGGATCGTCCCGCGCTTCAGATTCGGAGGCCAGGAGGACCAGGCTGCCTCCGATGGCTGAAATTACCACCACGTGTGGGTGCAGGGTCAGGATGACTCCGGCAACTGGGTAGACCTTGATGCAACCGAGAAAAAGTCGAAGCTCGGGTGGTTCCACGAGGGCTTCGGCTGCACGGGCCTCGTCTCCATCTTCGACGAATAATCTTTCGTCGAAAGACCCTTGACACCTTCGGGCCAGGAGGTATACTCCCGCTCGTGAAGCCGTCGAGGGGTCCGTGTTCACGAGAGGAGAGGCCATGAACCCGAAGTGCCCGCCGGTCACGCTCAACGTCGACGAGGTCGTCGAGGCGGCCAAGCAGGCGATCCTGAAGGCGAACCCATCGCTCAACGGCCACGAGGCCGACGCGAGCGTCCACTCGGTCGGGATCCGCGGGCTCGGAAGGATCGCCATCGCGGAGCCGAACATCAACGCCAGCCAGTTCGTCCTCGGCTTCGTGACCCTCCCCTCCGTCATCAACTTCGCCACCAAGCTCATGCAGGTCGGTGTTCTTCTCCCGCAGGCGGACATGGCCGTCTCCCGCGGGGTGGCCGCCGGCCTGACGCTGGTGGGCACCTTGATTTCCGGGGGAAAGTCCTTCCTCCTCGGCGCCTTCCTCGGCCAGTTCCCCTCGACCCTCGACGCCATCGCGGACGTCGCCATCACCGCGATCGCCAAGGGCCGGGGCAAGGCCGTGAACCCGAACGTCGACCTCCACGGCCTCGGGGCGACCCCCGAGGACGAGCTCAAGAGCCTCCGGGACGACCTTCAGAAGCTCCAGGGGCTCGGCACCGAGACGGAGTATCCCGAGGAGCGCGCCATGAGCGGCGTGAAGTTTCACTACTAGAAGAATTGCCGACCGCGGACTCCGCGGAAGTCTCGACCTGTAGTCGAGGCGCCAAGTTGCCCGGTTTACCCGGTCGGTAGCGTAAGGAGAGCGCCATGTACGTCGGCCTGCTGCCCCTGGTCCCGCGCGGAGTGGACTTCCGGAACCGGAAGTTTCGCCTGCTCAAGGATCGGCACGTGTACGACACGGAGCCGATCTCCACGACCGACACGACGAAGCAGTTCTTCGTCACGATCGGATCCAAGCGGAAGTCCCAGGCCATCTTCACGGGCGACTTTTCGCTCGTCAAGGAGGCCAACCTCTTCCTGGTCGTCCAGCTCCAGGCCTACGTGCGGGACCGGATCCTGCCCAAGGCGGAGTACCTGCCCTTCTTCAACAAGGGCGCCTTCGTCTGGAACGTGATCGTCCCCGAGACGGTCACGGTCGACGAGGACCGGCTCTTCCACATCGCCCAGGGCCCGGCGCCCTTCGGCGACACGGACGCCGACCAGTACCAGTCCGACTCCGGCCCCCGGTACGAGGGCCGGCGGACGTACCTGACCGGCGCGAACAAGATCGTCCCCGGCGGGCGCGCGATCGAGTTCACGACGAACTGGCAGGAGACCGGCGGCAACGGCCTCACGACCACGACCGACCTCTCGATCATCTTCGCCGGCGGCGAGTACGAGCCCGGTCACGTTGCGGGGAAGTAACCCCGGGCGCGAGACGTACCTGAGTCAACCCGGGAGCCGGGTGGGCCAAAGGCCCACCCGGCTCCCCTACCCGAACAGGGGGGCGTCATGGCGGAAGTCGAAATCGGCAACCTGAAGATCATCAACGTCACGAAGACCCTCGCCACGGCCGAGGAGCAGGACTTCAGCTTCCGCGTCCCCCCGGGCGGCATCGGGCTCATGAAGGAGTCGACCTTTCACATCAAGCGCCTCGTGAACCTCGATGTCGCCGGCGAAGGCGGCTCCCTCAAGACGTCCGAGGACGTGATCGTCAAGTCGCTCGAAGTGGTCAAGCAGGGGGCTTCGGAGAGGACCAACCTCCTCTCGGGCAACCCCAACATCAAGGAGTTCGCCGGGAACGGGATGCTCTCCAAGCTCTTCACCGTCATCGAGACGCTGGAGAACAACGAGGATGTCGTCTGCAAGGTCCGCAACGACGACACCGCCTCCGTGCGCGTTTCCCTCACGCTCTGGTTCGCGGTGAAGCCGCGCGAGCGCCGCATCGCGGCGCAGCCCGGCCGGGAGACGAAGCCCGAGCCCGTCCCCGCGCTCACGGACTAGTCGCGCGCCGTCCCTGGGGCGGCCCGCGGGTTAAGGGGACGACATGGCGCGAGAGAAGCTCGGCGAGGTCCGTAAGCGGCTCCTGGAACGCTACGCCAACGCCTCCGAGGAGGTCCGGCACTTCACGATGCCGGACCTCATCCAGAACAAGCTCGAGCGGACGATCTGGAGCTTCCTCAACGAGTTCGGCATCGACTATCCCATCGACTTCGACCGTCCTCCTCCCGACGTCTACGTGCCGGCCCGCCAGGGCACGGTCTGCCTCGAGCCCCAGGGCTCGACGACCGGGGCTTCCCCCCCGATTCCGACAGACGAGAAGTGCCTGACCTGGAAGGCCCGGGACAACGGCTTCCTGGTCATCGACTCGCTCGACTTCATCATGGAGGACCCAATCGCGGAGGACTTCATCATCACCTACAAGTTCGACGAGCAGGTGAACAACGCCAACTTCCAGAAGGTCTTCACGGATCCCGAGCCCGGCCACTGGAAGTTCAACCGGATCGTCCTCGTCGACGGCGAGGTCCTGACGGCCTGCGTCAAGAACCCGAATGCCTTCGCGGGCGGGTGCTTTTCGTTCGAGTCGCGGAGCTGGTCACTCTGATGGCCTCGAAGGCGAAGTCCGGGCTCTCGGCCGTCCGCCAGTTCTTCGAGAGGCTGGTCGGGCTCATCCCGCCCAACACCTACGTCGTCGGGGCCGCCTCCTTTACGAGCGGGATCCGGGACGGGCAGGGCCACTCCTCGATCCACGCCTCGGTCACGAACAACACCACGGGCTCGCTCCAGGTCCTCATGGCCTGGCGGTCGACCGGGCCTTTCGTGCAGGTCTACCAAAAGGACACGGCCGCCGATCCGGTCACCGGGCTTTTCACGGCCGAGATCGTCTGCCCGGTCCTCCGGCGGTTCGTCAAGGTCGTCTTCACGCCGCCCGCCGGTCTCGGGGCCGGCTTCGAGCTCGGGTCCTACTTCCTCCCGCGGGCCGACAGCCCGTGCTTCGAGGCCTCGGGCGGAAGTGACCCCGTCATCATCGCGGACGTCTCAGTCACCGGGAACAAGCAGATCCAGACCGTCGAGGCGATCCCGCTTCTCGCTGGGGGGGCGTCCTTTAACGGGAGCGAGCAGGACTCGATCAATCACGAATCGTTCTCGGCCTCGCTCACCGTCGCGGCCGGGCCGGGGGCGACGACGATCAAGATCATCTTCCAGGAGCGGGCCTCGGGCGCGGCGACCTTCCGGGACGCCGACTCGTTCACCACCGCCGTCCCGGGGAGTGGCGCGCTCGTCAATTTCAACCGTGTCTGGAGCGTGACCCGGCAGTTCGTCCGCGTCCGCGTCGAGAACACGGGGGCCAACGCCCTCACCACGGCGGAACTCGTCACGATGAGAAAGCCGATCAGCTAATGCCCTCGAAGCATCGGTCATCGATCATTAAGAACCAGGACGTCGCCGCGGCGACGTTCGTGGTGGGGGACGATTCCGAGGTCGCGGACTTTCTCACGATCCAGGAGGCCCTGGACAACCTGCCGCCGGAAGGCGGGACGATCTTCGTGCTCGAGGGGACGTACTCCATCTCGGTCACGCTCACGCTTCCCAACAAGCCGGTCAAGATCGTCGGGGCGGGCCGCGAAGCGACGGTGATCAGCCTTGGGGCAAATGCAATTCCGGCGTTCACCGTGGGCTTTGATCGCGAGTATGCCTTCATGGACTTTTCCATCAAGGGGACTCTCGTGGTCGGCCAGCGCACGTTCGACTACGGGGCGGGCGCGGGAGGCGGGTTCTTCACCATCGCGGAGAGGCTATGGATTGAGGATGTTGAGAAGTTTGTCAAGGCCGACGTCGCCAGTTTCCCGATCATGAAGGCTAGAACGGTCATTCATTTTTTTGCGGGAGCCCTCGCCACCGGGCTACATTGGGATGGGCCGGGCCAACTTGACGCGGTGGGCTTCGAGGCTTCAGGGCTCGTCGAGGGCGGCTTCGCGGGAAGCCCGAACATCACGGGAGTCCAGTGCGGCTTTTCCCTCTTCAACGGAGGGGCTGTCGGGATCGTGCTTTGCTCCGACACGACGTTTCTGGGGAAAGTCGGCAGTTCAGCCCTGACCGGGACGAGCCGGATGAGGCTGGTCTCGTGCCAGTTCAGAAACACGCCGGGTTCCCCGACCCGATACATCGACGCCACGGCCTCGTCAAACCACCTGGTTGTCGTAGGCTGTGACTTCGGGGTCACCACGTCCGAGGCCATAAGGACCGCGAGGACCGCCAACGGAAACATTATTGGGAACCTAAACTGCAAGGTGCTCGAGACAGGAAGCGCCAACTCCAACCTGTACAGCGACAATACGGGGTTCTCAGCGTCGACCATCATCGGCGCCGACTCCGTCGTCAATGGCGCGGCCCGGAAGTCCGTCGTGGGCGGCGCGACCACGGACGCCTTTGTCGACGTCTTCACCCACACGAACACCAAGGGTCTGCTCGGGGTCGGCACGGTCAAGAACACGGATGCTGTGGACTCGATGGACGTGAGGGAGACCGTGACTGACGCCTTCGGCGTGACGATTTCGCTGACCACGCCGGTTGCTTTTGGCAACAGCCTCCTGCTCTCCGCCCAGGTGAACATCGCCACGGCCCGCCCGCCTTACAGGAGCTACACGGTCGCCGTGAAATCGACCTCGGCCGGGAACCCGGCCTCATACAACCTGGAGTACGTCTCGCAAGGGGAGGAGGCGTAGCGTGGCCAATACCCAGGTGCTCTCCGAGACGGGGGCGACGGCCGAGTTCCTCTACGGCGCCCGGTCGACCTACCCGGTGAGCGTGTCCGATCCGGCCACTTTCGCCGGCGGGGGCCACGTCTACACGAAAACGGTCGCCGCCAGGGCGGAACTCTTCTACAGAGACTCGACCGGCGCGGTCGTCCAGATCACCTCAGGCGGCGCGGTCGCCGGCACATCAGGCACGGCCAACCGCGTCGCCGTCTTCGACGGCGCCGGGGCCCTTTCGTCCTCGGCCCGGTTCCAGCAGGACGGCTCCACCGACATCGTGACGGTGGTGGACGGGACGGGGAACCTAGGATCGACCACGAACCGGTTGTCCCAAGGGTTCCTCTCGACATCGGTGTCCATAGGGACGAACCCGGCGACGGCGGGCGCGGTGCGGCTGGCCAACAACACATCGATCCAGTGGAGGAACGCGGGCAACACCCTGAACCACGATGTCATCTTGCTTGACGCCGCTGGAAATTTCCTTCTCGGGAACGCGGTGACCAACTCGTTTATTTATCTTGGGGCGGGAAACTTCGCGAACTTCCTATCCACGGGCATACAGCCCAGCGTAGACGCTTCAGTTGCGCTGGGGGCGACAGCGACCCGCTGGACGAACGGCGTCTTCTCGGCTTTGGTGTCCGTCGGGACGAACCCGGCGACGGCGGGGGCGGTGCGGCTGGCGAATAACACCTCGGTTCAATGGCGGAACGCGGCCAACTCCGCCAACTTCGATGTTTTGACCGTCAACGCCTCCAACAATCTCTCCGTGGGTGCTGGCATTGCGGGCACCATCACGGTTGGGTCGGCGTCCCTCACCAACCTGACCCTGAACGTGTCGGTCGCTGGTGGAGCGATGCACTTTCAGGTCGCTGGAACCGACCAATGGTTCTTGGACGCCACGACACTCAGGCCGAACGGAGACAATACGGAGGAGTTGGGGTCGACGGCGTCGAGAATCGCAAATGTCGTGGTGGGCACTTCGGTTCAAATCGGCACGAACCCCTCCGCGACCGGGGCGGTTCGTTTGGCGAATGGCACGTCCATAAATTTTAGAAATGCCGCGAACTCAGCTGACAGCGCGGGCTTGCAACGGCTCGTGACGGACGAGATCGTCGTCGGTGGCATAGGTGCCCTGCTCTTGGAGTCGAGCACGGCGGCGTGGAACTTCACGCTCGGCGCGGCGGCGGTAGCCACGCTCACGTCGGCGGCCGGGTTCAGTCCCGGTGTCCTTACCGTGAAGGACTTTGGTTCTGCGGGATCAGAATGGCGTGATTGCTATCTCTCGTCGTCCGTCCGCGTCGGGACGAACCCCTCGGCGACCGGCGGCGTCCGCCTCGCCAACGCCATCGCGGTCAAGTCCAGGAATGCCGCGAACTCCGGCGACGTGAACGTGATCACGCTGAACGCGACGGACGACATCGTGCTGGGCGAGAACACGGCGGGGGTCTCGGTCATCCTTGACATCCCGGACAATGGGTTTAGAATCAACAACCAGGCGACCAACGCCGGGGCGTCGACCGGGACGCTGACCAACGCCCCCTCTGCCGGCAACCCGGCGTTCTGGCTGCCGATAGACATAGCGGGCACGGTGAGGTCGATCCCATGCTGGGCTTAGGACTCCTCGGATGAAGGCGATTTCCCGTCGTGGGTTCTTGGCCGGCGCGGTGGCGGCGCCTTTGGCCGTCGCCGTGTCGGGCCTGGAGGCGGCGGCCAGCGCCCCGACCGGCGGGGCCGTGAGCATTAGATGGCGCGACTGTTACCTTGGTACGTCCTTGCGAATCGGGACGAACCCGGCGGCGACCGGGACGATCCGCCTCGCCATGCCCGGCGGCGTTACGCGATACGTCCCAGCTTGGAAGTAGGAGGCTCAAGATGGCGCGCGAATTCGTCGTGAAAAAGGCCGTCGTCAGGGACGACGGGGCGCTCGAGGCCACGGTCGCCCTCGAGGACTTCGAGAATGTGACCGAGCCGGACGGCGACGGCGGGGATCGCACTGTCCGCAAGGTGGCGCACGGCGTGGGCGGCTCCGTCGTCTGCAAGGACCAGCACTCCCACTCAATGGTCTGCGTCAAGGCGGCGGCGGCGAAGAGGGTCCACCAGTGCGCCCTGCCGCACGTCCACCAGGAAGGAGTCTGCCACCCGAAGGACCGGCTCTACACGCTCAAGGAGCATCTGGAGCAGCTCCACGAGGCTCGCGCGATGCGGGCGGACCCGACCGACATCACGCCATCCGACCAGAAGATCGACCTGTGAACGGGGGATCCATGAGCGAGATGTTCAAGAAGGGCGCCACGGAGAAGGCCAAGGAGCCGGAAATGATCGCCGTGACCCAGGAGGAGGGCCAGGCCCTCATGGTGATCGCGGAGAGGTTCTTCCTGCAGGAACGTCTCGGCGAGTCGAAGTTCTCGACGGCCGACCGGGCCCAGGCCGAGAGCGAGGTCTGCCTCCACCTGCGCCGGGAGCTGAAGCGGCACTCGCCGCTCTGCCGCCCCCCCGAGCGCCGCGTCCTCTTCGGCCCCGAGGAGAACTTCAGCCCCCAGTATAAGGACGGCCAGATCGTAGACTACATCATCGTCGACACCCAGATTGAGGTCGACCTGGTCCTGCACGAGGAGGCCCTGGCCGGGGCCTACTGGTGCCTGCTCGTGGCCCTCCACCCCGACTCGCAGCACCACAAGATCGCCGGCGTCCAGGGCGACGTCCTCTGGCCGCTGGCCGCGAAGCTCAGGGTCGTGAAGGAGCTGAGGAAAGAAATCAAGCTCCATGACGCGAAGCCCCGGAGGATCAAGCGTGATGAAGTCCCGGCCGAGGGCGAGATGGTGGACCTGTAGGGGCAAGCATGAGGACCGCCTCATCCTAAGGGACTCTGATGGACGCGACCTGCTGGACGATCGTGGCGGCACTCGGGACGGCCGTGGGTGGCCTCTCCGGTTTCGCCGCCAAAGTCTATGGCGACCTCAAGGACGCGCGCGCCGAGCTCTCCCTGTCACAGAACGCCAGGGTGACCGTGGCCGAGGAGCACCGGCGGGAGCTCGAGACCCTGAAGGACATGCTCAAGAGGAAGAAGGGAGGCTAGTCATGGGCGGTCCCAAGACCGAGCGCGCGGATCGTGAGACCGTGATCCGCCTGAAGGAGGCCCAAGCCAAGGCCGCCCTCTCCGATGTCGTCCACGAGGTCGAGACGATGGGGGACGGGGACTGCGACACGAAGATGCTCAAGATCGTGGACGAGGTCGTCGAATCCGTCGAAAAGCGGCTTCTCGATGCGAGGAACGGGACGAAGAAAGATCGGTCTATTGACTCCGGGGAAAAGCGGAAGTAGACTCCGGGTGTGACCCGGATTTTCATCGCCATCCCCTCGATCGGCGTCGTCGACACCCGCTTTGCGATCTCGCTCGCCTCGCTCAGGAAGCCCCCCGGCACGGCCATCGCCGCCTCCCCTCGCTCGATGCCCGATGCCGCGCGCAACGCGCTCTTCGACCAGGCCATGAAGTTCGGCTACGACGCCGTTTTCTTCCTCGACGACGACATGGTGATCGACACGGAGATCCTGGGGCCACTCCAGGCCCTCCTCGAGGCCGACCCTACGATCGCGGCCGTCGCGCCCCTGGCCTTCCGCCGACACCCGCCCTTCCACCCCTGCGCGATGTTCAAGTCTAGGCCGGACGGGGCCTACCAGCCCATCTCGGATTTCGACGCGGGGCCGGTCGACGTGGACGCGATCCACTTTGCGGCCACCCTTGTCCGGACCTCGTGGCTCGAGAAGGTCGTTCCTCCCCGCTTCGAGTTCTCGCACAACGGGGACGCCATGAAGGGCGAGGACCTGGTCCTCTCCGAGAAGCTCAAGGCCCTGGGAGCCAGGCTCCTCGTCGATGTGCGCCTTCCCGATGCCCTTCACATCGGCCTCCCGCAACTCGTCGGCCGGAAGGCCTGCGAAGCAGCCAGGGCGGCAAAACCGAGGCTGATCATCCCTTGATCCGAAACCTCATCTTCCACCTGTTCCCGATCGAGGGGCCGATCTGGTCCTGGCACGTCGAGCAACTCATTCGCTACAAGTCCGTCTGGAACGGGAAGCGCGTCGTCGTCCTGGCCCTTGGGGCCGGCACGGCCGACGAGACGGCCGTCCGTCGCGCGCTTGGGCCCCTGGACGCCGAGATCCTGGTTCGACAGAACCAGAGCTACCGTGGAGAGGCGGCCCACTTCGTTGAAGCCATTTCTCTCCTCGAGTCGGTCCGCCCGGATGAGACCACCTTCTACGCCCATGCCAAGGGCGTCTCCCGCACCGAGCGCGAGCACTGGATCCGCCGCTGGTGCGACGCGATGTACCGCCTGAACCTCGGGAACGTCACCGCCGTCGACCGGCACCTCTTGACCAAGAAGGCCGTCGGGGCCTTCCGGCTCATCAAGAACCACTCGGGCTCCCCGTGGCACTACTCAGGGACCTTCTGGTGGATCCGCCACGATGCCCTCTTCGCCCCGGGCTGGGACGATGTCCCCGGCGAGCGGTACGCCGTCGAGGGCTATCCGGGCCGGCGCGTGGCGCTCGAGGACTCCGTCTCCCTCACCGAGGACAACGTGCCGGCCGAATTGCTCTACAACGGATGGGTCGACGAGCCCAGGATCCAGGCTTGGGAGAAGGCGCTCGCGTGACCTTCTTCGTCCACGACGGCCTCAGCTTCCGCCTGCCGTCCATGGAGGACCTCCCGGCGATCGCGGAGCTCCGGAACGACCCTTCGACCTGGTGCCAGCTCACCGATCCGCTCCCCGTCACCCCGCGCGACCAGAAGGCATGGCTCGAGTCTCTCTCCCTCAGGAACGGACGCTTCTACGCCGCGGCCTTCTCTGGCCAGCACCCCTTCATCGGCCTGGTCCGCATGGACGAGCGCGACTCCCAGAACCGCTCAATCCGCGTGGGCCTTGACGTCGTTCCGAAGCTGCGGGGCCTGGGGTACGGGACCTCGATCTACCAGGCGGTCCTCGCCTACGCCTTCGACCAACTCAACTGCCATCGCGTCTGGCTCCAGGTCCTCCAGACGAACAAGCGGGGAGCCCGCCTCTACGAGAAGCTGGGCTTCAAGACCGAGGGGATCCTACGGGAGGCCGTCTTCCGGGACGGCCGCTACGTCGACTACACGGTCATGTCGATCCTCGAGGGAGAGCGCCCGTGATCCCGCTCTTCAAGGTCCATGTCGCGCCCGGCGTCTCCGAAGCCGTCGCCCGGGTCCTCGAGTCCGGCTACATCGGGCAAGGGCAGGAGGTCGAAAAGTTCGAGACCGAGCTTGCGCCCTGGATGGGCTCCCGTCCCCTCACGACCAACTCCGGAACCTCGGCCCTCCACCTCGCCCTCCACCTTGCCGGCGCCGGGCCCGGGAGCGAGGTGATCTCGACCCCCATGACCTGCTTCGCGACGAACGCCCCCATCGTCGCCCGTGGCGCCTCAATCCGCTGGGCCGACATCGACCCGCGCACGGGGAACATCGACCCCGGGGACGTCGAGCGGAAGATCACGTCCAAGACCAAGGCGGTTGTCTGCGTGGACTGGGGCGGGACTCCGTGCGAGCTCTTCGCCCTCGTGGAGATCTGCCGGAGCCGGGGTGTTGCGCTCATTGAGGACGCGGCCCATGCCTTCGGCGCTGTCTACCGGGGATACCCTGTCGGATCGGTCGTGGACTTCACCGCATTCTCCTTCCAAGCGATCAAGCACTTGACGACGGTCGACGGGGGAGCCCTCACCTGCCGGCGCGAGACTGACCTCCGACGGGGCAAGCTCCTCCGTTGGTACGGAATCGACCGGGAGGGGAAGCGGAAGGACCTCCGCTGCGAGGAGGACATCCTCGAGGCCGGCTACAAGTTCCACATGAACGACGTCTCTGCCGCGATCGGCCGGGCCCAGCTCCCCGAAATCCCCACGATCCTCCACCGCCACCGGAACAACGCCGACTTCTACCGCATGGCCCTCTCCGACCTGAAGCGCGTCCGCCTCCTCAAGTTGCACGGCGACCGCGTCTCGTCCTACTGGATCTTCACGATCCTCGTCGACGACCGCCCCGGCTTCCAGGCCGCGATGGAGAAAAAGGGGGTCATGGTCTCGCAGGTCCACGTCCGGAACGACCACCACACCGCGATGCTGGCCTTCCGCTCGAGCCTCCCCGGCGTCGACGAGTTCGCCTCGAGGCAGATCTCCATCCCCGTCGGCTGGTGGGTCACGCCCGAGGACCGCGAGGACGTTGTCCGTGCGATCGTGGAGTGGGACCGCTTGTGACGGGACTCTCCCTCTCCATCGTCACGCCCGTCATCCGAGCCGGGACGCTCCGCCGGATGCTCTCCCAGCTCGCGCCCCAGCTCACGCCCCGCGACGAGGTCTTGATCGTGGGAGACGGTCCGCAGCCCGAGTGCCGGAAGGTTGTCGAGAGCTTCGGGCTGGACAACCTTCGGTACTGGGACATGATCCCCGCGCCCCGCAACTGGGGGAACCCCCAGAGGAACGAGGCAATCGGAAAGGCACGCGGGACGCACCTTGTCTTCATCGACGACGACGACCAGGTGGATCCGAAGGGGCTCGAGACGATCCGGAGCGCCGTCTCGCTCGCTCCCGGCCATCCCCATATGTTCAGGATGCTCTACCAGGGCCGCCCGATCTGGAGCTCTCCCGACGTCCTGTGCGGCAACGTGAGCGGTCAGATGTTCGTCCCCCCGAACGTTTCCGGAAGGCTGGGAACCTGGAACCGGGACTATGCCGCCGACTTCAACTTCATCCGGACGACGCTCATGCTCTATCCGGAGGGGTACGGCGCCGTGGTCTGGAGGGAGGAGATGCCGATCGTCCAAGGGCTCGCTGGCCAGGACTCCCCGGAGGCCATCGCCAGCAGGACCCCTTGACGCCCTCCTGACCCGCGGGTATAGTCTCGTGAGACAGGAAGGAGGATCGCCGTGGACAACCTCCCCTTCAAGGAAGCCGACCTCGCCTCGTTCGCCGGGCTCGCCCTCATCGTCCCGCTCGCCATCGGGGCCCTGAAGAAACTCTTCCCGTCGTGGATCTCCGGGAAGGAGCCGATGCTGGCGTTCGTCCTCTCGTACGCCTTCGGCGTCACGGCCAAACTCACGATCCCAGGGGCCTTCGGCGGGGTGGGCTGGTTCACGCTCGGCCTCGGGCTCCTTTTCGTGGCCGTGGCCGCCGCCGGCGTCCACGATACGATCGTCAACAAGATCCTGACCTCAAAGGGCGACAAACCCGCAGGAGGCGCGTCATGAAGCGGCTTCTTCGTATCTCCCTGCTCTTGCTGGCCGCTGGGCTGTGCCCAGCGGCCATGATCGGCTGCTGCAAGGCCCAGCTCAAGGCCCAGGCCGAGGGCATCGAGTCCGCGACGACCGAGGTCTTCGCGGAGTACGAGGCCATCGTGATCGACGGGAAGCCCCGGCCCAACTTCAACGACTCCGACAAGGCGATCCGCCGCAATTCCCTCAAGAAGTTCAAGGAACTGGTGGATCAGGCGAAGAAGGAGTAGTCCATGTGCTGTCTCTGCGAGGCGTGGACAATCGAGGAGGTCGACGTGGCTGAACCGTGGGAAGCCCTCAAGGACGAGGTCCTGGCCGCCTTGAAGGAGAGCGCCGCCGGCTTCTCCGGCGACCTTAAGGCCTCGGCTCAGGCGTTCCTCCGCGATCAGGCGGTGGCCATCGCCCGCGAGAAGTGGCGCCAGCTCAACGCCTCCACTGACGAGGAGAAGGCCATCGCGGAGTCGAACCTCCGTCACCTCCAGGGGCAGGTCGGGGCCGAGATCGCGCGCCTCCAGATCGCCGCCACCCAGCAGGCCGGGGCCCTCCTCGAGCGCGTCCTTTCGACGGCCGTGGGCGTGCTTGTCCGGGTGGGGCCGAAGATTTTCGGGGCGTAGCCCAGGACGCGCACAATCGCCCCACGAACGACGCTGTGCGAGGGATGGGAGCGCGAGTCGTTCTGGCTCGCTGGACGCTTGCAGGGGTCAAGGTGCGATTGTGGGGGGTGGGGGCGAAGCCCCCACCCCCCACAACTCGCAAAGAAGAAGAGAGGTTGACCTTGGGCCGGTCGCGGGTATACTTTCGGGGCAGGCCATGACGATGCTGATCGAGATGGGAGCCGTCGAGCTCATCGAGATGGGAAAGTCCTCCCTCGGTCAGATCCCTGCCCAGAGCCCCGTCCTCGACATTTTCTCCGTGGTCAACTATCTCGAGGACCCTTACAAGGGGATCGTCCTTGAGCCCGGGGAGTTCGTCGATCCCCGCGGGAGGGCCATTGCGGAGCGGCTCCGCACCCTGTCCCGGATTCAGCGCCGGGGGCTTGCTCGGGACATCTCCCTCTCAGGGTTCAAGGCCTCCGAGATCGTGGGTGAGTCGGTGCGGCTGGCGGAAACCCTCGACCGTCTGGCCTCCGATCCGTCCCTCGGCAAGTCCAAGGTCGGGAAGCGCCTGAAGAAGGTCGGGCGCAAGGTCGTCAAGGTCGTGAAGTCCCCGGCCTTTCTCCAGGTGGTCGGGCTCGTCGCGAACCTCATTCCCGGCGTGGGGCCGGCCGTCTCGGGGGCCTTGAACCAGGCCGCGGCCGTCCGCGCCAAGAAGGACCAGGCCAAGGCGGAGAAGAAGGAGTTCAAGAAGGCCGCCCGCGCCGCCTCGGCCATGGAGATCCAGCAGCTTGACGACTACTACGGGCAGAACCAGGCGGTTTTCATGTTCTACGGCTACACGCCCTCGGTGTGGTCGGCGCTCTCCAAGGACCGGAAGATGGCCGTGATCGAGAAGGCGGTCGCCGGCACGCTCGATCCCATCGTCACGCCGGCCCAGGCCGATCAAATCGTCGCGACGAACCCGCAGGCGCAGCAGCAGGTCGTCCAGACGTCGGCCCTGTCGCAGGCCGTTGCGGAGACCTACGGCGGCCAGGTCCAGGGCCAGGCGGTCCCGGTCTCTTCCCAGCTCCAGCCCCAGGTCAACCAGGCCGCGGTCGAGGTCAAGAAGCAGATCGAGACCGTCGGCGAGGAGAACTTCCTTGCCACCCTGAAGAAGGCCGTTGGCCAGGGCGCGGCGATCGATTCCTTCTTCAAGGGCTCCGGCGCCTGGCTCCCGGGTGGGATGGGGGATCTCTTCTCGAAGTTCGACGACCCCAAGGCCCGTGAGGCCGGCGAGCAGGACCTGAAGAACGTCGGCGCCGCCATGGGGGTCCAGGACACGGTGGGAGACCTCATCAGCCAGGGCGCACCATCTGGCTTCCCGTGGGCGCCCGTCGCCGCCGTGGCCGGTGGGTTCTTCGTCGTGGGCACGATCATCTACTACGTCGTGACGAGGGCCTGAAGATGCAGGGAGTGATGGTCGTGCCTGCGCGTGGGCGCTTCGCGATGGGGCAGGGGCCGAAGGACGTCGACCGCGTCTACAGCCAGAGGGAATTCGCAGAGGAGAAATACACCCGCGAGGAGGCGACCCGCTTCTACCAGTGGACGCTCCTCATGCGCTCGGTCCAGCAGAAGGCCCGCTTCTTTTCCTTCTTCGTCAAGGACGTGATCGCGAACCCGGCCATCCTGGGCGTGATTCGGGACACGCCCCACTACTCGGACTTTGTGACGGGGGCTGATGGGATCGTGAAGTTCGTGACGAACCTCCATGGTTCGGCCAATATCTTGAAGAATGTCGAGAACGCCTTCACGGCCCTTGAGGTGAATGTCCTCCCGAAGCTCGGGCTCTCGGCCGAGGGCCATGTCGCGCTCTACAACGAGCGCACGAGGCAACTCGACCGCATCCGGACGGGCCCCCTCTTCACCCCGGCCGGCCTCGAGACGTTCCGCTTCGGCGATCTCACGAGGTCGACGCTCCTCGACGATCTCCGGGCGCTCGACATCCTCGGAAGGGATCTGGTGGGCCCGAAGGGTTCGTTCCTGGGAATCCTCCCTCTCCTGGCCCAGTTCATCATCGGCGCCGCCGTCGTGGTGATCGGCAGCGTCATCATCTCCAACTATGCCATCACCCCTGTCATCACGGCGAAGGAGGACGCCATCAAGCGGGCCATCGAGACCCTCGAGAAGAGCCCGACCGTCCTCAAGCTGCTCGAGTCCATCGGCCCGCAGGCGGTCGAGAGTTTCATGGGCCGCGTCGCCGGGGCGGGATCGATCATGGGTGAGGTGGTCGATATCCTGAAGTGGATCGCCATCGCCACGGGAGTTGTCATCACCGGGGGCACGGTCGTTTACTTTCTGACCAAGTGAGGATCTGGAACATGTCCGGGATCAGGATCTCCCTCGCGAAGGGGCGGGCGAAGCCCGCCCCGGAGCGGGGCGATTCCGTCTTCAAGATGGGCCAAGTCCCAATCCTTTCCCGCTTCTTCGTCCGGGCCCGCATCCGCGGCCGCGAGAAGGCCATCTCGAAGATCGCCCAGCGTCTCGAGAACATGGTGACGGATGAGAGGCAGAGGATCGAGAACGTGATCAAGGCCGCCGAGCGCACCGACATCCACTCGGTCGTCCGTGACGCGCGCGCCCTTCGCGAGAAGCTCGAAGATGCCTCTTGTGTGAAGCCCGAGTTCGAGAAGATCGCGGAGGAAGTCGAGGTCGAGCGCAAGCCCAGCCGCCCGCCCAAGCGCGTCCCTCTCAATATCCTGTGCATCAAGGCCATTGCGAAGGATGTCTTCGGAAAGGACCAGACGACCGGGATGGTCGAGGGCAAGGGCGCCGCCCAGGAGTTCAAGCGGGACGAGCTCAACGTCTACCTCAGGAAGTGCGTGGACAGCGGAGGCAGGGTGTCAATCTCCGCCGCCATCGTCGACGCCCTGACCGGGGGCGCGAAGAAGAGCGACGTCGACATCGAGGTCAAGGAGGCGTAGTGGAGGACCCGCGCGCTCCCTGGGACCGGAAGATCGACGCCATCGCCCGGCGCGTGAAGTTCGTTTCGCTCGTCTACCTTGCCCTCGGGATCGGGGTCTATGGCGTGGGCGGGACGCTCCTCTTCATCCTCATCCCCGACAAGCTCCTCGCCACGTCCGTCTGCATGTTCTTTTTCCAGCTCTGCCTGATATACTTCGGCACTCAGGCCATCTTTCGCCACATCGCCCTCGCCACGCGCGCCGGCCTCGAGGCCAATCGGGACACGATCCCGGCGATGGAACGGCTGGCTCGGGTCCTCGAGAAGGTCGAGACGAAACTCGACGACCAGACGACCCTTGACATCCAGGAGGAAGGCCGTATGATTCGTGGAGAGCTGACGGCGATCCGGAAGGCCTTGACGAGGCCGATCGTGCCGCCGGTCCAAAAGATCGTCGCGCCGCTTGAAGGAGTGACTCATGCAGAGGCCGGGAAAGGGCCGAACGGTTCCTAAGACGATCGCCCCGGCCCCCTCGATCTTCAGGCTGAACCTCACGCTCGGGGGAAGGCCGGTGAAGACCGTGGACGTGAAGCCCGGCTGCTGCATTGACTCGAAACCCGCCCCGAAGAAATAGGAGGCCCCGATGAGCCGCAACGGACACTTCCGCCTGCACTCGCCCATGATGGCGAACCGTCACATGGGCACGGCCTACGGGCCCAGCGCCGAAGGCTCGGCCGAAGGCGATGTCCTCTACGGTCTCCGGGAGGACGACGCCTCCCTCCGTCTCGGGGTGTCAGCTTACGATCTCCAGGGGCTGAGAGAGGACGATGCCGGGATGCGCCTCGGGGTGTCCGCCTACGACCTCGAAGGCCTTCGGGAAGACGACGCGAACCTGCGCCTCGCCGGCCTCCGTGAGGACGACGCCCACGTGCGCCTGGCGGGCCACATCGATGACACGACCCAGTACGACGGCGCGACCGGGCGCGCCGAAGGCTCGGCCGAAGGCCATGCCGTCTCGCAGCTCGGGGGGGCCAACTACACGCTCGTTTCCAACGGCCGGATGGGTGGGCTCCGCGAGGACGATGCCGCCGTGCGTCTTGGGGTGTCCGCCTACGATCTCGAGGGGCTCCGCGAGGACGATGCCAACCTGAGGCTGGCCGGCCTGCGCGAGGACGACGCCGCCGTACGGCTCGGCGACATGAGCCCGACCGGGGGCCAGGGAGCCGAGGGCAGGGCCGAAGGGTCGGCCGAGGGAACCCGGACCCAGGAGCTCGGTGTCTCGGCCTACGACCTTGATGGACTTCGCGAAGACGACGCTGCGGTCCGTCTCGGCGTCTCCGCCTACGACCTCCAGGGCCTCAGGGAGGAATCCGAGGACATCGAGCTCTCCGGCCTCCGCGAGGACGACGCGATGCTCCGCCTCGGGATCTCGGCCTACGACCAGCTCGGGGCCGCCTATGCCCCCGACGCTCAGGGCGCGGCCGAGGGCGACCAGTCGTGGGACGAGATGGGGATCTCGGCCTACGACCTCGGCGACGTCGACTCCCTCAACGCCGAGGCCGCGGCCATCGAGCAGGAGCAGACGCTCGGCGACCACGAGATCGGCAAGAAGAAGGGCATGGGAATCCGCATGGTCGCCCGGGCCGCCGCCCGCGAGGCCTACATGCTCGCGAAGGAGGGCAAGATCGGGAGCCTGTCCGAGGCCGAGAAGCTCGTCAAGGACCGGGTCGCCGTGGCCGTGGCCCGCCTCAAGACCGGCGCCGCGAAGGCCGATGAGGTCGCTGCCGACGCCGTCTCGAAGGCGGTGGCCCACTTCGGCCCGAAGATCAAGTCGGTCATCGCGAAGAGGGTCTCCGTCTCCGGGCTCCGGATGGGGTACATCCTCCGCGGCCTGCGCGAGGACGACGCGAGCGTCCGGATGGGCGTCTCGGCCTACGACGAGATGGGCCGCCGTCGGGCCCGCTGGCGCCGTCCCGGCCCCCGGAAGTTCATGAAGGGCGCCGAGGAGACGCCCCCGTCCTTCATCGGGGCCGAAGGGTTCCACGAGCGGTTCCCGGTGACCGTCGACATCGCGGGGATCGGCGTCATCCACGGCCTCGTCAAGGGCTCGCGCATGGGCGGGCTCTTCGACTTCCTCACCCCGCTGCCGTCCGACGCGGAGTACCTGGCGCAGATCCGCATCACGCTCCAGGGCTGGGACCAGGCATGGCCCCGCCTCCAGAAGCTCCACCCGACGTCGAAGGACTCGATTGTCAAGACCATGGAGGCCGTGAACAACGAGCCCGCGAAGTACGAGACGCTCCGCGCGTTCCTCGCGGAGGGCTCGGGGGCGAAGTCGAGCGGCCGCTGGGACCGGGTGAAGCGCCTGAACGCCTACCTGCCGACGGTCCAGAACCTGATCTCGACCGCGGAGGCCCTCGGCCCCGGGGCCGTAATGACGCCGGCCCAGGCCACTGACGCCGCCGTCAAGGACCTCAATCAGCGCATCGACGCGGCCGGGAAGAGCACGTTCCTCCAGGACGCCGCCCCGGTCGCGGCCGGGGTGGGGGTGGCGGGCCTCTTCACCGCGCTCCTCATCGCCCTCGCGTGACCCTACGGGCTCCCGGGCGAAGCCCGGGAGCCCTTGACCGTGAAAGACTTCATCTTCTTCGCCGCCATCTACGGGCTCTCGGTCTCCCTGGCCGTCCTCCCCGTCGGCAAGCCCTGGCGCGCGACGGGGATCCTCTTCGACCGGCTTGTCTTTCCGAACCGCTGGCTTTCGTTCCTTCCGGAGAACGAACGTGGCGGGCTGATCCGCATCTTCGTCCACTGTCCGGCCTGCGTCTCGTTCTGGGCGGGGGCCCTGTCAAGCGCCTTCATCTACAGCCCCGCCCGGCTTTATCTTCACGTCGATCCCATCGTTGCCATGGCCATTGACGGGCTCGCGTCTACGGGTATAATCTGGGCGATCCATGTGACGCTGACGAAACTCGGGCAGTATGATTTGTAGGGAGGTCTCCATGTGGGCAATCCTTGGGCCTGTCCTCGGCGCGGCCGCCGGGATTCTCGGGTGGACGATCTTCTCGAAGGCCCCCAAGACCGAGGTCGTGCAGTTCACGCAGGACACGAGGATGATCGACGCCAACGTGGCCGCACTCAAGAAGATTGGAGTGGGCTACGAAGTCTCGACCGACGGCGTAAACATCTGGATCATGGTCGTGGAGGGCGACCGTCCTCGCGCCGTCCAGGCCGTGATCGCCTCGGCCAAGGCCGCGGGACTTATTCCCAAGTAGGAGGCAGGATGGCGAAGAGGTCCGCGCCCCGGGCGAGGTTCGTGAAGCAGGGTCAGCCATGCCCTGCGGGCTGGTCGAGGAAGGTAATCGTGTCGAAAGGCGGCCGCAGGCAGGACCTCTGCGTCGCCCCGAAGAGATAACGCGAAGGGCCGTTGGGCCCGGAGCCTATGAGTCAGGAGGATCGGATGGGCCACCAGGTGAAGTGCAAGAAGTCCGGCGCCGCCCCCAAGGGCGCCCGCAAGATCCGCGTGGGCAAGACGCGGAAGTCGATCTGTTGGAAGGGCTCGCGATAGGACTCCCGCGCGGGGGTGCGCCTGAGGGGTAAGCGTCGGGCACACACCCTTCCAGTTTCCCGCAAAGGCGTGCCGCCGGCCTGCTCCGCGAGCAGGCTCGGCGATCGCCCTTCCCGCTGATTCCGCTTTCACCAGAAGCGGTTGAGCTGTATAATACCAGTCATTCCCCATGGAACGGACAGCAACGCCCGGGCCAGGAGGGGTTTCTCGGACGGCGCTCGAGCCTGCTCGGCGAGGAGGCCGGATGGCGGACGTATTCAGGACGAGGAGAGGGGGTTTCCGCTGCCGGAAGGGCGTCAAGAAATCGAGGCAGGACAAGCAGCTCTCCCGGGACGAGTTCGTCGCCCTCCTTGCGGCCGCCCGTTCCGATCCGGCCGTCCACGGGAAGCACGCCTACCTGTCCTTCTTCCTTGCCGGCAACTTCGGCCTTCGTTCCGGCGAGGTGACCGATCTCAGATGGGAGGACTTCAAGAGCCTCCGCTTCGGGTACTTCAGGGTCCGGACGCTGAAGAAGAAGGCCGAGCAGGACGACCGCGTCTACGTGGGCCGATCGTGGACCCAGGACGTCGAGCGGTCACTCTCCACCGTCCGCCGATCCAAGGGCACGGATCGGATCCTTCCCTTCTCGACCAGGACGCTCCGGTTCTTCTTCGCCTACTACGCGGACCAAGTGGGCGTCTCGCCCAACGTCTCCTTCCACGCGCTCCGCCACTCGGCGGCCCAGCGGGTCTACGCGGCGACGAAGGACACTCGGATTGTGAACTGCTTCCTGCGCCACAAGCCGGAGACGACGCACATCTACCTCGAGCCGTCGGCCGAGGAGATGATCGAAGCGATTGAAAAAACGGGGGTGATTTCGTGAACCTGACCCGCGAAGAGATCCGCCTGGCCGCCAAGCTCGGAAGTGAGCTGACGATGCAGGGCACCATGGCGGTTCCCGGCACCGTCCAGCGGAGCGAAGGCGACGCCGTCTTCCGCGTGTACGCGATCTCGAACGGCTTCATCGCCATCTTCACCGACATCGAGGAGTACGACGTGAAGGTCCCCGTCTTCGTGCCGCGGGCGCCGGGACACCCAGGTCTCGGGCGCGGGGGCGGTCCTTCCACGTTCGAGACGCGCCGGAAGTGGAAGCTCGCGTACCGCGAGGTCTACTGCGCCGACGCCCAGGCCCTCAAGGCCGCGATCGACGAGTCCCTCAAGCTCGCGAACAAGGTGAAGCAGATGAAGGCGCAGGACATCCTTTCCGGGGAGGACGAGTACGGCCCTACGGCGTTGGAGGCCTGACCCTCAGGGCTCAGGGTTGACTCTCAGCAGAAGCGGGGGTAATCTTTAACCGCCACATGGAGATTGCGTGAACGTCGTTATCCGGGACCGTCTTTCGAGGACGGCCGAGAACCTTGGTGTCGGTCCTCCAGGAGCCCATCGCTTCTTCTTCCACCACCCGTTGACCGAAGTCTACATCCCCCCGACGCCCTACCAACTCTACTACGGGTCGGCTGACGAGGAGATCGAGACCTATGCCCAGGCCGGCGAGTGCCTGGTCCTCCGCCGCTCGGGAGGGCCCAACTACCTGCGTCCCGAGGTGGTGAACGGCCTCAAGGCCCGCGGGTGGGTGGAGCAGGTCGACATCCAGCCCGCCCGGGGCTTCAACGTCAAGATTGCGAAGCTCTGCCCTCCGCCGGCAGAGCCGAGGATCTCGGGCCTGGGACGGATCGTCCTCGCCCAGGGCCCTCCCAGCCTCCGCGTCGTCGTCTTCGATCGGCGCGGTGAGCCCGCGCCTGGCATCGGCGTCGTCATCCTGGCGCCCTACAACGTCGGGGAAGGCACGACCGACAGCGACGGCGCCGTCCTTGTCCACCTGCCCGGGAAGATCGGGGAAGCGGTCGTCGTCGCGACCCTTCCCGAGGGCGAGATGCGCCAGCGGGTCCTGCTGGCCCCGCTCGGGATGCAGACCGTCACCTTCCGATCGGTGCGGAAGATCGACGGCCCCGTCGTCACCCCCGTCGAGGGCGTGGCCGGCGCCGTCGGCGTCGGGCTTGTCGTCCTGGGGGCGATCCTGGGGAAGACCCTCGGGGACATCATGACCGGGATCGGCGGCTCCGTGACGGCGGCCGCCGCCTACAGCGCGATCTCGAGGCACGTTTGATCCGTCGGGAGGCCTGAACGTGAGCATGGAGCAGGAAGAGGCGAAGCGGGCGATGGACGGCCTCGCCCGCGAGGTCCACGGGATCTACGGGCAGCACGCGGCCGAGGCCGGGCTCAAGACCCCGAAGTGGGAGGAGCTCCCCGAGCCCGCCAAGGGGATCTCCCGCGACATCTCGCGCCTGGTCCTCGTGAAGATGCATGAGGCCTATAACGAAGGCGTGAAGCTGGGCCAGGCGGAAAAGGCCGTCACCGGGGCTGAGAAGGCGGTGGACGCCATCGAGAAGTCCACCGTCGCCATTCCTCTTCCAAGGTCGTGGGGCGCGAAGGAGGCCCTCGAGTTCGTCTCCGGCGCGAAGCCGCACCTCGAGGAGCTTCTCGACAAGGCTTTCGCCGCCAAGCGCGCCTCCCCCATCGGGAAAGGCCTGGACGCCGCCATCTCGAGGCTCACGGAGAAGATGGCCGTCGACGTGTTCGCGGAGGACCCCGAACTCATGGCGAAACTCCGCCGGATCGTCGAGACGGAGCTCGCAAGGTTCCTCTTGAGCGACCCCGAGAACGCGGAGGATTAGCCATGCTCAAGAACCTGCTCGCGTCCATCGGATTCGGCCAGTCCGACCTCCTCTACGCCTTCGAGGAGGCCTTGAAGCGGCTCGACCGCCGCGAGCTCGTCACGCCCGAGCGCCGCGTGGGGCAGGCCCAGGCCATCGACGCGATGATCGAGGTCCTCCGGGACGAGGACGTGATGTCCTCGGACACGATGAGGAGCATCCGGGAGTCCCTCGACAAGTGGGTGAAAAAGGGCCCGAAGCCGACATGACCCCCGAGGTCCCGCGCTACGTCCGCTTCCTCGACCGGATGCTCGTCCCTCCTTTTGAGAAGATCGCCCGCCAGACGGGGCAGGCGGACATCCCAGTTCCGACGCTCTCTCCGGGCGTGCTCTGGGAAGGGGTTCTCACCGGCTGGTCGGGCTATGCAAAGGCGAACCGCGAGATCCTTTTCAGGGTCGCCAACCGCCTCCACGTCGAGCTCCGGCACGTCTTCAGGGCCTCCTGGTCCTGCGACCCTGTGGACGCCCGCCTGTCGGTCCACGAACGCCTCCGCGTCGCGCCCTCGTGCCCCTTCCTCCGGTTCTTCGGCCCGGACGCCTACGACATCCCGGAAGGCCGCTTTCGTATCGCCTACACGATGATGGAGACCGAGATTGTCCACCCGGACATGGTCTCCGAGATCAATGCGCGCTACGACGAGCTCTGGACGCCGACCTCGTGGAACGCCGGGACCTTCAAGGGATCGGGCGTGAAGATTCCGATCCGGGTCATGCCCCTCGGGGTGGATCCGCTCGTCTACCGCCCGATTCGTGGCGCCGAACTTCCGGGGTACCACCCTCTCTCGCGCGGCGCCGCCGGATCCCGGCCCTCGGGCTTCGTCTTCCTCTCCGTCGGACTGCCGTCCTTCCGCAAGGGGTTCGATCTCCTCGCGTCCGCCTTCGAGGAGGCGTTTGCCGGCGATGAGGGGGCCGCCCTGGTCTGCGCCGTCACCCACGCGACATCGAACACCGAGACGCTTTCCGGGTGCGCCGGGATGAAGTCCCGCATCTACGCGCTTGAGGGCCCCCGCGACGAGCACGGGATGGCCCACGTCTACTCCGCCTCGAGCGCCTACGTCACCTGTTCCCGCGGTGAGGGGTTCAACCTGCCCCTCGTGGAGGCGGCCGCGTGCGGCCTGCCCGTCATCTGCCCCCGGAACACCACCCACGAAGAGGTCGTCGGCAGGGACGCCTTCTTCTTCGATCCCGAGGGGACGGCCACGGCCCCGGGGGCGGAGAAAGTCTCTCCCTGGTACGAAGGCATGCCCTTCAGCGCGTTCGGCCGAAGATCCAGGGGCCAACTCGTCGAGCTCCTGCGCCACGTCCGGCAGGACTCGATCGGCGTCCGCGAGACGGCCTCCCGGCTCAAGAAACGCGTCCGGGAATCGCTTACGTGGGACCGGGCGGCAACCCTCGTCTCAAGGCGCCTGCTTGAGGTGCAGGGATGACGCCAAGGGCCAAACTCATCCCCTCGTTCAGCAAGGACCTCCCGGAGTACCGTGAGCGGACCTACGCGATCGAGCTCTACGGCGGCCTCGGGGACGTCTTCAACCACTTCTACGGGGCCCCGTGCTACTCCGGCCTCGAGGGGCTGGCCGAGAACGAGCGGATCTTCGTCCTGAACTCGTCCCACAACTCCTGCGTGTGGGAGCTCTTCGCGTGGCACCGGAAGGCGAACCAGATCACGGTGGCCTCCCCCGGCTTCTTCGTCCATTTCCAGGACCCTGCGTGGCGCGCGTCGATGGGCCTCCATCCAGAGCTCGGCCAGGGATGTGCCCACCGATGGCCGATGGGCCCCGTTGCCTATTACCCCCCTGAGGACGAACTCCCAATCCTCCGGAACGTGACGGGAAGGGGCCCGTACATCGCGTTCGCGGCCACGGCCTCCGACACGGCCCGGAGCCTTCCGCGCGAGCACGTTCTCGATGCCGCCGCCCGATGCCTTTCCCATGGGTTCCGCGTCGTCCTGACGGGGCGCAACTATGGATTTCACGAGGCTCATAACGGCCTTGAGATCCGCCGCCGCGAGACCCGGCTCGACATCCCCGGTATCGAGGACGTGATCGATCGCCTGACGATCCCCGGGACGGCCAAGGTCATCGAAAGGGCCGCCGGCGTCGTCACCTGCCACAGCGCGATCTGCATGCTCGCCTGGCACCTCAAACGTCCGACCTTCTCGATCGTCGACGAGGGGGCCCGGAAGATGTACTTCGACGACAGCAAGTTCGAGGGCTATGCCTTCGGCGCCAACCGTCCCGGAAACGCCTGGGCCTCGTTCGAGAGCCACGACGGGGCCTCCGTCGACCGCTGGCTCGCGGGGATCCCGAAGCCGTGACCGGCTTCTGGAGCTTCCAGTCCCCTTTCGATCGGAAGTACGGGGGCCCGCTCCACGATCGGTGGCCGACCTTCAAGATCGCGCTCAACTGGCTCCACCGGACGAAAGGCCTCGTCATCGTCGAGACGGGGACGCTCCGGAGGGAGGACTCCATGGACGGCGGATCGACGATCCTCTTTGGGGACTACTGCCTCACCCACGAGGCCCGCCTCTTCACCGTGGACGTCGACGCCGGCCACCTTGAGCTCTCGAAGCGGAGGACCCAGGAGTACGCCGGCGTCACGACCTACGTCCACGGAGACTCGGTCGAGTTTCTCCGCGGATTCACCCGCCCCATCCACCTTCTCTACCTCGACTCCTTCGACTACGACGAGAACGATCCGGCGCCGGCGCAGCGCCACGCCCTCAAGGAAATCGAGGCGGCCCTCCCCAAGCTCACCCCGCGCGCCTGCGTGCTCATCGACGACAACCGGAGGGAGGGCGGAGGCAAGGGGGAGCTCGTCAAGGGCCGCCTCGAGGCCGAGGGCTTCGCCTGCCTCCTCGACCTCTTTCAGAGCGTCTGGGTCCGTTTCTAGCTTCCATTTGAGAAGTCCTCGCGGTACACTCCCGGAGTGAAGGCCTTTCAGGGCCGGAGCGCGGTAGAAGGAGACTGGACATGGGAAACCTCGCCAAGTACGCGGAAGACGCCGTCGGCAACGTGGGGCTCACGGTCCTCCTCGGCCCCATCTCGATCCCGGCCGGGCAGTTCGTCGAGCTCTCGAAGCTCACCGTCACCCAGAGGACGACCGGGGCGAACGCACTCTTCAAGCTCGAGCTCTCGAACGACGGCTTCGCGGCGAACGTCGTCCCCATCGCCCGCACCGAGCTCGCGGGCGTGGGCAAGGACGAGATCGACCTCAAGGGGCAGGTCGAGATCGGGGCCCAGTCGGCCACGAGGTCCATCCGCGTCCGTTACCAGCAGTCGGCCCTTGGGGCGGTCTCGGCCCTCCTCCTCGGCTCGACTTCCGGGGCGGACATCACGGACGTCCCGTAGCTCCAGGCGGCTCTTCGTGGCTCCCGGCCTCCGGCCGGGAGCCACTTTCGCAAGGGAGATCCGATGCCAAAGAAAGCGGAGCACCCGCGGAGCGGGTGCGGAGCGAAGAGGACCGAAAAAGGCGTGACTTACTACGTTTCCGCCGATTGACCCACGGGAAAGATGCTCGTCCGCGCGGTCGCGCGGAAGGTGAAGAGAGATCTTGGGTTGAAGTAGACCGCTTGACAAGACCATGGAGCGGAAGTATTCTTCTCGAGACCGAATGAACACTCCCACGATGGTCCGGGTCCGCTGCGAAGTCTGCAAACTCCACCTGGGGATGCGCGAGGTGGAGAAAGTCATGGGAGAGTGCCTCGAGGTTCCCTGTCGGTCCTGCTGGCCGAAGATGTCCGGCGGGGGCCCCGCTCCGATCGAACTCCAGAACGAGTGGCAGGTCCTCGACGAGTCCCTGAGGGCTGTCGGCGTCATTCCTCACCCGGAGAACCAGCCGCTCCTTCTCGACGTCAACATGGAGTACAACGGCCCAAGCGACACCTGGATCTTCCAGGTCCCCCGCAAACTCTCCCCGCAGGCCTTCGACCAGGCGAAGGCCAAAGTCCTTGCTCATTACGAGGGGATCATCGCGGACTTCCGCCAGGTCGGCCTCGACGACCAGAACGCCCGCGTGGTGGAGCAACTCGAGAAGGCGGTCCTGTCCCTCAAGGCGAACCGTATCCGTCAGGTCGTTCGTCAGGATCTTCTCAAGAAACCCGCTTCTTTCTAGGGGGATGACATGGGCGGCTTCTACTCGCTCTCGCGCTCGAACGTCGCGCTCTCGACGACGAACGACCACCTCACGATCCTCCCCGCCGCCACGCGCACCTTCGATCTGATCGAGACCTCGGTCGGCGGCATGGGCACGGCCTCGGCTGCCAACGAACTCCAGGTCGCCCGCTCCTCGGGTGGCACCGGCGGCGGCGGCGCCGTGACGGCCCAGCCGCTCCGTGAAGCCCAGGCGGCGGCCGGCTTCACGAACTTCACCACCTGGGCGATGCAGCCGACCCTCGGGCCGGTGCTCCTCCGCCTCCCGGTCAATGCGAACGGCGGCATCTACCGTTGGGTCCGTCCTCCCGGCCAGGTCATCACGTTCATCGCGGGCAACACGAACCCGCAACTCTCCTTCCGCTCGGCGGTCGGGACGAGCAGCGTTTCATTCCACGCAATAATCGAGGAGTTCTAACAGCCGAGGCGTCGATGCCGACAAAGGTTTGCCCTCGTTGCAAGTCTGAAAAGAACGTTTCGGAATTCCACAAGCGCAGGAATACGAGAGATGGCCTCTATCGTATCTGCAAGTCGTGCAACTGCGCTTCTGTCCTGCGTTCGTACCATGAAAATCCGCAACCCACGATCAACCGCTCTGCCGTATGGGCGAAAGAGAATCGTGAGCGGAGTCGCCAGCACAAGAACGAGTCCCAGCGATCCTTGCGTCCTTACTACAGAAAGCTGGCCCTCGACCACTATGGACACTCATGCGTCTGCTGCGGAGAGGCGGAGGAAGTGTTCCTTGAGATTGACCACATCAACAACGATGGGGCCTTGCATCGCGACACAGAGAAAGGGCTGCGCGGGAGCAGGATATGCCAGTGGCTCGTCAAGCAGGGCTTTCCCTCCGGCTTCCAGGTCCTCTGCCGCAACTGCAACTTCGCCAAGTTCAGGAACAAAGGCGTCTGTCCGCACAGAAAAGCCCTGTCCGATCGCGATGTCCCGGGCTATCTGACCTGTACCGGCTAACACCTGGAGGTTCCGTTGAAGATCCAGCTCTGGGGGCTTCCGGCCTCCGGGACGACGATCATCGTCCGGTACTTCCACTCCCTGCCGGACGCCTTCTTCCTGACCGAGCCGCTACACCGGATCTTCTGCCACGGAAAGGATCCTGAAGCCGGAATCGAAGAGGAGCTTGGCAAGGTCAAGGCTTCCGTCGTCGGGTACAAGGAGTGCGTCCACACGCCCGACATGCCGTGGTTCAACCTCATGAGGAAGAAACCCGATTGGACGACAATCGGCATGGTCCGAGATCCCGTTACGAACTGGGGTTCCATGCTCGGGTTCGGATGGGGAACTGGTCCGGGCCGGAGGGTCGAGAACTTTCTCTCGTTCGCCATCCCCTTTCTCCAGACGGTCCGGGAGCACCCCGTCATCGTCTACGAACGCTTCTGCGAGGATCCAGCGGGCGAAGTGGAGCGCACGAGCGGGCTCAAGTCTCCGAAGAGCGTGACCCTTAAGCTATTGACCGATTCCTTCGGCAATCCGGAGGCCCACCGCAGCGATTCCGTCAAGGTCGTCCCTCCCGTCGCCATAGCGGACGGCGACCGTGACGCGATCCTCGGGTCCGGGGTCATGGGCCTCTATGAATCCATTCGACGCTAAGACGATCCGGGTCTGGTATTCGGACCGTGTCGAAACCCTGACTCCGGAAGAATTCAGGTCTTGCGATCCTTCCGACGTTCTTGCCGTCAAGGATTGGACCCGTGGACGGGCCAGCGGCCCTCTTCTCCACCATACGAAGAACTTCATCGGACTCCCTCCGGGCGAGGAGAACGTGAAGAGTTTCAACCGTGAGGACCTCCGGAGCTACCTGAACCGTCACGTGCGTTGGATGAAATGGGGCCTCTGGATTGACGACTCGAGGTGGAGGGAGATCCTCAGGCAGGTAGAGGCGGACACCTGGACTCCTTTCGCTTGATCCTGCGATAGGATCAGGTAACGTGAAGGCATGATTTTCGAGACCCAGAAGTCCGCCGGAGACCTTCTCTTCGAGCTCACGGCAGAACGGGACAACCAGGAGGTCCTGTACGCCTCGGTCACGGCCCCTTCCATCGTCCGGTGCGAGGTGTATCTGAACGATGAGATCTACGACATCGTCTATGCCGGGGCGGGCGGATCCCATAGCTGGTGGGCCGGTGCCGCCGCCCCGCTGTGCCGGCCTCTGACGAAAGGGGACAAGATCAGGGTCAAGGTCTCCGGACCCGCGGCCTTCCGCATCGACTTTTCCTAGAGGGGACGGATCGTGTGGGCTTCTACTCGCTGTCCAGGTCAAACATCACGCTGTCCACGAGCAACGATTCGCTGACCTTCCTCCCCGCGACTGGCCGCTCAATTCAGCTCATCGAATTCTCAGTCGGCGGCATGGCGACTACCGCCACCGCCCAGAACATCCAGATCGCCAGGTCTTCAGGCGGCACGACTCCAAGCGCAGGAGTCACGGCCCAGCCTCTTCGTGAAGCGCAAGCCGCCGCGGGATTCACCAATGCGACCGCATGGGTCGCCCAGCCCACGATCAACCAGGTCCTCCTCCGGATCCCCTGCAACGCCCATGGCGGGCTCTATCGCTGGATCGACACGGAGGAGATGACCCTGGTGTGGATCGACGGAAATACCAGCGAGCAGATGTCGATTCGCGGGGAGGTCGGAGCCGGATCGGTTTCGTTCCACTGCATCGTGGAAGAGTGGTAGGCCGTGACCACCGAAGCAAGACCCTACTGGCGACACGAGTTCGCCAACGCCTGGCTCATCGGCTTCTACGGCAAGGACGAACGGCTTGCCCAGGAGATCTTCCAGGGTTGGCAGGACGGGCCGAGACCGGACGACGTCTTTCCCGCGGACGAATCCATCCGCTCCTGGGAATTCCCCGAAGACATCGAGCTCTACGGCGAGGTCCCCCTCGAGGAGACCTGGATCCAGGCGCCCTTGGCTGATGACGTCGAGGATCCGTCGGGGCAGAAGGTCGTCGAGGTGCCTGACGACCTCGAGCTCTACGAAGAGATTCCGCTCGAAGAAACCTGGGTCCAGCAGCCTCTTTCCGACGACGTAGCCGATGGGGTCGGGACCGAATTCTCCGAATTCCTGCACTCGGAGCCGGAACCCGATCCGGACGGACACTCCGACTTCCAGATTCCGGACGACAACGATCCCCTGCCTCCGTCTCCCGAAGTTCCTGCCGACATCGAGCTCTTCGACGAAGTTCCCGTCGAGGAGACTTGGGTCTCGGCCCCCCTGGCCGACGACGTGGAGGATCAGTCCGGTCAGACGATCTCTTCGGTTCCCGACGACATCGAGCTCTTCGATGAGACGCCTCTCGAGGAGACGTCGACCGATTCCCCGCGCGCCGACGACGTCGAAGATCCGTTGCTCGGCGTCACGTCCGTTCCCGACGACATCGAGCTCTTCGACGAAGTGCCGCTCGAGGATTCCTGGCTTGCATCCCCGCTTGCCGATGACAACGATCCTCTGCCGGCACCAACGGAGATCCCCGCCGACATCGAGCTCTTCGACGAAACGCCTCTCGAGGAGACCTGGACACTGGGTCCTCTCGCGGAGAACGTCGAAGATTTCCTCCTCGGTGTGACTTGGGTCCCGGAGGACATTGAGCTCTTCAGTGAGATTCCGCTGGTCGAGAGCTGGACGGCCGGCCCTCCGCCCGACGACGTCGAAGAACCCACGGTCGGGGACCAGGAGGTCCCGGAAGACATCGAGCTCTATGACGACGTTCCTCTCGAGCAGACCTGGGCTTTTGGCCCTCTTTCGGACGATCGCCCCGAGGATCCCGGCCTTGGAGTCATGGAGTGGCCCACCGACCTTTCCGACTACGAGGAGGACCGCGAGAGCGAGATCCCGCTCGTCTTCCTCGCCCCGATTCCCGACGACTTCCACGATTGCGTGGAGGTCGCCATCGCGGTCGAACCGGTCGTGAAGGGCGACACCGTCGTCCCCTTCACCGTGACGGTCACCCGTGGCGCGAGCTTCGTGGACGCCGACCTGCTTCCGATGGCCTTCGTCTACAGGAAGACGACGGTCGGGCCGTTCGCGCTCCAGGCCTCGCCGGCGCTCGTCAAGCGTCCGGCCTCCTCCGGGCTCTACGATGGTGTCTTCGCGACCTCCGTGATCGCTGTCGGTGGCGCTCCGGACACCTACGTGATCTACTCGGACGTGAAGGTCGCGGACCACTGGTGCCGATGGTCCGGGGTGGTGATGGCAATCGGTCCATGCTAGAGGTATAGTTTCAGCATGTCCCATCCCGCTTTCTTCCTCCAGAACGGGAACCTGGTCTACGACCCGAAGAAGGCGGACCTCTGCACGGACGGGCCGAACGTCTGCTACGCCCCCTGTCCGGTCCCGGTCCCCGCGCCGACCGGTGGAGGCGGCTCGACCTCGGTCTCCGGAGGCCCCCGTGGCTGGTTTCTTCCCGATCCCGTGTTCGGGAAGATCCTCCATATCCAGGAACGGATCGAGGTCGCCCCCTACGTCAAGCTGCTCTACGACAAAGACCTCAAGAAGAAACCCTCCTGCCCTCCGCAGCGCAAATCGGTCCCGAAGACGAAGGAAGAGCTTTTCGACCTCCGAATCTGCGTCCGGGAACTCCGGAAGAGGATCAAAGCCCTCGAGCTTGAACGGGATCAGGCGCTCCAGGGCAACATTCAGGCCGGCCATCTGGCCGAGGACCTCAAGCTCGAGCTCAAGAACGCCCTCATCCGGATCTTCGAGCTCGAGCAGGATCTCGCGCGTCTCGAGAGCGAGCAGGAGACCTTCCACTTCCCAGTCGCCCTGCCCTGGTTCGTGGCCTCCGGCGTCCTGGGCCTGGCGACGACCTTCCTTGTCGAGGGCCTTCCCATCCTCAAGTTCCTGGGCTACTCTGGCTCCTTCATCCTGGCCGCGATCGGGATCGGATCCGCCTTCTCGAGGTGGAGACCTGAGCCGGGGGCTCTGCCCCCGGCTCAGGTCTCCACGCTTCTTCCGATTGGAGTCATCCGTTTCTAGGCCCCGCTTGACGAACCGGAAGAGGTGAGGATAGACTTTCGGTGGATGCACGCCCATAGCTGGAGGGTTTGACAATTCCCTGGACACCGGTTTTTGTTGAGAAGGCCACGGGTGACCAGTCGGCCGCCCAACTCGAGGCGGAGCACGGGGGCATCACCAAGGACGCCCGTCTGAACGAATACTACGACTTTGTCGGCCGTCGCCTCCTCCCCTTCAGCTCCCGCCGCGACTTCACCCACACCTTCAAGGTCCTCGAGAGCCGGAAGATCATCAACGCCTTCGCCCTCGGGAACGGGAATGTCTACGTCACCCGCGGACTCCTTGACATGCTCGACGATGAGGCCGAGCTTGCGGAGATTGCGGGCCACGAGATCGGGCACGTCGCCAACCGCCATATCGCCCAGAAGATCGACCAGGCCGTCGGCCTCATGGGGCTCATGGCCCTGGCCGAGGGGGTCTACGCCGTCCAGAAGGGGGACAAGGTCAGCGAGAGTTCCCAGAGGCTGATCGACACGGCCAACGCCGTCGTCCCTGCGCTCGTCCTCTCCGGCTTCGGCCGCGCCCAGGAGCTTGAAAGCGACGAGGACGGCCTGAAGTACATGGCCCGGGCGGGCTACGACCCGACGGGTTCCGTCCGCGTCTTCCAGAAGTTCCAGAAGCTCGAGGGCCAGGTCCCCGCGCTCGAGGTCTTCTTCCGGTCGCACCCGCTCGCGAAGACCCGGATTTCCGACCTCGAGGCGCGCATCGCCTCGAAGTACCCTGGCGTCTCCGGGGAGTCCTACCGTTCCCGCTTCCAGAACATCGTGCGCGGCGGATCGTCGCTCGCCGACGAGGTCGCCACGACGGTCCTCGGCGTCCCGCTCAGGACGATCGGCCTCGTGGCCGGCGGGACGGTGCTTGCGGTCGGCCTTGGGGTTGTGGTAGTCTCCGTCTTATGAAGCCCTCCCGCTACAAGCCCTTCGCGACCGCGAAGATCGCGATCCGGAACAACGAGACCGATCGCGCGTGGCAGACCCCAAAGCCCATGAAGGTCTTCGTCGACTCCGGCTCGACCATCACGATCCTGCCTCCCTCGGCCCTTCCCGTCCTCGAGAAGAAGACGGGCCCGTTCAGCAAGGTGGCCGTGCGAATGCAGACCGCCAACGGAGTCAAGGAGGCTATCGCGCTCAAGGACGTTTCTTTCTGCCTTGAAAAGTCCTGCTTCCGCGGCAACGTCCTCATCTCCGATGGAATCCAGGGTGACGTCCTCATTGGGAGCGACTTCCTCACGAAGGCCGGCTGTGAGGTCGACTTCAAGCGCAAGACCATGAAGTGCAAGGGGAGCCAGATCCGGTTCCGGATGGAGGCGTGATGTCCCGCAAGAAGAAGCGCCGCCTCCGCGGCGTCACCGCCGACGACGCGCTCGAGGCGGTCGCAGCGATCGAGCGGTTCTGCCCCGAGAGGTTCAAGACGAAGCAGTACATCCCGGTCTGCAAGGGGGCGGCCTTGAAGTTCCTCGACGAACTCGCCGCGCGCGGGACCACGCCCAAGGCGATCATGGACTCGGCCAACGCGACGGACAAGCACTGCGAGACCTACAAGACCGGCCAGTACGAAAGCGTCTGCAAGCGGGTGGTGGGCGGTTTCATCCGCCAGCTCGCGAAGAAGAGGCCCGGTCTCGCCGGAAGGAGACGCTGATGGCCCGCCAGCGCCGGATGTCCGGCCTCTGCCCGTGAAGAAGCGCCGCCGTCTCGCCGGCGCCCTCAAGGTTGACGAGCGCGCGAAGCCGCGCTGCTTCCGCGACTTCCGCGGGCGCGGCCCTCTCATCGAGACGTGCCTTGACTCCATCAAGCGCACGACCAGCCTGGTTGTCGAGACGGGGATGCCCTGGAGGGATGCCGTCGACCGCGTCTCCCGCGACTGCATGAAGATCAAGGCCCTGAACGATCAGACGGCCTGCATTACGGGGGCGACCGAGGTCCTCATGAAGTCCGTGGGGTATCCCCAGTCGCTCGAGGGCCGGAAGAGGAGGAAGTAGTGGCCGAGAAAAAGTTCTTCGGTGGCGGCCAACTCAAATACTCCTGCACCCGCAGGAACTACAAGATCGTCCGTCGATCGGCGAGACAGGCGGAGGCCAAGACGGATTGCGATCTCCAGATCCGCTGTCTCGGGAAGGTGCTTGGCATCAACTTCCTCTGTTCTTCCGGGAAAGCCTTCGAGAAGGCAGGAGATCTCTTCTTTGGGCTCTTGGATCGGGCTCGAGCGGAGGGAGAGCTTGCCGGGAAGAAGAAGCGGAGGCGCTGATGGCGAAGAAGCACCTTGTCGACTGCTCCGTCCAGTGCGACGGCCGCCGGTACGACTTCAACGTCTGGCCCCGGCACGGGGAGGGCGATCTCGCCGCCTGCCTCCGCAAGGCCTCGCGCATCGCCCCCGGGGTTCCCTGCGAGTCCCTCCGCGTCCGGCAGATCGGCCGCCTCTCGAAGGCCGGGACGCGCTACACGCTCCCCTTCCGCAAGCACGACCTCGGCCGCCCCCCTCGCGTCAAGATCGTCCGTGAGGACTAGCGTAGTTTCTGCGAGGGTTGACAACGCCCCGTCCGGCGGGTACTCTTCACGCGAACGCCGGAGGATCGCATGGCAAAGCGCCGCAGGCGCGGGATGGGGGCGGTCGAGCGCAAGGAACGGGCCTTCGTCGTGACCGGACTCCCCTGCGAGGGCCCCGGGCGCAAGATCCTCCAGTCGGCCCTCCGCCTGTCGCGCCCGCGGACGACCTGCCACGACATCGTGGTCGAGTGCCTCGGGCCCGCGGGGGACCGCCACTCGCGCCTCGCCGTGCGCGCGGACTGCACCTCGTCCAAGACGAGGGATCAGTTCACGGCGATGGCCGAGGGTTACGCGGAGTCCGTGAAGGACATGCTCAAGTAGGAGGTCTCCATGGTCGCGCCTCTCGTCATTGCCGGCGGCGCCGCCCTTGCAGGTGTTCTGGCCGGGGCGCTCACGAAGGTCCTCGGCCAGAAGCCTGTCTACGCCGTGGTCTACATCCATGGGAACCGCGTGATGGGCCGCGTGTTCGGCGACACGAATGCGGCGATGGCATGGCAGGACGAGATCGCCAAGCGCGGCACCGGATCGCTCCTCGTCGAGAAGAAGGACGGGGAGTACAAGGGCCTCGAGCGCATGAGGGCCATCGCCCCCTGGAGCGGCAAGATCGTGTGGCAGAAGCCGGTCAAGACCAAGCTCAAGGGCCTCGGCGTCGGCGCCCGCGACTTCGACACGGTCGAAGAGCAGGAGGCGATGACACTCGTCACGACCCGTCGTCCGACGCCCGAGTGGGCCCGGCGCGCGAAAGAAGGCCCTTACCCCGACACGGACCCGGGTCGCCAGGCCTCCATGCCCGAGGTCCCGCTTTTCCACGGGACGACGTCCTCGCACGAGTGGAAGAGCGACGTCAAGACGTGGCCCGTCCCCGCGAAGTATTTCCCGGGGCGCGAGGGCCCGCCCGTCCAGCCCGACGAGTTCGTCGTCGAGCACCGGCTCCAGTACCCGGAGGGCGGGGACGCCGCGGAGGCGCGTTAGCGTCGGAGCGCGTAAGAAGATGCCGATTCCGAAGGGCTACCGTGAGAAGAAGCTCTCGCGGATCAAGTGCGCGAAGGGATCGTTCCGCGTCAAGGTCCTGTCGCCCCGGAGGAGGCTGATCGTGTGCTGCCCCGCGGGGCCCCGTCACTGGAAGCGCGGCCGCTGCGCGGTCGGGACGAGGGCCGTCGCCCTGCAGGTGAAGCGATGATCCGGACCTACGCGATCGACGAGCGGACGCGCGCCCGGGTAGGCTACCTGGACGGGCATGTCGAGGTCGAGGTCGACCTCCCGTTCCCGCTCTCGGCCGTCCAGAAAACGGCCACCCGATTGCTCCCGGCGTCGGCGGTCGAGGCGATGGTGCCGGCCCTCCAGCACGCGCTCATCATCTCCCGGGCGGCCCGGAGGGTGTCGACGTGACCTGCGCGAGGAAGAGGGGTTTCAGGCTGTGGTGGAGGCGTCTGTGGCTCCAGGCCTGCGTGAGCCGGAAACTCGGGAGGTAGGACGTGAGCGCACCTATCAGGGGCCTCGGGGTGATTGGAAACGGACCGGCCGCCGACGTCGGCCTCTCGATCATGCAGCTCGGCATGATCACGGGTCTCCACGCGGCGATCTCCCCCTCAATTTTTACATTTGCCTGCTTCGCGAAGAAGCCGGAGGAGTGCGCCATCGCCCGGAAGACCCTCTGGATCTCCGGCATCGCCACGACCGTCGTGAACGTGGGGACGCTTCTCGTCTTCGGACGCTGGGCGCCGGCGATCGTGGGCCAGCTCGTCGGGATGGGCCTCTTCGGTCTCGGGATGCAGGCGGTCGCCTCGAACGAAGCGGCCCCTGCCTTGCCCACGATGAAGCCGCCCCCCGAGAACGTCGGCCGGATCAACGGCCTCGGCTACAACCCCACGATCCAGCCCCGCGAGATGAAGGCCCAGTCCCACTGGCCCGACCGCCG
>Ga0247727_10002547_pt1 | contig 41495 bp, 36 predicted proteins | sample WisWelCaveWW1625_FD_202498 | JGI IMG/M metagenome (GOLD analysis project Ga0247727, IMG submission 202498) | Biofilm microbial communities from Wishing Well Cave, Virginia, United States - WW16-25 | ecosystem: Environmental > Aquatic > Deep subsurface > Groundwater > Cave microbial mat | place...
ATCGCCGCTGGCGGCGTTGCGCCTCCTCCGAGTATTGCAGCGAATACGCGTCGTCGGCGCGCCTTGCCAGCGACGATCCATCACGGCGCCTTGTTGGCGCTACTTCGGGGAAGGAACACTAGTGCCCGAACAGCTCGAGCTGTCGCGTTCCGCGCGGCTCGGGATCGCCGGCATCGTCGTCGAATCGGCTCGCCGAGCCCGGGGCCATCTCCATCGAGCAGCTGTCGCGCGAAACGGGCTACAGCCATCGGCGGCTGATCGAGCTCTTCTCCCGGACCGCGCGCCTCCTCGCGCTTGGGCGGTTCATGCCCGGCTCCGGAGAAGGGAATGGCGCGTCATCGTGGAACCCGATCCGATCCAGCGAAAACTGGTCGTGATCACCGCTTACCGATTAGGAAGAGGGATTCCGTGAGAGACGAGAACCTGAAGATCACCTACCGCCACGGACTTTTTCTGGCGGCCTACTACTCGTTCGCGGTGCGAGGGAAGGCTCGCGGCCATCGAACGCGAGAGATGGAGCCTGGTCTCCTGGTCGACTTCACCAGGAGCGGACGGCCGATCGGCGTCGAGATCCTGGATCCGAAGAAGGCGTCGCTGAGCGCGTTGAACCGCATCATGCGAACGATTGGCCTCCCACCGCTGAAGAGGGCCGACGTCCGGCCGCTGCATGCGATCTGATCGAGCACCCGTGCCTCGTGGCGAACGCAGGGTCCTCGAATGGACCGACCAGGCAGGGCGCTCGCGATAGCGTCCCTTCCGCGAGTGGACGGGCACGCCGTGCGCGGCGCTGGCGCTGGTAGGTAGGCTGCTCCACTTCTCTCGGTCCGTCGGCATCGACGGTGAGCTCGCCGCTCCGCTCGGCCGCGGCTCGCTCCCTGCACTCGGAGTGCCTCCGACCGTTCCCTCTACCCACACGAGACCCGGAAGCGCGGAAGTGGGGTGAACGCGAAGGTCCACGGGCGAATGCTCGTGGAATCGCTATATATGCCTTGACGGGAATATACGGCCGGGGCATCCTGTGGTCCCGTGATCGCGACGCTGAGCGCCCTGGCCGAGCCCAATCGCTTGAGGATCGTGGATCTCCTGCGCGAGGGGCCCCGCCCCGTCGGGGAGATCGTCGATCGGCTCCATCTCCAGCAGCCGCAGGTCTCCAAGCACCTGCGGGTCCTGGGAGAGGCCGGGCTGGTCGAGGTTCGACCGGACGCGCAGTGGCGGATCTATGCGCTCCGACCCGAGCCGCTCCAAGAGCTCGACGCGTGGTTGGAGCGGTACCGGCGGCACTGGGAGGGGAACTTCAAGCGTCTCGACGCTCTGCTCGACGAGCTGAAGACCCCGAAGAAACGTGGACGAACCCAACGGTAGGGAAGATCACCGATGAAGAACCCCGAAACCCTGCAAATCACGACGCCCTCGGAGCGGGAGATCCGGATGACCCGCGTCTTCGATGCTCCGCGCAAGCTGGTCTTCGAAGCCTTCACCAGGCCCGAGCTGGTCAAGCGCTGGCTCCTCGGACCGGACGGCTGGTCGATGCCGGTGTGCGAGATCGACCTTCGCGTGGGCGGTGCCTATCGCTACGTCTGGAAGCGCGACTCCAACGGTACGGAGATGGGCATGGGCGGCGTCTACCGCGAGATCGCGGCGCCGGAGAGGATCGTCGCCACCGAGAGGTTCGACGAGTCCTGGTACCCCGGGGAGGCGCTGGGCACGCTGGTCCTGATCGAGAAGGGCGGGAAGACCACGATCCAGCAGACGATGCTCTACGAATCGCGAGCGGCGCGCGACGCCGTCCTCAAGTCGGAAATGGAGAGCGGCGTCACGGCGAGCTACGACAGGCTCGCGAGGATCTTGGCGGCTTAGCGCCCACGCAGCTCTCCGCGCGGGACGAGCCCGCCGCAGCCGCGGCACCTCGCGCGGCACCTCGCGCGGCCGCTCGAAGCGGGCTCGATCACATGGGGCATGTGCGGGAGACCTCCATGTGATGCGCCGCGGCTCGCCGGCTCACTTGCCCAGGAGCTCGAGCGCGGTGGCGGTGAGCGCCTTCACGCCGGTCCGCAACGTAGGCTCGCGATCGGGTGCGAAGCCGCTCGAGTGCAGCCCGGGGAGCGAGATGCCGGAGCGTAGCGACTCGGCGAGCCGAGCGGCGTTCGCCGTGCCGAGCTGGAGCTGGCAGGAGGGCACGCCCGCGCGGCCGTACTCGCCGAAGTCCTCGGCCGCCATCAACGGCTGGCCTTCGGCCACCTTGTCCGCTCCGAGGGCGCGCGCGAGCGCGCCGGCGAGACGCGCGGTGAGCGCCGGATCGTTGATCGTCGGTCCCAGGCTGCCCGGTTCGATCGTCACCTCGGGCGGCTTGGGCGCGGCCGCCGCCTCGGCCTCGGCGCACGCGACGCGTTCGATCCCCGCGAGCAGTCGCCGGCGTACCTCTTCCTTGTACGCGCGCACCGTGAGCTGCAACCGCACCTCGTCCGGGATGACGTTGTGCTTCGTGCCGCCGTGGATCGAGCCGACCGTGACCACGGCCGGATCGCGCGGGTCGTTCTCGCGCGAGACAAGGGCCTGGATCGACAGCACGAAGCGCGCCGCGATCACGATCGGATCGACGGTCCTGTGCGGGAAGGCGCCGTGTCCACCCACGCCGTAGATCGTGACGTCGACCGAATCCACGCTCGCCTTCGCGGGACCGGCCACCCAACCCAGCGTGCCGGCGGCGAGGTCCGGGAGGCAGTGCAGGGCCACCGCGAAGTCGGGCCGGGGAAAGCGCGTGAAGAGGCCGTCCTCGAGCATCGCCCTCGCGCCGGTTCCGACCTCCTCGGCCGGCTGGCAGGTCAGGACCAGCGTGCCGTGCCAGCGCTCCTTCGTCCTCGCGAGCAGCGTCGCCGCGCCGACGAGGGACGTCGTGTGGACGTCGTGCCCGCAAGCGTGCATCACGCGCACCGTCTCGCCGCTCGGGATCGTCCCGGTCGCCGCGCTGGCGTAGGGGAGACCGGTCTTCTCTTCGACCGGCAGACCGTCGAGCTCCGTGCGCAGCATGACCGTCGGTCCCGCGCCGTTCTCGAGCACGGCGACGACGCCCGTGCCGCCGACCCCCGTCGTGACCTGGTAGCCGAGCGCGTGCAGTCGTTCCGCGAGCTTGGCTGCGGTCCGCGCTTCGTGCCCGGAGAGCTCGGGGTTCTGGTGCAGGTCCCGGTACAGCGCGTCGAGGTCGGGGTAGATCCTGTCGAGCTCGTCGAGCGGCGAGCGCGAGACGGATTGCGAGCCGAGCGTCGGGGCGAAGAAGGCGAGGACGAGAACGGCGAGAGGGCGCATCGCAGACCTCCGGATCCGTGCAAGAGACCCGCTCCGCCCTCGGCCGTCAACAACGACTCGGCTCGCCCGCTCAATCCTCCGGCGGAGCGCAGCACAGCTCCGTTCCGAGCCCCGGCAGCCAGGCGAGGTCGAAGTCGTCCTCCGCTGAATCGCCGATCGAGTCCCGCAACGCCCGCATCTCCGCTGGCGAGGCGCAGAACACGGCGGGCACGACGAGGACGCTGCGCGTTCCCGAGGCACGCAGCTCGGAGAGCACCTGCGGGAGCGTGGGCTCGGCGTCGGCGAGGGCGACGCGCAGTCCGGCGAACGGGCTGCGCTTCTTCAGGGCCTTCGAGCGTTCGAGCTCGAGCCAGGCCGCACGCTCGGCCGCGTCGGCGCCGGAGGGCACCACGAGCACCGTGGTCCCGCCGAAGTCTCCCGGAGCGAGCGGCAGGCCGCGGCCCTCGGAGAAGGAGGCGAGCGGCCATTCCCCGCCGATGCGCAGGCGTTGCACGCGGGCGGGGTCCTCGTCGCCGCGCAGCTCTTCCGCCGAGATCACCCTGGCGGCGCGGCCGGCGCTCTCCAGCCGTCGCGCGTGGACCTCGGCCCACTGCCGCGCGCGCACGAGGTCGCGCTCGAGCACGCACAGGGCGGGCTCGGAGGTCGCCTGGTCTCGCGGGGCGAGCTCGAGCGCGGCGCGCAGCGTGTCTTCGACCTGGCGCGAGAGCGTCGCGTCTCCGCCGAGCGCCGCGAGCTCGACCGGCGTGCCGATCGCCCGATAGTCCGCGGCGATCCAGCCCAGCTCCTCTTCGTCGCCGCTCGCAACGAGGACGCGCAGCTCGCGCGTCGCGGGCGCGCGGTCCGGCAGCCCCTCGAGCCGCAGGGCCGCCGCGCCGCGCGGCGTCACCGCCACGAAGCGTGCCGCGAGCCATTCCGTGTACATCGCGCTCCACAGGACCGCGGTCGCCCCGAGACCGCGGCCGGCGATCACTACGCGCTCTCCGGAGACGGGGAGACGCCGCGTCACGTACTCGACGATGCGCTCGAGCCCGTGCTGCACGCGCGCCTGGTCCGCGCGAAAGGCGCCGGGTCGGGCCCACCGTCCGCCGGTCGCCAAGTCCCCGGCGAGCTCGGGGTAGGGCGGCTCGATCACGGCGATCGCCACCTCGTCCCCGAGGGAGGCGCGCAGGAGCTCGCGAACGTCCTGCGCTCGCTCGTCGGCGTCGGGCAGCCACAAGAGGAGCGACGCGGGCGACGCATCCGTCGCCGCGGACGGTACGTCGATCGTGTAGCGCAGCTCCGCGGGCACCGAGACCGCGTGCGTCCCGTCCGAGAGGCTGCGCGCGAGCTCGGCCGTGTAGACGACGTAGTCGGCGCTCTCGGTGTCCCGCTCGGGCCGCGCCGCATGGAGCCCCGGCGCCGGCACCACTTCCACGACGGCGATCCGCGCTCCTGGCGCGCGCTTTCGCAGCTGGGCCGCGGCGCCGTCGCGATACATGACGTGGAACCCGCCGACCACGTGCAGGACCGTGGTTCCGGGATGGAGGACGAGCGCCTCGGCGCAGGCGTTGCCCATGCTGTTGTCCCACAGGTTCTGTCCCGAGTAGAGCCGCTGCTCGTCCGGCTGGCTCGCGAAGTTCATGTGCCCGCGGGTCGCGCGATCGACGCGCTCCCAGTAGGCGGCGTCGGCCGGGAGGATCTCGGCCGGCAGGAGGCGCCGCTCTTCCGTCGCGAGGGCCTCGAGCGCGGGGCGTCCCCCGGCGGAGATCTTGCGGCGCAGCGCGGCGGGCGCATTGGCCGCCACCACCGGGACGTGCGCGCGCCGCGCGGTCTCGATCAGCGGCCGGTAGTCCGTGCGGTAGTTGCTCCACGGTCGCGCGGCCGCGAGGAACGCGGCCTCGTCCAGGCTCCCCGCGAGATACCGGTCGAGCACGGGCTGCACGTCGCGCTCGAACATCTCGAGCGAGAGCACGACCTTGCCCGCCCTGCGCTCGAGGAGACCTTCGAGCACCGCCGCCTCGACGCGGTGCGTCGTGTCGTCGAGATGAGTCTCGCCGACGAAGACTACGTCGGCCGCGGCCAGCCGATCGAGGAGCTCGGAGAGCTCGAGCGCTCGCCGCGCTCGCGTGTCCCACACGAGGGTCGCGTCCTCGAGCGCGGGGATCGGCCGGTCCGTCGCTCGAGGAGGTCCCGTGGTTCGCGGAGCCGGCGCCGCGCACGCGACGAGCGAGAGAAGGAAGGCGGACAGGAGGACGTCGTGCAAGGAGGAACGGTGCATGGGGTGGCATTCCGCGCAAGGAAGCCTGGAACGAAGGCGGAAGGAGCCTGGTCGGGTCACGTGTGCTATTCTGCCGCCCGCAAGTCCTCCGTGTCTCTCCACGCCGGTCGAACGCTCGCGCACTACGAGATCCTGGACACCCTCGGCGCCGGGGCGATGGGCGAGGTGTACCGCGCGCGCGACAAGAAGCTCGGCCGCGAGGTGGCGATCAAGGTGCTGCCGGAGCACTTCGCCGCCGACGAGGAGCGTCTCAAGCGCTTCGAGCGCGAGGCGAAGTCGCTCGCGACGCTGAACCACCCGAACGTGGCCCAGATCCACGGCGTGGACCAGGTGGACGACACCTGCTTCCTCGTGCTGGAGCTGGTCGAGGGCGAGACGCTCGAGGAACGCCTGAGACGCGGTCCCTTGCCGCTCGACGAAGCGCTCGACGTCTGCCGGCAGATCGCCGAGGGTCTCGAGGCCGCGCACGAGGCCGGCGTGATCCACCGCGACTTGAAGCCCGCGAACATCCGCATCACGCCGGAGGGCAAGGTCAAGCTGCTCGATTTCGGCCTGGCGAAGCCGGTGCGCGAGGGCGAGTCGGGATCGAAGACCGACAGCGTGCTCTCGACCGAGGCGGGCCGCGTGCTCGGCACGCCGACCTACATGGCGCCCGAGCAGGCGCGCGGGAAGCCGATCGACCGGCGCGTCGACGTATGGGCGTTCGGCTGCGTGCTCTACGAATGCCTGACGGGGAAGCGCGCCTTCGACGGCGAGACGCTCTCCGACGTGCTCGCTGCGGTGCTCGAGAAGGAGCCCGACTGGACGCGGTTGCCGTCGGCGACGCCGCTGCGCGTGCGCGAGCTGCTCGCGGACTCCTTCCGGAAGGACCCGCACGCACGCGCGCGCGACATGGGCGAGATCCGGCGGCAGATCGAGCGCGCGCGGGCGGAGCCGGCAGGGACCGGGACGGGGAAGCGCCCGTCCTTCGCGACCGCGGTCTCATTCACGCTCCTCGCCACGATCGCGGGCGGGATCGCGGGCGTTCTCGTGGCGAAGCGCCTGCAGCCCGAGCCTCGGTCGGCCGCGCCGCCGCCGCCGACGCGCTTCGTCGTGACGCTGCCGGAAGGGGCTCAGAGGGCGGGTGACCAGATCACGGCTCTGGCGCTCTCTCCGGACGGACGCTGCCTGGCCGTGGGCTCGCACACCCAGAACGAGGGCATCTACCTGCGCGAGCTGGGAGAGCTCGAGCTGCGCTTCCTGCCCGGCACCGAGGGGGCCGGCTACATGCACTTCTCGCCGGACGGGCGCTGGCTCGCCTATCACGATAGGAACCTCGCGCTCTTGAAACGCGTCGCCCTCGACGGCGGGAAGCCGCAGACGATCGCGCCCCAGGAGGACGCCACCGGGATCGCCTGGGGCCCGGATGGCAGTATCGCGACCGCTCCGCGATGGGGCGACGGACTGTTCGTCTGCAACGCCTCCGACGGGACGTCCAAGGCATTGACGCGGCTCGACACGCAGGCGGGCGATCGCTCGCACATGTCGCCCTGCTTCCTCCCCGGAGCGAAGGCCCTGCTCTTCCAGATCTGGACCGGCGGCGCATGGGACCAGGCGCGGATCGCCCTTCTCGACCTCGAGACGCACGAGCAGCGCGTCGTGCTCCAGGGAGGGACGACGCCGAGGTATCTCCCGTTCTCCCGGCGTGAAGGAGCCTTGCTCTACGAGCGCGCCGAGTCGCTCTGGGCGCGCCGCTTCGATCCGGTGGCGGGAGAAAGCCGGGGCGACGAAGCACTGATGGTCGAAGGCATCCAGGTGGATCTGGCCGGTGGACAGGCGACCTTCGCCGTGTCTCCCGCGGGGACGCTCGCCTACCAGCCGAAGGTCGAGGGCTACGGCCAGAGCCAGCTGTGGTGGGTCGATCGCGAGGGCAGGGAGGAGCTCGCGACGCCCGAGAAGATGGACCACCAGACGCCGAGCCTTTCCGCGGACGGCAAGCGGATCCTATTCGCGCGGGGCGGTGCGGTGTTCACGATCTACTCCGTGGATCTCGACCCGCCGCTCGAGCAGCGCCAGCCGCGCAGGCTGACCTTCGAAGCGGACTCCTACGACTGTCTGATCTCGCCCGACGGGGAAAGCATGGTCTACACCACGAACAGCAGCGGGAATTACCGCACCTACGTGCAGGGCATCGTGGGCGGGAAGCCTCCACAAGTGATCTTCGACGGCCTCACCACGGCGCGCGCCTGGAGCCGCGACGGTCGCTGGATCGTGCTGACCTACCAGCCCCCGGCGAGCAGGATCGAGCTCTGGGTCGTACCCGCCGACGGCTCCAGCCCCGCGCGCCCGCTCGTGCAGGTGAAGGGCAACGCCTACGACCCGCAGTTCTCGCCCGATGGGGAATGGCTGTCCTACGTCTCCGACGCGGAAGGGATCGGCGAGATCTCGGTCGTGGCCTTCCCAGCGGGAGATCGGCGCATCCAGGTGACGAACGGCGGTGGATTCTCGCCGCGCTGGTCTCGAGACGGCAGCGAGCTCTTCTTCCGCAAGAACGGCGAGTACTTCGCCATGACGGTGACCCGGCAGCCGGCTCCGGCCTTCGGCACGCCCCGCTCGATGTTCCAGGGCGACTACGCCAGCGATTCCAACAACGTCGGCTTCTACCAGGCGCCGGACGGCCGCTTCCTGATGAACAAACCGATCCTGCCCGCCGACCGCGCGCTGCGCGTGGTCGTGGTCGAGAACTTTGTCCAGGAAGTCGAGGAGAAGCTCGGTTCGGCCACGGCGCATTGAGGATCATGGCCGACGTCCAGCATGGCCGAACAGGTCGAGCTGCCGGGCAGCGGGCGGCTCGGGATCGGCGGCGCCGGAGTCGGAGCCGTGCGAGAGGCCCAGCCGGCGGCACTGGATGCGGAAGAGCTGCAAGAGGGCTTCCCAGCGCGGGCCCTCGCCGCGCATGCGCTCGCCGAACCCGGATCGGTAGAGCGCTCCGCCGCGCATCTCGCGCAGGACCTTCTCGGCGCGATCGGGATAGCTCGCTCGCAGACGCTCCTCGAAGACCGGCCGCACCTCCGCGGGCAAACGGAGCAGGACGAGGAAGGCGGAGGTCGCCCCGGCCGCGCGCGCGCGCTCGAGGATCTCGGGGACCTGCCAGTCGTTGAGGCCGGGGATCAGGGGCGCGATCGCGACGCCGACGGGCACCCCCGCTTCCGACAGCCGGCGCAGCGTCTCGAAGCGCGTCGAGGCGGCGCTCGCGAAGGGCTCGATCCGGCGCGCGTCCTCGTCGCTTGCGAAAGGGATCGAGAGGCTGACCCGTGCTCCGCCGTGCCGGCTCATCTTCACGAGGAGCTGCAGGTCGCGGCGCACGAGCGCGCCCTTCGTGATCACGACGATCGGATGGCGGAACTCGTGGCAGATCTCGAGGCAGCGCCGCGTGAGCTCGTAGGAAGCCTCGAGCGGTTGATAGCAGTCGGTGACGCCGGAGAAGGCGAGCGGCGCGCGGCCCTTGCGCCAGCGCGGGGAGGCGAGCTCGCGCGCCAGGAGCTCGGGCGCGTTGCGTTTGACCACGACCTTCGTCTCGAAGTCGGTGCCCGCGCCGAGATCCAGGTACTGGTGCGTCGGCCGCGCGTAGCAGTAGGCGCAGGCGTGCTGGCAGCCGCGGTAGGGGTTGACGCCGTGCTCGAACCCGACGTCGGGGCTGTCGTTCCTGGAGACGATCGACTTCGCGTCTTCCTCGTACACCTCGAGCGCCACGGAGGGCGGCTCGCCGAGCCACTCGACATGAGCGGAGGCCCAGGGGTTGGGAGGATTGTGGACGCGGCGGGGGGCGGTGGTCACGGTGCTTCGGGCCCCCCCGGCGAGCCCGGATTCTAGCGGATCCGCGGCGGCTCCGGCGGGTCCGGGCCGGGCTCGAATGCGCGCGTCAGCTCCCCGCGCTCGTCGTCGCTCAGGCCCGGGCTGAAATGGAGGATCCGATCCAGGAGCTCGTCGCTCTCGAAGTAGGCCCTGTGGCAGGCGAGGTGCACGAATCCGCCCGGGGAGAAGCGGCCTTCCTCGAAGTACACGAGCCGGATGCGCCAGGTCTCGCGCGCGATCGGCTGGCGGCAGCTGCGGCAAGCGGCCTGTCCGCTCGGCGCCCGCTCGGCGCCGTCGATGCGGGGGATGCGACGGTGGATGAGGCTCCCGCGCGCCGCGCGCTCCAGCGTCTCGAGCTCCGCCGCGGTCGCCGGCGCTTCCCCGAGGGCCTGCCCGGGGGTTCCCATGGCCTCGAGGAGCGGCTCGGGCCGCTTGTAGGCGGCGCAGACGAGGTGGAACCAGAGCGTCGTCTCCCCCTCGGCGAAGGGATTGGCGATTCGCTCGCCGAAGCGCAGCTCCCCGCGCGGGATGAGCCCGCCGCAGCCGCGGCACCTCGCGCGACCGCTGGAAGCGGGCTCGATGACGTGGGACATGCTCGGAAGGGACTCTAGCAGAGGCCGCGGATCGAAGCCCTCGGGCCGAGGTCGGCGGTAGCGTGAGGCCGCGCCGCGCTCGTCAGCGCTCGAGCGGCCGCAGGCGCACGTTCCGGAACTCGATCGGCGTGCCCTCGCTCTGTAGCGCGATCGCGCCGGCCGTGTCCGTGCAGGCGCGGCCCTCGTTGACGAGCGCGTCGTTCACCCACACGCGCACGCCGTCGCCGCGGCACTCGACGCGCATCTGGTTCCACTCGCCGAGCGGCTTCTCGCTCCCGTCGGTCAGGTTGGCGATGCGCCGGCTCGTGTGCGCGTCGCCCTCGCGCGGCTTGGCGCGCCGGTGCACCTCGTCGTCGACGCGCACGTCGACGCCGCCGATGACCCAGAAGTCGCCGGCGTTCCCCGCCTCGAGCTGGACCTCGAGCGAGCGCGGCCAGCCGTAGAACACGAGCGGGGCGGTCGCGTGCACGAGCACGCCGCTGTTGCCGCCGCGTCCCTCCGGCCAGCGCCACTCGAGCTCGAGCACGCAGTCGCGGTACCAGCGGCGCGTCGCGACGTAGCCGACGGGGTCGCCCGCCAGGCGCAGCACGCCGTCCTTCACCGTGGCGACGGTCTCGCGCGTGGCGCCGCTCGCCTCGGTGAAGAGCACCCACTCGTCGAGATTCGAGCCGTCGAAGAGCGTCACCGGCTGCGCGAGCGGCTCGACGACCGAGGCAGACTGAGGGACGGAGGCGGCCTGGGACGCGGGCGCGACGGACGGCGTGGAGGACGAGGGGAGGAAAAGTCCGAGGGCGGCGAGGACGGGGAGAGTTCGCATGTTCGAGAGGATAGAGGAAGAGGGCGGCCGGGGGAGAGGGAGGTTCAAGAGCGCTCGGGCCGCGCGGGCATCCCCGTGGCCCAGTCCATGGTGAAGCGCACGTTGATCTCGCTCATCGGGTTCAGCACCTCCTGCGTCCCGCCTGGGACGCGATGCCTGTACGCGTCGATGCCGAACGGCCCGAAGTAGCCCGCGGCGACGAGCGCCGCGCCGACCTCCGCCATCATCGCCTCGAGCCGCGCGTCGTCCGCGCGCGAGACGTCGCCGCGCGCGGCGCTCTCGCTGCGTGTCCATGCGCCCGCCGCATCCGTCTCCTGGAAACAAGGCCGAGCGATCGAGACCGTCCCGTTCGGCCGCACCCAGCCCGAGCGCGTGTACTCGCGCGTCACGCGCACCCAGGGCTCGACCACGAGCGGGCCGCGGCGCAGCCCGGCGGCGAGCCAGGCGCGTTCCGCCGCGCGCGGCGCGCCCGCGGCGATCCTGCGCCGCCCGCGTCCCGCGGTTCCGAACGTCCGGCGCACGAGCCAGCCGTCGGGAGCGAGCCGCGCGGGACGGGCGAGGAGCGAGAGGACCTCGTCCTCGGTCGTCGCGACCTCCTTCGCGAAGCTCCCCTCGGCGTGGGGCGCGCGCAGGACCGCCGCGAACGGCCGCGAGTTCACGCGGCGCAGCACCTCGAAGGAGGGCGCGGGGGCGACCTCGGCGCCCGCAGCAGCGAGCAGCGCGAGCGCGCGCGGAGTCGGGCTCCAGGCAAGCCCCCGGAGACCGCGCGCGCGGGAGCGCTCGGGGTCCCGGGCGAGCTCCTCCTCCGTGAGCACGACGTCCTGCGGCCCGACGAGGTTCCCGAGGAGCCGTGCTCGCTCGCGCAGGACGATCTCGCGCAGATGGCGCGACGGCTGGAAGGTGCGCCCGATCTCGAATTCGTGCTCGGCGTCGAGGTTGAGCACCCAGGCGCGCGGCGCAGCGGAAGAGGCGCGATCGCTCACGGCGCCCTCCACGCTGACGCCACGGGGCGGCGCGCCTGCGTCGGCGGCTCCCTTTCGAGCGCGTCGAGGAAGGCGTCGTCGAGGCCGGCGCGCGCGCGAGCGGCGCGATTGAGCGGCAGCCCGCGCAGCACCGAGGGCGAGAGCGGCGCGGGGAGCGCGGCGCGCCAGCGACCGTAGTCGAAGGGCGCGCCGCTCAGGCGCTCGAACCAGATCCGCGCGAAGGCGACGTGCCCGATCTCGTCCTCCTCGACGCGCAAGAGGACGCGCGCGCAGCGTTCGTCCCCCGCGGCGCGGAAGCGCGCGGCGAAGCGCGCGCTGTGCTCCAGGTTGGCGCCCTCGAGGCCGAGACCCAGGAGCGCGACGAAGGAAGCAGCGTCACGCGCGAGCGGGACGCGCTCCCAGAACCAGTCGCGCACCGGGAAGGCGCCGGGAGCGGAGCCCAGGCGCCCGAGCTCGGCCTGGTAGAGCGCGAGGTGTCCGAGTTCCTCGCGCGCGAGATGAACGAGTCCCGCGCGGAAGGCGCGCGGCGTCTCGGGGAAGGCGAGCACGGCCCAGGCGAAGAGCTCGGCCGCCTGGAGCTCGTGGTGCAGGAAGGTGTGCACGAGGCGCGCGCGCTCGGAGGGGTCGCGCAACGCGCCGTCGCCGGGCGTGCGCGGGCTCCGCGCCGTGAGACGGAGCTCGCGCGGGCGACCGGGGCTTGCGAGCCGGCGCGCGGGTGGCTTGTGCTCCCAGTGGATCGCCGCAGCAGGATCCGGCGGCGCAGGTGGCGCCAGCTTGCGAGCGAGGTCGCGGGTCGTGGCGAGCTCGAAGCACCAGCGCTCCACCGTTCCCGCGGGCGGCTCGTTCGCGTCACGGAAGGCTTCCATGGTCGTGCCGGGGAGACCGATGGTACGCTCCGGGCGTGAACGAAGGGAATTGCATCGTCCTCGGCGACAACCTGCCGGTCCTGCGTTCCCTCGAGCCGGGGATCGCGTCGCTCGTCTACATCGATCCTCCGTTCAACACCGGCAAGCGTCAGGAACGGCGCCGCCTGAAGACCGTGCGCGACGAAGAGCACGGCGATCGGACCGGTTTCGGCGGGAAGAAGTACCGCACGCTCGAACAGGGGAGGTCGGGCTGGGACGATTCCTTCGACGACTACCCGGCGTTCCTCACGCCGCGGCTCGAGGAGGCGCGGCGCATCCTGCGGCCCGACGGGAGCTTTTTCCTGCACGTGGACTACCGCGAGGTCCATTACTGCAAGGTGCTCCTCGACCGCATCTTCGGCCGCGAGCGCTTCATGAACGAGATCATCTGGGCCTACGACTACGGCGCCCGCAGCAAGACGCGCTGGCCGGCCAAGCACGACAACATCTTGTGGTACGTGCGGGACCCGGAGAGCTACGTCTTCGACATGGACGAGATGGACCGCATCCCCTACATGGCGCCGGGTCTCGTCGGCGAGGAGAAGGCGCGGCGCGGGAAGACGCCGACCGATGTCTGGTGGCACACGATCGTGAGCCCCACGGGCAAGGAGAAGACCGGCTACGCGACGCAAAAGCCGCTCGGGATCCTGGAGCGCATCGTCAAGGTGCACTCGCGCCCGGGGGACCTCGTGGTGGACTTCTTCGCCGGGAGCGGGACGACCGGGGAGGCGGCAGCGAAGAACGGCCGGCGGTTCCTGCTGGTGGACGACAACCCCGAGGCGTTCGAGATCATGGCGCGCCGGCTCGAAGCCCACCGGCCCGAACTCGTGCGCGCCGGCGTTCCCCAGCCCACGAGCGAGAAAGTACGGAGTCAGGAACGTTTCCCAACCATTTGCTCGCCAAGGTCCGGGCAGTCCTGACGGCGGCGCTCGAGCAAATGGTTGGGAAACGTTCCTGACTCCGTACTACTTGCCGTGGCACTTCTTGAACTTCTTGCCGCTCCCGCACGAGCAGGGGTCGTTGCGTCCGAGCTTCTCGACCTTGTGCACGACCGGTTCCTGGCGCGGGGCATGGTGATGGGAGGCTTCTCCCGTGCGCACGGCTTCCAGGAACTCTTCCGTGCTCGCCGCGAGGCCCTGGCGGATCTCGAAGGACTGGGTCACGACCTGCGCGGTCTCGAGGTGGTCGAAGAAGGTCGCGAGCACCGCCTCGACGTGCTCGGCGAGCGGGTCCCTGCGCGCGAAGCGGGCCGGCAGGAGGTGCCCGAGGATCTCGTGCACGTCGTGCCCGTCGAGGAGACGCGGAGCCTTGCCGAGCTCGTCGTAGCAGGCCGAGAGGAAGCCTTCGACGATGCGGCGCTGGTCGTCGCGCTCGGGCGCGGAGAGCGCCTTGGACTCGGCGGAATCGAGGAAGCTCGCGAGCTCGAGCGCGACCTGCTTGTGCATGCGAGCCAGTCTAATCCCGCGGCCGTCCGCGAGGGCTCGTCCCCGGGTCGACTCGTCCTGCCGGCGCGGGGAAGCCGACCTCCGCCCGGAACACGCCCGCATCCACGCGGAACGAGAGCTCGAGCTCGAGCAGCGCGGCCAGGCGCGCGACCAGCGAGAGCCCGAGGCCGGCGTGCGTGCGGTCGCCCCGCGCGAGGCTCTTGCGCCAGAAGGGCTCGGTGAGCTTGTCGAGATCCCCGGCCGCCAGGCCGTTCGCCGAGTTCGAGAGGACGAGGAAGCCGCGCTCGCTCGTGTTCCCGACCTCGCAGCCGATCTCGTCCCCCTCCGGCGCGTGCTGCACGGCATTCGCGAGGAGATTCGCGAGCAGGATGCTGAGCGCGGCGCGGTCGGCCCGCACGAGAGGGCCGCTGCCAGAGGGAGCTCGGAACGTGACGCCCTTCGCCTCGCAGGTGGCGGAGAGCGGGCTCCAGCAGTCGCGCACCATCTCCGCGAGGTCGATCGGCTCGATCTCGAGCGGGACGTGGCCGGACTCCATGCGGGCCAGCTCGAGCAGCGTCGAGATCAGGTTGGACATCTGTCCCCCGATCTCGCGCAGCTCGCCGAGCTTGCGCGAGGTCGAGCGGGGGTCGTCGGCCCAGCGCGCCGCCGTCTCGGCGAGGATCACGAGCTCGGTGACCGGCGTGCGGAGCTCGTGGGCGATGTTGGCCGTGGTGCGCCGCTCGCGTTCGAAGGCCCGGCGGATGCGCTCCAGCATCTGGTTGTGGCTTTCGGCGAGGGGAACGAGCTCGTCGGGGAGCGTCTCGACCGGGAAGCGGGAGGCGCGCAGCGGATCGTCGACGGCGCCGACGTGACGCGCGAGAGCCTCGAGCGGCAGGAGGCCGCGTCTCACCGCCGAACGGCCGATGAAGATGCCCACGCCGAGCAGGAGCAGGATTCCTGCGATCGTTCCGGCGAGGAGGACCGCGAGTGCACGATCGAGTGTGCCCCTTCCCCTGGCGAGCACGAAGACCACGTGCGCGGGGCCGGGATCCTCCGTGCCCGGCTCGTAGTGGCGGATCGTGAACTCCGCCCCGATGGCCCTGCCCGCCCGTCCATCCGGGAGAGCGAGGTCCCAGACGAGGGGCGCTGCCTCGGTTCCGAACGATCGCGGGAGGTCGGCGTCCCCGAGGGAAGGACTGCGGTACAGGACCTGGCCGTCGAAGAGCCAGAGCTCGAAGTACTCGGGCTCCGCAGCGGCGACGTACTCCGGCATCGACTTCTCGTCGAAACCGATGTCGATGTTGTAGCCCTCTTCGTCGATCAGCGTGACGAAAGTGGCGAGCTTGGTCCGGAGCGTCGTGTCGAACTGCTCCGTGAGCAGCCAGCCCGCTCCGGCGTAGAGCAGCGCCGTGCCGACGAGCATGAGGACGAGCGCGCCGCCGAACAGGCGCCACAGGAGCGTCCGCCGAATGGATCTCACGGCGCTTCTGCGCTCAGGACGTAGCCGATGCGCGGCCGCGTGTGGATGAGGGGCGCCGTGCCTTGCTCCTTGAGCTTCGCACGGATGTTGCAAACGGCCGAGTCGATCGTGTTGCTGAGCGGCAGGCTCCGGGAGCCGTACAGGTGCTCCTCGATCTCCATGCGCGTGACGATTTCTCCCTCCCGGAAGGCGAGGAATTCGAGCAGCCGGTACTCCCGGTGGGTCAGCGTGACGAGCGCACCGTTCCTGCGGACGGTGCGTCCCACCGTATCGATCTCCAGATCGCCGATGCGGATGACCGGCGTCTTTCGACCGAATCGGCGCCGCGTCAGGACCTGCACCCGCGCGAGGAGCTCGTCGAACGAGAACGGCTTGCCGAGATAGTCGTCCGCTCCGGCCTGCAAGCCGCGCACGCGATCCTCGACGGCGCCGAGAGCCGTCAGGATCAGGACGTGGGAGTTGGAGCCGGCCGCGCGCAGCCGCTTCAGGATCTCGTGCCCGGACAGGCCCGGCAGCATGAGGTCGAGGACCACGATGTCCCACGATCCGCCGAGCGCCATGCGGAGCCCGAGCTCGCCGTCTCCGGCCGAGGCGACCTCGTATCCCGACTTCGTGAGCCCGAGGCGCAAGGAATCGACGAGCTTCGGGGAGTCTTCGATGAGCAGGATCCTCATGGCGACCGGCGGGACTCCGTCCTTCTCGGGCCAAGTGTACCCGCGAGCGCGAGAGGCGGGGCGGGATGCGATTACGGCCAGATGAGATCCGGGATCCGGGCGGAGAGAACGACCGCGGACGCGCGCAGCAGGAGGTTGCGCGCGTCCGCGGACGACCGACCGGTCCCCGCCATCGAGCGGCGAGCCGCCGTCCGATGGCGACGGGCTACTTGACGAAGTACCCCTCGGTGAGCGTCTGATTCCCGCCCGCCTCGATCGCCAGCACCTCGAACTGGTGCATCCCGAGCGCGAGCGTGCCGACGAACTCCGGCGGGACCGTCACGCTCAGCACCGAGTCCGGAACCGTCACCTGGAAGGATTCGACGATGACCTGGTATCCGACGATGTCGAGCGGCTTGTTCGGGAAGCCGGGCGGAGGACTGGTGACGGGGTTCCAGCTGATCTGGAGGAAGTTCCCGGATCCCAAGGCCGAGAAGACCTCGGGTCCGTCAGGAATGGCGTGGCTGAACAGCGCCTCGCCCTCGATCACCTCGCCGTCGACCGTCTTGCCTTCGAATTCGTACTCGCCTTCGGGGAACTTGGCCAGGAGCTCTTCCAGCGGGACTTCGTCGAGCGACGGCTCCGCGCCCTCGAAGAACAGCTCGGTCATGCCGAGCTCCTGGTAGGGTCCCTTGCCCCGGACCAGGAAGATCACGGCGTCGTCGGGGTTCGAGATCTGGAGCTGCTTCCAGTCCTCCCCGTCGAGCATGACGTGGACGCCGAGGTCGTTGGCAGAGTCGTTGTACTCCCAGTAGATCCTCGCGATGGAGAGCTGGACCGTGTCGGTCGGCGACTGGCGCGGGGGATGGACGGCGGCCGCGAGGAGGATCGCGGCTCCGGGAACGAACGCGGCTGCGCCGCACTTCAGGACGGGATGGAATCGTGTCATGGAACGAGTCTCCTTGCAGTGGTCTTGATTCGGGACGAAACCTACGCTCGTTCTAGACGACGTGACCGAGGCCGGTATTACGCTCGGATGAGCAGACGCCGCCGAGGTGAGCCTTGCGCTCGGACGAGCAGGCGCAGCCGAGGCCGGCATTACGCTCGAATGATCCCCGCGCCTGCGATTCGCGCTGGCCGAACGTGCCCGCGACGAAGATCGCGGCCGGAACCGCTCGGCGTCCGAGCGCCCTCGCGGCGCGGGCTCGGAACGAGGCGGGCCTCCGAGCTCCTAGCGACCCGAGGCTGTCTGCGGCGCCTCGCGCGAGAGCGCTTCCAGGAACGCGACCAGCTTGGGCGCGTCGTCGGGGCGCAGTTGGATCGCGGCCATGGCGGGATCGCGCTCGGCGTGCTCGATTCCGCCGCGCCGGTAGAACTCGACCACCTCCTCGAGCGTCGCGAGGCTCCCGTCGTGTAGGTAGGGCGCCGTGAAGGCGAGCCCGCGCAGCGTGGGCGTCTTGAACTTGCCGCGGTCCTTGCTCGCGCCGGTGATCGCGCTCCGGCCCGCCTCGGCGACCCCATCGACGACGCCCACGCCGGTGGCGTGGAAGTCCTCGTCGCTGAAATTCGCTCCCGCGTGGCAGCGCCAGCACCTGCCGCGGCTCTCGTAGATCCAGAGACCGGACTGCTCCAGGCTGGTGAGCGCCCCGGCGTCCCCGGCGCGGAAGCGATCCACGGGGCTGTCGCCCCGGAACTGGCGGCGCACGAAGGCGGCGAGCGAGCGGGCGAGGGACTCGTGCTCCGGCGGACCGCCGTACGTCGCCGCGAAGGCCGCGCGGTAGGCGTCGTCCCGGGCGAGTCGTTCCAGGGCCGTGTCGAGGGGAAGCGCCATCTCGAGGTCGTTCTCGATCGGGAAGAGCGCCTGTTCCTCGAGCGTGGACGCGCGCCCGTCCCAGAAGAAGCTCGTGCCGAAGGCGCGGTTCCAGAGCGTCGGCGCGTTGCGCGTGGTCCGCTCTCCGCCGACCCCCCGCGAGAAGCGCTCGTCGTCCGCGAACCCGTGCGCGGGATCGTGGCACGAGGAGCAGCTCACGCTGCGGTCGAGGGAGAGGATCGGATCGAAGAAGAGCCGGCGTCCGAGGTCCGCTCGCGCGTCGTCATTCGCCTCCGGCGGCGTCCACGGGTCGAGCCCGAAGGGCGGCGTGCGCGGGAGCTCGGCCTGCTGCGCCGCGCGGGAGCCCAGCGCGACGAGGCCGAGGGCGAGCGCGAGTCCGAGCTCCAGAGCGGGCTTCCATCCGAGCATCGCGGGGGACAGTCTAGGAGCCGCTCGGACGCGGGAAGCCGCGACCTCTCGAGCTCACGCAAGGCGAACGATGACTCCGCTCGAGGTGGTTCAGGACTTCGTGGACCGGATCAACGCCGGGGACGTCCAGGGGCTCGCGGAACGGATGACCGAGGCGCATCGCTTCGTCGACTCGCTGGGCGCCGTGCGCGCCGGCCGCGGGACGCTGCGGCGGGCCTGGGAGCAGTACTTCCGCAGGGTCCCCGACTATCGCGTCGAGGTTCACGAAGCGTTCGATCGAGGCGCGGTCGTCGCGCTCTTCGGCGCCGCGCGCGGGACCCTCGCCCGCGGCGGCCGCCTGCGGGCCGAGGATGCCTGGGTGACGCCCGCCGCCTGGCGCGCGATGATCGAGGGCGATCTCTACGCCGACAACGAGCCGATCCGACGCCGCATGGCGGCGCGCAGGGAGTGAGGGATCAGCCGAGTTCCGGCCACAGCCAAGCGAACGCGGCGGCCGTGACGAGCGCGTAGACCAGGCCGTCGAACAGGAACTTGGCCGTGATGCTCCAGCGCACGCCCTTCCAGATCGAGTCGGTGACGTTGGTGAAGCCGTAGCCGAGGAAAGCCGTGATCGCAGCCAGGTGGAAGACCGGCTTGAAGTCCTGTCCACGGTCCAGAGAGACCACTCCGATGTGGGCGACGAAGACGCTGATCACCAGGCAGAACACGAACCATTGCGCGAGGTTCTTGCCGATGTTCATCGGGCCGCTCGGGAGCACGTTCATGTTGCCGACCGGGCCGAACTTCATCTTCGCGACCATCTCCGGCGAGCTGCACTCCTTCATCGAGCCCGCGGAGGGGAACATGTAGGAGCCCGGCTGGACGTTCTGCGCGCGCAGGGCCTCGAGCACCTTGTCCTCGCCGGGGAGCTTGACGAAGTCCCCCTTGTGGATCGGGATCGCCATGTGGATGACGGAGCTCGCCACGAACACGAACACCGCCGAGAGCAGGATCGGGAGCCAGAGATCGACGAGCGTGACCATACCCTTCCTCCTATATGACCGGGGACGGAGCGAGACGAGGGGAGGATAGCGGGGGACCGAGGGATTCTCCAACGGCCTCGGGCGCAGGGAGGCCGTCAGTAGCGCGCCGGCGGCTCGGGCTTGTTCGCGACGATCTTCTCGATGCGTTCGCGCACCGAGCCGTCGAGCTTGGACAGGAGCTCGAGCGCGGCCAGGTTCTCCTGGAGCTGCGAGGTCTTCGTGGCGCCGAGGATGACCGTGCTGACGTGAGGATTGAGGAGGCACCAGGCGATCGCGAGCTGCGCGAGCGACCCTCCGAGGTCGGAGGCGACCGCGCCGAGCTCGCGCGCCTTCTGCACCTGCGCGCGGCCCTCCTCGCTCTCCAGGCGCTCGCGCAGCCAGACGTACTCGGGGAGCGCCATGCGCGAGCCCTTGGGGACGCCCGCGGCGTACTTGCCGCTCAGGATGCCCGAGGCGAGCGGCGACCAGGTCGTGGTGCCGAGCCCGATCGCGTGGTAGAGGCGCAGGAACTCGCACTCGACCTTCTCGCGCACGAAGAGGTTGTACTGCGGCTGCTCCATCGTCGGCGGCGCGCAGCCGAGGGCGCGCGCAACGCCGTGCGCCTCGGCGATCTCGTCCGCACGCCACTCGGAGGTGCCCCAGTAGAGCACCTTGCCCTGGGCGACGAGGTCGCCCATCGCGCGCACGGTCTCCTCGATCGGCGTGTCGAGGTCGGGCCGATGGCAGAAGAAGAGGTCAAGGGCGTCGACCTGGAGCCGCTCGAGCGCCGCGTGGCAGGCGTCGTGGACGTGCTTGCGCGAGAGGCCGCGCTGCGTCGGGAGCTTCCCGCCCCAGAAGACCTTGGAGGAGACGCAGTAGGTGTCGCGCGCGAAGCCGAGCTTCTTCAGCGCGCGGCCCATGATCCGTTCGGACTCGCCGCTGGCGTAGGCCTCGGCGTTGTCGAAGAAGTTGACGCCGCCGTCGTAGGCGACCTTCAAGAGCTCGATCGCGGCCCGGTCGTCGACCTGGCTCCCGAAGGTGACCCACGAGCCGAAGGAGAGCGCGCTGAGCTCGAGGCCGGACTTGCCGAGGCGTCGGTACTGCATGAGCCGAGTGTAGCTCCCGCAGGGATACACTGGATGCATGCGCCGGCTCGCCGCGATCGCGCTCCTCGTCGTCGCAGCCGTGTTCCTCGCCCTGCGCGAGCAGCGTCGCGCGCCGCCGGCGACCGAGCCCGTCGAAGCACAGGCGACGTCCGCAGAGCCGCGGATCGACGAGGCGATCGTGCTCCCGGCCGGCCGAGGCGAGCTCTTCCAGGACCTTCCAAACGAGCGACGCGTGCTCGCGCGTCTCGACGTCACGGCTGGCGAGATGATCGAGCTCGAGCTGCCATGACGAGTCTCGTCCCGAGGGAACACCCTCGATACCGGGGCCGCATGCCCGTGCTCTTCGTCGCACGGCTCGCCGCGGAACGCGATCGAGGAGAACGCGTGGAGTCGCCCTTCCGCGCCCTCGCGCGCGGGCTCCCCGAGCCGCGCGCGATCCGGTGCGTCTCGGCCCACGGATTCGTGCGCGGGACCTCCGGCGGGCCGGTGCCCGGTGAGTCGCCCACGTGCTAGGATCGCGCCACCCCCGGTCCCGGGGGCGGGCCCGCGCCACCCGGGTCCGGCGCCGCCATGGGCCGCCCCGACGACTCCGCACGTCCCGCCCGAGCCGAGGAAGTCCTCGCGGAGTACATCGCGCGCCGCGAGGACGGGGACGAGCTGAGCTTCGATGCGTTCTGCGCGGAGCACGCCGATCTCGATCCCGTGCTGCGCCGGCTCCACGCCAACTGGCAGGGTTTCGTGCGCGCCGCCGAGGCCGCAGGGCGCGACCGGAGGCGCTCGGTGCGCGCCGCTCGCCGGGCCGATCCGTCCTCGGCGCGCAAGCTGCTGCAGCGCCTCGAGGCGCGTGCGCAATCCGGTGAGCGCTACCGCTTCCAGGAGGAGCTGGCGCGCGGCGGCATGGGCGCGATCCTGCGCGTGTGGGATGCGGACCTGCGGCGCGATCTCGCCATGAAGGTCCAGCTCGAAACGCCCGGGCAGGGAGTGCGTCGATTGCCCGAGTCCGCCGGCGAATCCGCCGCGATCGAGCGCTTCCTCGAGGAGGCCCAGGTGACCGCCCAGCTCGACCACCCCGGGATCGTCCCGGTCCACGAGCTGGGCGTCGACCGCGACGGGCGCAGCTACTTCACGATGAAGCTCGTGCGCGGCCGGACCCTGGCCGAGGTCTTCCGGTTCGTGCTCGGGGGCGCGCCGGGCTGGACGCGCGTGCGCGCGCTGGGCGTGCTGCTCAAGGTGTGCGAGGCCGTCGGCTACGCACACGCCAAGGGCGTCATCCACCGCGACCTCAAGCCCGGCAACGTCATGGTCGGACAGTTCGGCGAGGTCTACGTGATGGACTGGGGCCTGTCCAAGGTGCTCGGCCGGGCCGACACGCGCGGCGCGCGCCTCGCGCCCGCAGCCTCTGCGGCGGAGAACCTCGTGCGCACCGATCGGCAAGCCAGCGTGGAAGCCGATCCGGCCTCGCCGCTGCTCACACGCGACGGATCCGTGCTGGGGACGCCGGCCTACATGCCGCCCGAGCAGGCGCGCGGCGAGATCGAAGAGATGGGGCCGGCTGCCGACGTCTACTCGATCGGCGCGATCCTGTACGAGCTGCTCGCGGGCAGCATGCCGTATGCGGTCCCCGGCGAATGCCCCTCCAACCACGACGTGCTGTCGCGGCTGCTGCTCGGTCCACCGCGACCGCTGGGCGAGCTGGCAGAGGGCGCGCCGGGCGAGCTGGTGGCGATCTGCGAGCGGGCCATGGCGCGCGCGCCTTCGGAGCGCTACCCCGACATCGGGGCGATGGCCGAGGACCTGCGGGCCTACCTCGAGGGCCGCGTTGTGCGCGCGTACGAGAGCGGCACGCTGGCGGAGCTCAAGAAATGGGTGCTGCGCAACCGCGCGCTGGCCGCGACGGTATCGGGCGGCGCGGCTCTGGTGCTCGCGCTGTCGACGGCGGGCTCGCTGCTGCTGGCGCGCAAGAACGAACAACTCCGCTCGACGAACGACGACCTGACCAGCGCCAACACGCAGCTCGAAGCCAAGACGCACGAGGCCCAGCGCGAGCGCGACGTGGCGCGCGCGATCAACGACTTCCTGAACGACGACCTGCTCGCTTCCGTCGCTCCCTCGGCGCGCAAGGGCCGCGGCAAGGACGTGTCGATGCGCGAAGCGCTGGATGCGGCGGCCGAGCGCATCGGAGGGCGCTTCGCCGGGCAGCCGGAAGTCGAGGCGGCCATCCGCGCCACGCTGGGCGACACCTACTGCGCGCTCGGCGAGTACGCGCGCGCCGAGCCGCAGCTCGAGCGCGCATTGGCGTTGCGCAGGGGGGCGCTGGGCGCATCCGACGTGAAGACGCTGGGATCGGCCGCGAACCTGGCGCGCCTCTACCAGCAGCAGGACCAGTACGAGAAGGCCGAGACCCTGCTGCGCGACTGTCTGGAGACGTGCCGCGCGGCGTTGGGAGGCGCGCATCGCGAGACGCTGGCCGTGCTCGCCCAACTGGCGGCCGGAACCATGGAGCAAGGCCGCTACCTGGAAGCCGAGCCACTGTGGCGCAACTACATGGAAGCGCTGCGCGAGGCGCACGGCCTGGCGCGCGGGGACGTGCTCGCGGCGCGTCACGAGCAGGGATGGGTCTACCTGGAGCTGGGCCGCCTCGCAGAGGCCGAGCCCCTGCTGCTCGAGAGCCTCGAGGTGCGGCGCGCGGAGCTGGGCGACGGGGACCCTGCCACGCTGGTCTCTCGCAGCGCGCTCGGCGTGCTGCGCGCCCGCCAGGGCCGTTACGAGGAAGCCGAGCAGATCGACCTCGAGTGCCTGGAGGCGATGCGCGGGGTACTCGATGGCGAGCATCCCGACCTGCTGCGCGCCCTGCGCGAACTGGCCTGGCTCCACCACAGGCAAGGGCGCTACCTGGAGGCCGAGGCGCGCTACTCCGAGTGCGTCGAGCCGCTGCGCCGCAGACTGGGCGAGGCACACATGGATACGCTCGACGCGCTCCACGGACTCGCGCGCGTGCACGAAGCCCTGGGCCGCTACGGCGAGGCCGAGGCGCTGTATCGCGAGTGCCTCGAGAAGCACCGTCAGGCGCGCCGCGCCGCGCCGGTCGTCCTCGGCGGTCTGGGCTCGCTCCTCAGGCGCCAGGGCCGCAACGAGGAGGCGGAGACGCTGCTGCGCGAGTGCCTGGAGCAAAGCCGTCGCATGCTGGGCCGCACCCATCCCGAAACGCTGGCCGCGCTCAACAACCTGGCGGTCGTCTACGACAAGCTGGGCCGCCCGGAGGCAGCCGAGCCGATCTACCGCGAATGCTGGGAGAGCACTTGCCAGGCCCTGGGTCGGACGCACCCCGACGCGCTGGTAGAGGCGAACAACCTCGCTACCTGTCTCCTCGGCCAGGGGCGGCACGACGAGGCGGAGCCGCTGCTCTCCGAGTGCCTCGCGGCCAAGCGCGAAGTGCAGGGCCCGGCGCACCCGAGCACGCTGTCCACGCAGGCCAGCCTGGGCGCGATGCTGCTGGAACAGGGCCGCATCGCCGAGGCGGAGCCGCTCCTCTCCGACTGCCTGGACGAGCGGCGTGCCGCGCTGGGAGAGGCGCACGACGACACGCTGCGCAGCCTGGTCCAGCTGGCCGACCTGCGCCGCCTGCAAGGCCGGCTCGAGGAGGCCGATGCAGCGGCCCGCACGGCCGAGCAGGGGCTGCGGGAATCGCTGGGCGAAGGACACGCCTCGACGCTCAACGCCCGGCGCGTCCTCGCCGCCGTCCTGCGAGAGCAGGGCCGGCTCGAGGAGGCCGAGCAGCTCCTCGTCGCCACGCTGGCGACGATGCGCGAGCGGCTGGGTCCGGGACACCGCAACACGCTGCGGGCGCAGGAAGAGCTGGCCCGGGCGTACTGCGCCCGGGGGAGGCTCGACGAGGCCGAAGCACTGGCCGCCGACCTGATCGAACGCACGCGCGAGACGGATCCGCGCCACGACGAGACGGTGGATCTGCTGCAGCGGATCCGGGCTGCGCGTCAGGCAACGGAATCGGAGCGTTGACGGCAATCCAAGGACGCCGGTCCTCTATCGATGCGCACGGTGCTGCCTCCGCGCGCGCTTCCAGGGGCCAGAGCGGTGAGACGGGCGGGGCGTCGCCGGATCCCTCGAAGTTCCCGGGTGAGGACGAGCTCGCGCCGGATCCGGTCCCTTCAGTACCCGGCCTCTTCGTCGACCACGTTGAGCAGCGGCTCGCCGGCGTCGAAGCGCCGCAGGTTCTCGCGGAAGAGCGCGAAGGCGCGCTCCTCGGTCAGCTCGGCCTCCCCGGCGACGTGCGGCGTGATCACCACGTTCGGCAGGCTCCAGAGCGCATGGTCGCTCGGCAGGGGCTCGGGATCGGTGACGTCGAGGCAGGCGCCGGCGAGCCGTCCCGAGCGCAGGGCCTCGACGAGTGCCTCGGTGTCGACGAGCTTCCCGCGCGCGACGTTGACCAGGAAGCTCCCCGGCTTCATGGCGGCGAAGGCGCGCGCGTCGAAGAGCCGCTCGGTCTCCGGCGTGAGCGGGACGCACAGCACCACGACGTCGGACTCGGCGAGGAGGTCGAGCAGGTCCTCGGGGTGCCCGACGCGTTCGACGTAGGGCGGCGCGGGGGCGTCGCTGCGCCGCGTCGCGAGCACGCGCATCCTGCAGCCATGGGCGCGGCGCGCGACCTCGCTGCCGATGCCGCCGAGGCCCACCACGAGGAGCGTGCGGCCCTGGAGCGCGATCGGATGCAGGAGCCCCGAGCCCGCGCGCCGCCAGGCGCCTTCGGCGCGCCCGGCGAGATGGACGGGGAGATCGCGCGTCAGCGCGAGCAGCATCGCGAAGGCGTGGTCGGCGATCGCCGGACCGTGCACGCCGCGCAGGTTCGTGAGCACGATGCGCGGATTCCCGGTGAGCTCGGGGACCGAGAGATAGCGCTCGACGCCGGCGCTCTGGGCCTGGACCCACACCAGGTTCTCCGCCGCGCGCAGGAACTCGGGCGTGGCGTAGCGGCCGTCGATGCCGTGGGCCTCGGGCGCCCGCCGCAGGGCCTCTTCCCGGGTGAGCCCGTTCACGACGCGAATGCCGGGCGCGATCCGGCCGAGCTCGCGCAACTCCTCCTCGGAGAGGTCCGCCGCGAAGTAGGACAGGGGCTCTCGCTCCGCACGGCGCGGCAGTGCGACGCGCGCGTTGCGCGTCGAGCCGATCTCCTCGGCAGTGCTCGGCGGAGGCGAGAGCTCGCTCCGGGGAGCGGTCGGCCCGGAGGAAGGGGCCAGGCAGCCGGAGAGGAGCAGGCACCAGGCGGCGTGCTTCATACGCGCATGCTACGGATCTCGACCGGACCGGGGACGAGACGCGCTACTCTACTGGCGCTTTCGGCCGGATGGCTCGGGTGTAGCACGACCCATGACGAAGTCCCTGTTCCACGCGCCGGACAACGCCGAGATGGTCCAGCGCATCCAGCTCGTGCGCCCCGACTCGAAGCCGCAGTGGGGCAAGATGGACGCCGCGCAGACGATGGCTCACTGTCAGAAGGGCTTCCAGGTGGCGACGGGCGAGCTCGTGCTGCGCCGCAGCTTCATCGGCCTCCTCATCGGGCGTCTGGCCAAGAAGCAGCTCGCTGGCGAGAAGCCCTTCGGGCGCAATCTCCCCACGGACAAGACGTTCGTCGTCCGCGACTCGCGCGACTTCGCGCGCGAGCGGAGCCAGCTCACGACGCTGGTGCAGCGCTGCGGCCAGAACGGCCCGGCCTGCCTCACCGAGAGGCCGCACCCATTCTTCGGACCCCTGAGCGCGGAAGAATGGCTAGAGGAGACCGAGCCTCCATAGCGTCTGAGGTCTCGCGGCTCGCGACGGAACCCGGGGAACGAGCCGTTTCCAGGGTTCGCCGTCGGGACCAGGCCCGAGAGCTGGTTCGCCCGCGGACTCCAGCCCCTCCTTGGAATGCACATGGAACGAGGGCAGCATCGTCCGCTCGATCCTGACCGCGATCAGGGCGCTGTAGCGTTACGCTGTAGCTGAAGAGCACCCAAAACACGGAAGGCGAGGCCCGGGGGCTTCCCGGGCCTCGCCAAACTCGTATTCGTTCCCTCGGGTGCTTCCCGCCGCTACGGTTTCCGGGGAACGAGCTCCACTCCGTCAGGAAACCAGCGCGCGTGCTTGGCGTCCGGAACGGCGGAGGATGATGGTTCCGAGGGTCATCAGGCCCAACAACAGGGCAAGAGCCCCCCACGTCGATACCGTAGGGACCTTGACCCCCGCCACCGCTTTGTGGTTCATGTTCAGCTTTGCCGCGTAGGAAGTGATCTGCTTGGCGGCGTCCACGGTGTAAATGACGTACAAACCCTTGCCCGCGACGTTCCCTTCGTCGGTGTGCGTTCCGTGTGCGGCAGGTCCTACTCCGACAGTGGTGGTGTACGTCCCTGCGGCAAGGGCGGTGGCGTCGATGCACACTGCATAACCAATGGCCGCGCCCACCCCCTCGCCGTGCGGAGGCATCAAGTGGGTCACCGTGCCGACGATCTTGAGCATGTCTCCGCCGGCAGCGTGGGTTTCCGTGACGGTCCCGCTCGAAGTCCAGTTCGTCCCGATGGGGCCGTAAGCCGTGGCTTCGCCGTCGATGATGGCAGGGCCGTTTATGCACAGGCCGTACGCCCCAGTGGTATCCCACGCTACTTTCACCGCCGGATCGACGGTCCTTGCGTTCGCCGCGAGCGACACCAAGAGCCCCGTGATCGCAGTCCAGATGACTCGTTTCATTTGTTCCTCCTGAAGAATTGGTCTGTCTTGTTTAGGGTGGCGAGCGCGCGAGAACCCCACACGCCTCGTGCCAATCGCAGGAGCCTTCCTCTCCCTCGTCGTACAACTCCTTGTGCGGAGCCCGAATGCGGCGCTGCGTGTATGAAACGCATCCGCGCAGCAGCGCGGAGTGTAGTGATGCAAAAAACCACAAGCGTCTCGGACCTATCGCCCTAACCCTCCAAAATCTCCCGGAGATCCATCCGCTGGAGCAAAATGCTCCAAGTGGGGCGATTCGCACCAACTCGCGGATAGTACATCGTTCCTCCAAGCCGCACGCGAGCAACGACTTCGGCGGCGTTGTCCCATCCTCGGGAAAGGACTCGCGTCGTCACCGTGTTGGTGCGAAACACCGCACCCTCGGGTGCTCCGACATAAGTCGTTGGAGCCCGCGAGGATGAGGCGCCGGCGCAGATTGCTCCGGCACGGAGTGGTCCGCCCCGGTCAAGAGCGTTGCCAGAAACCCCGGATCCCGGAGGCCCCGCGTTACGTCAAAGGGCTGGCGTAGAATGGTTCTCGGCGCTTGACGCCGGGCTCCGGCCACCGGGAAACCGGGTCGAACATGGGGAGTGCGAGGTAAAGGGGGCATGAAGATGAAGAAGGTCGTCGACTTCGTTCGTCTCGATCGGGGCACCTTCGCTCGACATCTGGCCGTTCTCGCCGCATCCCTCGCCGCCTTCCTCTTGCGTGAACCCCTGGCGGTAGGGCGTTGGGTTCCTTGGATCTTCGGCGCCGCGGGCGCATTGAACTTCCTCGCCTTCCTGACGCTCACTTCCGGGGATGGCGCGCTGCGAAGAGCGGGCCGCGTCGCCTCGCCGCTCGTGGGAGTCGTGGGTTGGGCTGGGCTGATCGCCGCGACGGGGGGCGCGGGGCGCTCGCCCTTCGTGGCTGGCCTGGGGCTCGAGATCCTGCTCGCCGCGGCGGCATCTCCTCCGCGCGGCATCCTCGCCGTCACCGGGGCATGCGTGCTCGGGCTGTGGGCACAGGAGCTCTTGCGCGGCGCGGGGGAATCGCTCGTCGCCGCGATCGTCGAGAGCACGTTCCTCATCGTCGCGGGAGGCGTCCTTTGGGCGGTCGTCCTGCGCTGGACGCGGGAGCGCGCGACGCTCTCTCGAGGCCTGACCGAACAGGAGCAGCGGTTGGCGACCTTGCAGCGGGAGCTCGAGGACACGCGCCACGTGGCGCGCCTGGGCGAAGGGGCCGGGAGGCTCGCCCACGGATTGAAGAACGCCGTCCACAGCCTGCGGGGACTGACGCGGCTCGTGCAGGCGCACGTGGCCGAGAGTTGCCGGGCCCCTGCGGCCGCCGAGCTGCTCCGGGATCTCCAGGATGCCGTCGACCGGTTGGACGAGCTCGCGCGCGCTTCGCTCGGGCCTTGCCGGTCGGCCGGGTCGATGCTCGCGGGAGAGCGGGCGCGGCGCCCGCTCGAGGAAGCGATCCGCCGGCTCGAGGAGGCCTTTCCCGGCATGCGCTGCGAGCTTCGTTTCGAACCGCCGCCCGAAGGAGTGGTCCTGAGCGAAGAAATGTTGCGCGACGTCACGACGAACCTCGTCCTCAATGCCGCCGAAGCGATGCACGGCCGCGGAGACGTGCTGATCGAGGCCGGTCGCGAGAACGACGAGTGGAGGGTTCGCGTCACCGACAGGGGGGAAGGCATCGCTCGCGAGAAGCATGCAACCCTCTTCCGTCCGGGCTTCACCACGAAGCCTCGAGGAACGGGCGTCGGGCTCTATCTGTGCCGCCGGCTGGTGGAAGCGGCGGGAGGGCGGATCGCGCTCCTGTCCCAGGGAAGTCGCGGGACTTCCTTCCAGTTCGCCTTCCCTCTCGACGGGAAGAGCTGAGCATGGCCGCCATCCTGGTGGTGGACGACGACGGATCGTGCGCACGCTACGCCTCCGCGGCGCTGACGGAATCGGGTCACGAGGTGCGTTGCGCCGCAAACGGCGTCGAAGCGCTGCTCCTCGTCGAAGAGCGCCTCCCCGATCTCGTGCTCTCCGACCTGCGCATGCCGGAGATGGATGGCCTGGAGCTGCTCGCCCATCTGCGACAGGGCTGGCCGGAACTCCCGGTGCTCCTGATCACCGTCGACGAAGACATCGAACACGTCGTGCAAGCGGTCCAGAGCGGTGCGGTCAACTACCTCCTCAAGCCCTGCGCTCCCGAGCGCCTGTGCGACGCCGTGGAAAAGGCTCTCCGTATCCCTCGATCTCCGCGGCAGCATGGGTACGACGAGATGGCTCGCATCATCGGCCGGAGTCGAGCCATGGTCGAGGTCCGCCAGGCGGTCCTCTTCGCCTCGCGCGCGGAGATGCCCGTGCTGATCACCGGTCGGACCGGCACGGGGAAGGAGATCGTCGCACGCACCATCCACGCCGCCTCGAAACGGTCCAGCGGACCCTTCGTGGCCCACAACTGCGCACTCGCGCCGAGAGATCTCGTCGACAGCGTGCTCTTCGGGCACCGACGTGGAGCGTTCACGGGTGCCGATCGCGATCAGGTCGGCCTGTTCGAACAGGCGGATGGCGGAGTCCTCTTCCTGGACGAGCTCGAGGCGATGAGCCTGGAGCTCCAAGCCAAACTCCTGCGCGTCTTGGACGACGGAGAGGTGCATGCGATCGGCAGCCCGAAGGCGAGGCACGTTTCGATCCGCTTCGTCGCGGCCACGAACCGGGAACCCCTGACCATGGTCGCCGAGGGGACCCTGCGCGAAGACCTCTATTGGCGTCTGCGCGGCCTCGAGATCCATCTGATCCCGCTCTCGGAGCGACTCGAAGACGTCCAGCCCCTGACGGAGCACTTCCTGGGGGACGATCATGCGGGAATCTCCCCCGAAGCCGCGGAAGCCCTGCGAGAATGCGCTTGGCCGGGAAACGTGCGCGAGCTCAAGAACAGGATCCTCGTCGCGCGCGAGAAAGCCCAGGGACAGCGGATCGAGCTCCGCCATCTGCAGCTCGAGCCCACGCACCGGGGCGCGCCGCCGGGGGAGCCGCCGCGCTCCTCGCGGACCCAGACGCTCAAGGAATCGGAGAACGAAGTGATCCTGAGGACCCTGGCCGCCTGTGGCGGCAACCGCACGCGCGCGGCTCGGGCTCTCGGGATCGACCGCGCCACGCTGCGCCGCAAGCTGGCGGAACTCGAACGGGCCGGCGGCAAGGCCCCGCGCATGCCGTGAGGACTGAGGGAATGGGAGCCCAGGAACCGACGACGATCGCGCCTGCACCGAAGGTCTCTCCTCGAAGGCCGATCGGAGTCCGGGGCTTCGTGGTGAGCTTCCTCGCGCTCCTGCTCCTCTTCTACACGGCCTACGCGCTCTCCGAGGACTCCCGAGCGGTCCAGTTGCATCTCTTGGCCATCGCGCGGGCGGCGCACTTCGTCCTGACTCCGATCTACGAGGTCGAACGCGTGGGAACGACCCTCTCGGGCGAGGCCTTCAGCGAAGACGTGGGGATCGGCTGCGACGCCGCCTACCCGATCCTGTGCTTCGCCGCGGGCGTGCTGGCCTTTCCCTCTCCCCTGAGGGCCAAGCTCCTGGGCCTCCTCTGCGGCATCGCGATCCTCGAGATCTCGAACGTGATCCGCATCGCCACCCTCTTCGCGATCGGCGTCCGGTTCCCCGAGTCCTTCCACCTCTTCCACACGCAGGTCTGGGAGGGCCTCTTCGTCCTCCTCGCGCTCGTCCTGTGGTCGATCTGGGCCCTGCGGGTCCTGCGCCGGCCATGAAGGCGCCGATCGACACCAGGCGCGTCGGCGTCTTCCTCTTGAAGGCGGTCTTGCTCTTCTCGCTCCTCTGTGCCGCCTGGCCCGCGGTTCGCGCCCCCTACGGCCGGGGCTTCCGCGCCGCGGGGAACGCCCTCTTCGGTTCCTTCGGCGCGGAACGGGCCGCCCGATTCCGAGCGCCTCTGGAAGCGTCGCATCGGGACGTGAGGATCGTGCTCCTCTCGGGAGACGTGCGCAGTCGTTCGGACCTCCAGCTCTCCAGCGAGCGAACCGGCTACCGGCCGAGCGCCCTCGCCCTCGCCCTCTTCCTGGCGACGCCGGGCCTCCGGCGACGCTGGAGGCAGGCGCTCGCCGGGATCCTCGCCATCCAGGCCTTCGTCGCGTCGCGCGTGTTCCTGCTCCTCGTCCAGGGGTACGCTCACTGGAAGCTCGACGGCCCCGTCCTCGATGCCGGAGTTCCGCTCACGGTGATCGACGTCCTCGTGCTCTGGACCTGGCAGGAGACGACCTCGAACTACCTCGTCCCGCTCCTCGTCTGGGCGTGCCTCGCACTGCGCGCCGAGACCTTCGCCTCGGAAACCCCGCGCGGGCCCAAGCCGGCGTGAACTCGGCGGCTACGGGCGCCGCGCGATGGACGCGCTTCGAGGACGAGGACGGCTTCGTCGGCTATCGTTCGCCGGCGCTCGCCGCCCTCGGTGTGCCGCACGTCTTCACCACGCGCCACGGCGGCACGGGGGAGGACTTCGATCTCGGCGATCTCGGCGAGCGCCACCTCGCGCGTTTGCGGCGCGCCGCGGGCGCGGAGGGCGCGCGCGTCTCTTCCCTGAAGCAGGTCCACGGTGACGGGGTGGTCGAAGCGGGCGCCGCGCTCTCCCCGGAGCTCCCCTGCGCCGACGCCCTGGTCAGCGATCGCCCCGACCGGCTGCTCCTCGTGCGCACGGCGGACTGCGTGCCCGTGCTGATCGCGCGCCGCGACGGGAGGCGCGTGGCCGCCGTCCATGCCGGATGGCGCGGCCTCGTCGCGGGCGTGATCCCGCGCGCGCTCGACGCGCTCGGCCCCGGGGAATTCGTCGCGGCGCTCGGCCCCGCTCTCTCGCTCGAACGTTTCGAGGTCGGCCCCGAGGTCGCGCGCGCCTTCGAGGAGACCGGCCTCTCCGCGGCGGTCTCGCCGCGGAGCGGGGCTCGTCCCCACGTCGACCTCGCGCGTGCGGCGTTCCTCGAGCTCGCGCGCGGGGGCGTGCGTGAGATCGACTCGAGCGATCTCTGCACCTGGGGCGACGACGCGTTCTTCTCGTATCGCCGCGACGTCACCCACGGCGGTCGCAAGACGACCGGCCGCCAGGGCGCCGCGATCGCGGCGCGGCCCCGCTAGGTTCGCGCGGGACCCGGACCGGGCTCGAGCCGTCCCAGGAACCGTCGGCGCCGGTGCACGATCCAGAAGACGTCGGCGGCCAGGAGCAGGAGTACCCACGGGATCACGATCCCGGGCGACGGATGGTTCAGTGTGCGTGTCGCCAGCAACAGGGCGACGACCAGGAGCGCGTTCACGACATAGAGCGGCAGGAGCCAGAGCCCTGTGATCGCCGCGCCGATGCCGAAGAAGCGCGGCCACTCGCGTCGGATCCTGTCGAGCGCCGCCCATCCGAGCGCGCAGCCGACGACCATGCCGAGGAAGCACAGGAAGGAGAAGCCGACGAAGAGGCTCGCCCCCCCGCCCCGCGTTTCCACGACGGCGACGCGCTGCCCGAACGCGTCCACGGGAATGCCGGAAGGGAAGACAGCGGGGATCCTTGCCGAAGACGCTCGACCCGCCAGGATCAGGAGCACGAGTCCCATGGTGGCCAAGAGGGGCACGCCGATGGCGACCGCGGGGGAGGCGATCGCGAGCCAGGAGAGCCGGGGGGCTCCCGGGGCAGGCGGACGCTGCTCGAGGCTCTTTTGAACGCCCTTCCCTGCTCCGATCGCCTCCACGTCGGTCTTGACCTCGACCGCGTGCTGGTAGCGGCGCTCGGGCTCGCGCTCGAGCGTGCGCAGCACGACCTCGTCGAGCGCGACGTCGACGTGCACCTTCTTGGACGGGGGGGCGAAGCGCCCCATGGGGATCTCGCCCGTCAGCATCTCGTAGAACACGACCCCGAGGGAGTAGATGTCGGCGCGATGGTCGACCTCGAGCGGCCGCTCCATCTGCTCGGGCGCCATGTAGCGCAGCGTGCCGAGCACCTGCCCGGTCGAGGTCAGGCTGCCGAGCGGCACCTCGACTCCGCACAGCTTCGCGAGGCCGAAGTCGGCGATCTTCACGCGGCCTTGCCGGTCGAGCAGGATGTTCTCGGGCTTGACGTCGCGGTGCACGACGCCCAGGCCGTGGGCGAACTCGAGCGCGTCGCAGATCTGGGGCACGATGGCGAGCGCCTGGGGCGGCGCGATCGTCCCGGCCTGGAGCGCCTGGCGCAGGTTCACCCCGTCCACGTACTCGAGCACGAGGTAGTAGAGGTCGCCCGCCTGGCCGTAGTCGAAGACGGTGACGATGTGCGGGTGGGAGAGCCGCGCCAGCGCCCGCGCCTCGCGCGCGAAGCGTTCCGAGAAGGCCGGGTTCTTGGAGAGCTCGGGATCGAGCACCTTCACGGCGACCTCGCGCTCGAGACGCCGCTGGCGCCCGCGGAACACGAAGCCCATCCCGCCGCGGCCGATCACCGGACCGAGCTCGAGGTCGCTCGCGTGGGCCGCGAGCGTCGCTCGCAGGCGCTCGACGATGGCCGCTTCGTCGGGGCGTGGGCTCGCGCGGGCCTGCTTCGCCAAACACACCGGGCAAAGGCCCGCGGGGGCGTCGGGCGGCAGGGGAGTCCCGCAGGTGGGGCAGTCGGCCATGGTTCCGTCCTCCGCCCTCTTCCGAAGGGAAGGCCCGGGAACGTTACCGGGTTTCTCGGTCTTCTCGCAGCCCACTCGATGCCTACACTCGGGTCGTGCGACGCCTGACCCCCTGGTTCCCCGCGCTGCTCGGCGCCCTGCTCCTCTCCGCCCAGGAAGCCCCGCGCGAGGAGTGGGTCCAGCTCTTCGACGGCAAGGACCTCGCAGGTTGGAAGGCGAAGATCGCCGGGTACGAGCCCGGCGAGAACTTCGCCGATACCTTCCGCGTCGAGGACGGTCTCCTGAAGGTGAGCTACGCCGGCTACCCGGAGTTCGGCGGCCGGTTCGGGCACCTGTTCTACGAAGAGCCGTTCTCCGACTACCGCCTGCGGGTCGAGTACCGCTTCGTGGGCGAGCAGGTGCCGGGCGCACCGGAATGGGCCTACCGCAACAGCGGCGTGATGATCCACGGCCAGGCGCCGGAGAGCATGCACAAGGAGCAGGAGTTCCCGGTCTCGATCGAGGTGCAGCTCCTCGGCGGCGACGGGACGAACCCGCGGCACACGGCGAACCTGTGCACGCCGGGAACGAACGTGGCGATGAACGGAGAGCTCGTCACGCGCCACTGCACCGACTCGACCTCGGAAACCTATCACGGGGATCGCTGGGTGACGGTCGAGATCGAGGTGCACGGCAACCGGCTCGTGCGCCACTGGATCGACGGCAAGATCGTGCTCGAGTACGCCGAGCCTCAGCTCGACGAGCGCGACCCCGACGCGCGCGCGCTGCTCGAGGCCGGCGCGCCGAAGAGGCTCGATCACGGCACGATCTCGCTCCAGTCCGAGAGCCATCCGATCGAGTTCCGCAGGGTCGAGCTGTTGCGGTTGTAGCGGGAGCTCGCCGCGGATCGCGGCCGTTACCGATTCGCGCGGACCTCAGCCCGTTCCGCCCGCCAGCGCCGCGAAGAGCTGGACGAGCTCGTCCTCGACGTCCTGCGGACGGTCGACGGTCTCGGCCACCTGCGCGATCAGGAGCTCGCGGTAGCGCGCTCGCAAGCGGTGCACGGCGACGCGCGCCGCGTTCTCGCTCATCCCGAGCCGGCGCGCGGCATCGGCAAGGCGCTCGCTCGCGTCGACTCCGGCGAGGAAGGGCTTGAGCGCCTCGAAGACGGCCTCGCGACCCTTCTCCTCCTGCTCCTCCTGCAAACGGGCTAGCACGCTCCCGAGCAGCGCGAGCGCCCACTTGCGTGTGAAGAGGGTCTCGGGCGTCGTCGTATCCGCGGGCTCGCGCGCGTAGCGCTCCTCGGCCTCGTGGAAGTCGAGCGAGAGCAGCTCGGCGCCGCCGCCGCGCTTCTCCGCCCGCTCCCGTTCGCGTTCGTTCGCCAGGTAGTGGCGCAGCGCCCCGAGGAGATAGGCGCGGAAGCGCCCGCCTTCCTCGCGCAGCTCCGCCAGGTAGTTCTTGGCCAGGAAGCGCGCGAAGAAGCCTTGCACGAGGTCGCGCGCGTCGTCGGGGCGCTCGCCGCTGCGGCGCACGAAGGCGTAGAGCGGATACCAGTAGGCGCGGCACAGCTCCTCGAGGGCCGCGCGCGCCTCGGGGCTCCCGTCGCGTCCGGCGCCGCGCACCAGGCTCCAGCGGGTCGTCAGGAAGCGCGCTCGAGATGCGCCCGGGGAATCCACGTGCTCCAGGATACGATCTCGCGCCGACGATCCGGCCCGTCCCCGCGCGGAGACCCCCGCCCATGAACCGCCGCCGCCTCTTCTTCGTCCTCTCGCTCGCTCTTCTCTCCGGTCTCGCCGCGGCCCAGGACCTCGCCCAGGAGATCCGCGAGCGCTACGAGAAGCGCGAGGTCTCGATCCCGATGCGCGACGGGGTGAAGCTCTTCACCGTCCTCTACTCGCCGAAGGACCGTTCGAAGAGCTACCCGATCCTGCTCGTCCGCACGCCCTACTCCGTGTCGCCCTACGGCGAGGACCAGTTCCGCGCGTCGCTCGGCCCGAGCGAAGCCTTCGTCCACGCCGGCTACGTCTTCGCCTACCAGGACGTGCGCGGCTGCTTCATGTCCGAGGGCGAGTTCGTGAACATGCGACCCCAGATCGACGTGAAGAGGGGCCCGTCGGACGTCGACGAGTCGAGCGACACCTGGGACACGATCGACTGGCTCGTCGAGAACGTGCCCGGCAACAACGGTCGCGTCGGGATGTGGGGCATCAGCTACCCGGGCTTCTACGCCGCCGCCGGGATGATCGATGCGCATCCCGCGCTCGCGGCCGTCTCTCCCCAGGCGCCGATCGCCGACTGGTTCTGGGACGACTTCCGCCACCACGGAGCGGTCTGGCTGCCGCACACGTTCAACTTCTTCGCGAACTTCGGGCGCGCGCGCGGCGGGCTCGTCCAGGACTGGCCCGAGGGCTTCGAGCACGGCACCGAGGACGGCTACCAGTTCTTCCTCGACCTCGGACCGCTCGCGAACGCCGACGCACGCTGGTTCCACGGCGCGATCCCGTTCTGGAAGGAGGCGCTCGACCACTGCAACTACGACGCCTTCTGGCAGGCGCGCAGCCTCTTGCCTCACCTGCGCAAGGTCGCGCCGGCCGTGCTGGTCGTCGGCGGGTGGTTCGACGCGGAGGACCTCTTCGGGCCGCTGAAGATCTATCGCGCGGTCGAGCAGGCGAATCCGGGGGTTTCGAACGCGCTCGTGATGGGCCCCTGGGCCCACGGAGGGTGGGCGCGGAGCGACGGCGATCGCCTGGGGAACGTCAGCTTCGGCGGGAAGCAGTCGGTCTGGTATCGCGAGCAAGTCGAGTTCCCGTTCTTCGAGCATCGCTTGAAGGGCGCTTTGGACCCGAAGATCGCCGAGGCGACCGTGTTCGAGACCGGCGCGAACCGCTGGCGCACCTTCGACCACTGGCCGCCGAGCGGCCTATCGGAAAAGAGCCTCTACGTCCGCGAGGGGGGAGCGCTCGCCTGGGAGCCGCCCTCCGCGGTAGCGGCCTTCGACGCCTTCGTCAGCGATCCGGCGAAGCCCGTGCCCTTCACCGAGGACGTCGACATCGGCATGACGCGCGAGTACATGACCGACGACCAGCGCTTCGCGGCGAGAAGGCCGGACGTGCTGGTGTATCGGACCGAACCCCTGGCGGAGGACCTCACGCTCGCCGGACCGATCCAGGCGGATCTCTGGGTCTCCACCAGCGGCACCGACGCCGACTGGGTCGTGAAGGTGATCGACGTCTTCCCGCCCGATGCGGCCGACTGGGACGGGATGGAGAAGGACGAGCACATGAGCGGCTACGAGATGCTCGTGCGCAGCGAGGCGATCCGCGGCCGCTTCCGCGAGAGCTACGAGAAGCCCAAGCCCTTCACGGCGAACCAGGAGACCTACGTCGACCTCGAGCTGCTCGACGTGCTGCACACCTTCCAGAAGGGCCATCGCATCATGGTCCAGATCCAGAGCACGTGGTTCCCGCTGATGGACCGCAACCCGCAGACCTACGTCGATAACTTGAGCTACGCCAAGGAGTCGGACTTCACGCCGCAGACGCACCGCGTGATCCGCTCGAAGGAACACGCGACGCGGCTGCGGGTAGGCGTGCTCGCTGGGGAGAAGTGAGGTCCGAGTCGCACGCGCTCGGTGGATCTGCGCAGCGTGACCTCGCCGGGGCCCGGGTCCGAGAATGGGTCGCCCCATCTTTAGGGGGACGTGATGGGGCCTCGTCAGCGGTCCACCCTAACGAGCCGGCGTCATGCCGCTTCGTCGTGTTTCTCCCATCTCCACACCAGACCATCGTCCGGATCGACAACCTCTCCGATTCGTTGGAAGCCACATTTGGCCAAGACGCGCGTCGAGGCGTTCGCTTCCGCGAGAGTGTGCGCCCGGACGACGCGAACCTTGCTGTTGCTGAAAGCGTAGGAGACCAATGCTTGGGCCGCTTCTGTGGCGTATCCCTATGCCCTGGTACTCGGGAGCGACGCCATAGGCGATCTCGACAACGCCGTTGGGTGTCGGCGGACCCTTGAAGCCACAATAGCCGACGACGGTATTGTCTGTTCGTTGTACCAACGCGAATCCATGTATCCAAGGATCTGCCGATGTCGCGGAATCCACAAGCGCCAACCAATCGGCTGACAACTCGGCCTTTTCGGAAGGGGACATCCCTTCGATTCGCGCGCGGACGTCTTCGGGCGACTCGAGAACCAGTTTGAGGCTTCGTGTTTCAATGTTTGTTGTGCTCATCTGGCAACGAGCATAGCGGCCTAACGCTCAGCATCAGCGGCGGCGCGCAGCGCCGTCCGCTGCATGCTGTTGTTGGGCCGCCCCTTGCCGTCGCTTACGCTTGTTCGTTGTCCCCCGTAGCTTGCTCTTCTTGGCGAACGCGGGGTACTTCTCGTACACGGCCTTCAAGAGCGCGTTGTGCGCGAGGTCGCCGTAGGCGTCGAGGATTACTCCGATGTCTTCTCGCAGGTCGACGGGGAGATCCTGGAGAGTGCGGTCCACAGCCCTCGCGTCGGCGATGGTGATGTCCATGCGCGGTGTCTCGACCTTTCGGGGTTTCGTGCTTCCGTACGGAGCGATTGCCTCGGCAACGCGCAGCAGTCCACCGTTATCGGCGCCGTAGGCCGAGCTCTCCTCTCCGTACGGCTCAACCGCGATTAGTCCCTGCTCGCGGAGGGCTTCCAAGTCGGTGTAGACGTCCCGGGCGAAGGGGCCGTAGTGGTAGGGCACGAAGTGGTAGAGACGGTCCTTGGCTGCGCCCTCCATCTGCAGGAGAAATGCGTACTTCATAAGCCCGGTGAGCCACAGTCCGGCCGCCGCTGCAGCTCCGGCGGCGCGCCTCGTGTGCTCGCGCAGGAAGCCAAGAAGGACGAGCTGCGGAAGTCGAGCATGGAGAGCTTGCTCCGCATCGATCGCCTCGCGGCGGGTTGCTTCCCACTCGGAAGTCAGTTCACCGGTGAAGGCGTGGTTGAGCAGACTCAGCTGCGTCGAGACCGCCATCTTGAGGGTCGCGCTCAGCCGCAGGCTGAGATCCTGCCACCTGGAAACCGCGGCTACGAATCGGTCCTGGACGTCCTTCGGTGCAAGCGGAACCGGAAGCGCCTTGACCTGCGTCGAGTTGATGGACGCCAGATTGCTCGTCCTCTTTGCGCATCGAAAGAAGTAGTCCTTTGCGTAGCGGGTCCTGAGGAGGGCGGCCAGGTACTCGGGGGTGAGTTGATCGCGGTCCGTTCGCACGCGAAAGACGTGATTCTGGTAGATGCATCCGGGGATCTGTTCGTGCCAGATGGAGCCGCGGCCGAGCTTGTCCGGATCACCACCTTCCGTCATCAGGACGTCGCCAACTTCGAGTCGGTACTTCTCCAGCTCCCCAGGGAGTACCGGGATGGTCTTGATCTCCGAAAGTTCCAGGTAGCCATCCTGGACGTTGGCGACGCGCAGATAGGGAGCTTCAACGGTCTCCTTGCCACCGAGCGCGCGCCCCTTCGTAACTCCCGACCGCACGTTGGCGAGCTCTCCCAGGGGCCTCGTCGGGAAGCCATTCGAGTTCTCCAGTGGATCGCCGAACATGTGGATGAAGGAGGCGAGCAGAATGATCTCGGCGAGATTGAGCGCGTCCTGGCGTTTGAGGCGCATCGCGTCGGCCCTTTGGAGGATCTCGACGATCCGCTCTTGGACGGGAAGCGGCGGGACAGGAATCGGGGCGGCCCTGAATTGCGTCGGTCCCAAGCGGGGCATCTTCGTTCCGGTCGCGTTGGTATTGGCGTATTCCAAGAAGGGCGCGGAACGAAGCCAGAACGCAATGTAGTGGCGCAGGACACTTCGCCTCGGCCTCAGCGGCAGGATGTCGGTGCTGCAGATCCCCTCGAACTCGGGAAGTCCGACTTTGTTCAGATAGGGCCGCAGCTTCCCGTAGAGCACGTGGCCCGGGCCGAAGCGGAACTTGTTGCTCTGGATCTCATGGCCGTGAACGTCCGCGACGCCCACGAAGGCTCCTGTCCCGCCCTCTATGTGCTCCAGCCCCACGTAGGTGTAGCTGGCTCTGGCCTCCGGCATGACGACCGTAGTCTCGATGTCGACTACGTCTTCCATCCGGCGCCAGACCCAGCCACCAGGCAGATTCCGCGCTCGACGCCGCGTCACGTGTGCTCTCCTACCGTCGGTTCCTCCGCGCTCACGAGCGCCAGCAACTCCTGGAGGTCAGTCGTAATGTCCTCCTCCAGCTCCAGGAGCCGGTTGATGAGCACCTCCGGCTTCTCGTGCTCGACCGCTTCGGCTTGATGGGGACAGTAGCGGCCTGCGGTCAGGTTGTAGTCGGTCTTCCGGATGTCCTCGACGGTGGCCCACCAGGACCGCTCGCTCTCGAATGTCTTCCGCTTGTCCGACTTCAGGATCGCCGTGACGCCGCCCTTGGTCTCGTGGCGCCAGTTGTAGGGCCAGAGGGACACCATGTGATCGAGGTCGCCGTCGGTGTCGAAGTCGGCGAGCGGGCGCCGGGTTGCGCCGAGATCGCGCCCGTCACTCTCGACGCGGTAGAACCAGACCTTGCTGGTCCGCACGTCGTCCTTGCCGAGGGGTCGCCGGAAGACGACGACGCTGGTCTTCGCCCCGCTGTACGGGTTGAAGACGCCGTTGGGAAGGCTGAGCACTCCGAGGACCTCGAACTGCTCGACCAAACGGCGGCAGATTCGGCGCATCATCTTCTTGGAGTCGAAGAGCAGGCCCTCCTTGAGCACGACCGCGGCCCGGCCGCCGGGCTTCAGCGAGTTCATCATGTGCTGGATGAACAGAGCTTCGTAGAGCTTGATGTGGTACTCGAAGTCGGCGAGGCGCTCCTGTTTGGTCACGCCGAAGGGTGGGTTCGCGAGGATGATCTCGTACTGGTTCTTGTGGAGATCCTGCGCCCGGTTCGAGAGGCTGTCGCCGTTCTCCAGGCGGCTGGAACCGTCCTGGTGCAGGATCATGTTCATCAGCGCCAGCTTGAAGACGAGCGGGACGTGTTCGACGCCGACGAGGTGCTTCTCCTTGAGCTGGCGGAAGAGCCGCTCCTTCTCGGCGGCGTTGCGTTTGCGGGCGATCTTGCCCCGGACGTGCTCGAAGGCGCGGACGATGAAGCCGCCGGTCCCACAGGCGGGGTCGTAGATCGTCTCGCCGATCTCCGGGTCGAGAATCTGGACCATTCGGTCCACGATGTGGCGCGGCGTGAAGTACTCGGCGAACTCCTTGTTCTGCCCAAACCGCTGGAGCAGATACTCATAGGCCCGGCCGAAGATGTCGAAGCGCTCGCCCTTCTCGCCGATCCCCCGGGCCATGATGTCGCGGAGGTTGAGATCCTGGAGTTGCGAGACCAGGGCGCGGATCGTCGTGGAGTAGCGGAGGCGGAATACCGTGTCCTTGAAGAGTCGCTGCACGTCGTGGGCCGTGGGGTGCTTCGACTTCAGCGTCGCTAAGGGCTCGCGCAACAATAAGTTGAACGAATATAGTCCGGGTTTCTTGCCGACACGCCGATGACAGCGGTATTCGCGAAGCACCTCGAATCGCTCGGATCCGCCGCAAGTACCGGGCTCTCCGA